>Ga0224510_10000275_pt1 | contig 42748 bp, 37 predicted proteins | sample SF_May12_sed_USG_FD_170161 | JGI IMG/M metagenome (GOLD analysis project Ga0224510, IMG submission 170161) | Sediment microbial communities from San Francisco Bay, California, United States - SF_May12_sed_USGS_4_1 | ecosystem: Environmental > Aquatic > Marine > Sediment | place: USA: California... | reverse complement strand
CTTCCATGTCGATCACCATGCCTGGCATCATGCCCGATTCAGCACAGCCGCCGCTCAGACTCATTTCTCGTTGGAAATACGACCCGGCTTCAGACTCATTTCATATTGGAAGAGGCTATCGCTTGACATAAATGGGGCGGTTCAGTAAGATTCACCAACCTTTAATGCTCATCCAGTGAGGTGAGCAAGGAGCTAATCATGAATCTCCGTCCGGCCATGGCCGGTTTTAACCCCGACCTTCTCACTACAGCTCAGTGAGGAGGTTTTTTTATGTCCGAGGTCTGAAGTGAACCCATTATCGCGGTCGTTTTCGATATGACCTCTCCAACGAACCAGCCGCCCGAACGGAAGGATGAGAAGGTGATCATGGATGCGGGAGATATCTCTCGCGCCATGGTGCGCATCGCGCACGAGATTTTGGAGCGAAATAAGGGAGTGAAGGATCTGACGCTGGTTGGCATACGAACCGGCGGCGTGCATCTGGCACATCGGCTCGTCAAGCGGATCCAAAATATTGAAGGTGTGCAAGTACCGATCGGTGAACTGGATATCACGCTGTATCGGGATGACCTTGCCTTACGCAAGGATCAGCCGGTTCTGAGGAAGACTTCCGTACCGTTCGATATGACGAATAAAGTGGTCGTGTTAGTGGACGATGTCCTGTTTACCGGCAGAACGATTCGAGCCGCTATGGATAGCCTCATGGACCTGGGACGACCAGAAGAAATTCAGCTGGCGGTGCTGGTCGATCGCGGACATCGTCAGCTGCCGATCAAGGCCAACTATATTGGGAAAAATCTACCGACTTCTCGAGAAGAGCAGATTCAGGTCTTGCTGGAAGAGGGTGGGGAGGATGATCGCGTGGTCATCTTAAAGGGGTGATGCGGAGGGTCGTATGAGCCTCAAGCGCAAAGATCTGTTGAGTCTTGCTCCTTTGTCGGCGGATGAAATCACGCTCATCCTGGAAACAGCCGATTCGTTCAAGGAAGTGACAGGGCGAGAAATCAAGAAGGTCCCGGCGCTCAGGGGTAAGACGGTCGTGAATCTGTTCTTTGAGCCCAGCACAAGAACCCGCACCTCCTTTGAGTTGGCGGCCAAGCGATTGAGTGCCGACGTGATCAACTTTGCGCCCTCTTCCAGCAGCGTCGTGAAGGGGGAGACACTACTCGATACGGCTCGGAACATCGAAGCCATGCAAGCCGACATCATTGTGTTGCGCCACTCATCAGCTGGTGCGGCTGAAACACTGGCTCAGGGGGTCAAGTCATCCGTCATCAATGCCGGCGATGGATGGCACGAGCATCCGACACAGGCTTTGCTCGATCTGTACACGATTCGGCAGCGAGGGATGAATTTCAAGGGATTACGTGTGGCGATTGTGGGGGATGTGTCGCATAGCCGTGTGGCGCGTTCGAATATTTTCGCACTCGTCAAGCTTGGTGCTGAAGTGCGTCTGGTCGGACCTCCGACGATGATGCCGTGGGGTGTGGAGAAACTTGGCCCCAAAGTGTACCACGATATGGATAAAGGCCTACGCGATGTGAACGTCATTATGATGCTTCGGCTGCAATTGGAACGTCAGGGGCGAGCACTCTTTCCGACGATCCGGGAATATTCCCGGCTCTACGGATTGACGGCGGAGCGGGTACGGCTCGCGGATGCCGGCGTGATCGTGATGCATCCAGGGCCGATCAATCGGGGAGTCGAAATTGCACCGGATGTGGCCGATAGCCTGTCTTCCGTAATTCTTGATCAAGTGGCCAACGGGGTGGCGGTGCGGATGGGAGTGCTGTATCTGATGTCCGGAGCAAATTCGTAGATCATGGACGTGTGTCAGAGAGGAGTGTTCGGTGTCGATTCTCATTAAAGATGGATATGTCATTGACCCGGGCCGATTCATCGGAACGGCTGATGTGCTGATTGAGAACGGGAAGATTGCGGTGGTAGGCCCAAACCTTTCCGCACCTGCTGGGAGTCGCGTGATCTCCGCGAATGGGAAGCTGGTGCTGCCAGGGTTTGTTGATGTGCATGTCCACTTTCGGGAACCGGGGTTTGAGTACAAGGAGACGATTCAGAGTGGCAGCGCCGCAGCGGTTGCCGGAGGCTTTACGACGGTCTGTTGCATGCCGAACACGAGTCCGATCAATGACAATCAGGCGGTCACCGAGTTCATCCTTGAACGTTCTCGATTGGCTGGTCTGGCGAACGTGTTGCCGATCGGCGCCATCACCAAAGGATCGGAAGGCAAGGAGTTGGCGGAGATTGGTGACTTGCGACGGTCCGGCTGTGTGGCGATTTCCGACGATGGGAAACCGGTGATGAACAGTTTGGTCATGCGGCGGGCGATGGAGTATGCGTTGGCGTTTGGCCTCACGGTCGTCGACCATTGCGAAGATCTGCATCTGGCCGAAGGCGGCTGCATGAACGAAGGGTTGATTTCGACCGAGCTTGGGTTGCCCGGCATTCCGGCCGCTGCTGAGGATGTCATGGTTGCGCGCAATCTGGCGCTCTCAGAGCTCACCGGAGCCCGGCTCCATCTGGCCCATATCAGTACGGCTGGGTCGGTTCGGATGGTCCGTGAGGCGAAAAGCCGAGGGATTCCTGTCACGGCAGAAGCGTGCCCGCATCATTTCACGCTCACGGAAGAGCTGGTGCGTGGGTACAATACACACGCCAAGATGAATCCTCCGTTACGCACCTGGACCGATGTTCAAGCGATTAAGGATGGATTGCGGGACGGCACGATCGATGTGATCGCGACGGACCATGCTCCCCATGCCACGCAGGAGAAGCAACAGGACTTTACTGAGGCTCCGTTTGGAATCGTGGGCCTTGAAACGGCGCTTTCCTTGACGCTGGGATTGGTGGAGGAAGGCGTCCTGTCTCTTGAGCAAGCCGTGCAGAAGCTGACGTCGGCACCGGCGGCGGCGTTCGGGCTCAACAAGGGCACACTGACGGTCGGTGCGGATGCTGATGTGGTCGTCGTCGATCAGCAGGAACAATGGGAAGTCGATCCGTCAAAGTTTCGATCCAAGAGCCGGAATACTCCGTTTGCCGGTTGGAAGGTCAAAGGACGGGTGAATGTGACCATTGTAGGCGGTCGAGTCGTGTTCGAGGCAGCGGTGGAGTCGTAGTGCCGTGCGACCGGTGCCTCGTTGGGGGAAGATCGGGTGTGTGGCGCTGGAATGGGTGGCTCTTGCGGTATGGGTCGGAGGAATGATCGTACTCAGTGGGGCGGTCATTCCGGCTGTGTTCAACACATTCGGAGGCCAGGATTCCGGAGGAATGTTCTTGACCAAGGCGTTCGAGGGGTACCAACGTTTTGTCATCGGTGCCGGCGCGATTCTTGGTGCCGGCGCTTGGCTTCGATGGTGGAGCAGGGATCCGGGGATTGCAGTCGGACGTACCGAGATGGTTGTGCTTGTTGTCATGGTCATGATCGCGGGGCTCATTATCATAGTCTTGCATCCCTATGCTGCGGAGCTTCAGGCACTGGCATTTGCAACGAAGGATGAATCGGAGAAAAGGGCGGCATTGGAAAGTTTCTTTCGTGTCTTGATGCCCATCAGGTCGCTGTACATGGTGAATCTCATCTTGGGTCTGATTCTGATTGGGATCAAGGCGAAACAGTCGATTGATCAGGGTGGACGAGAACAGTGAAAAAGGCGTTGTTAGCACTGGCGGATGGGACGGTATTTGAAGGCCGTGCCCTAGGCTACGAAGGGGAAACGGTCGGCGAAGTGGTCTTCAATACGGCTATGACCGGCTATCAGGAGGTCCTGACTGATCCGTCATACAAGGGGCAAATCATTACGATGACGTGCCCTCACATCGGCAATTATGGAGTGACCCCCGAAGACATGGAATCACGGAGGTCGTGGGCTGAAGGGTTCGTGGTGTTGGAGGCCAGTCGCCTCGTCAGCAATTGGCGAAGTCAACAAACGATTCAGGAGATGTTGACAGAAGCCAAGGTCGTCGCGATCGAAGGAATCGACACGAGAGCCTTGACGAGACATCTGCGGGAGCATGGGTCACAACAGGGCATCATTACGCATCTCGATTCGGATCGAACACGAGCCGTTGGTCGGGCCAAGCAGGCCCCCAGTATTATTGGCCGTGACTTAGCAACCGAGGTCACTTGCGCGCGTTCCTACGAATGGACGACGGGGTCGGGCGATTGGATTCCGGCAACGGCAATAGAGGGCCCAGTTGATGAAAGGCCTACTCGTTGGCGAGTGGTGGCCTATGACTTTGGCATCAAACACAATATATTGAGGCGATTGGTGGATGTCGGTTGCCACGTGACGGTTGTGCCTGCCGCGACGTCTGCCGCAGAGGTCGCGGCGCTACGGCCGGACGGAGTGTTTCTTTCCAACGGTCCCGGTGATCCGGAGGGTGTGCCCTATGCGGTCAAGGCGGTGGAGGACCTGATCGGGCGTTTCCCCATATTCGGCATTTGTCTCGGTCATCAGATTCTCTGCTTAGCCTTTGGCCTCAAGACCTACAAGCTGAAATTCGGTCACCACGGTGCCAACCATCCCGTGATGGATCTCCGGACGAGAAAAGTAGAAATCACGTCGCAGAATCATAACTTCGCCGTGCAGGGGCCTGGGCCTATTCGCGAAGTGCCGAAGGCGCCGCCGGTGGTCGAGACACGCTACGGATCACTATCGCTCACGCATATCAGCTTGAATGATTACTCGATCGAGGGCATGGTCTGTATGGACCATCCGGTCTTTTCGGTGCAGTACCATCCGGAGGCGGCACCGGGGCCTCATGATGCCTCCTACCTATTCGACGAATTCGTGCGACTCATGGAGAAACAACATGCGTAATTGTCTCGTCATGGCCGTGATAGGACTGTTGGTGTCGGGCTGCACCTTCAACTTTCCATTGTTCCCTGGACCTGGGCCTCTGCAAGAGGCGCAGGTCGATGGGACTGGAAAAGCAAAGGTGTTGCTGATCGAAATTTCCGGAGTCATCAGCTCTCAAGAGAAAGAGGGATTCCGCCCGGCACCGAGTATGATTGCAAGCGTGAAAGAACAGCTGACTCGGGCATCAAAGGACGAGAATATCAAAGCGATCGTCCTTCGCATCAATACGCCCGGTGGAACGGTCACGGCGTCGGACATTATTTATCATGAGCTCAAGACCTTCAAAGCGACGCGAAAGATTCCCATCATCGCGTCCATCATGGATATGGGCACATCCGGGGGATACTATATTGCCGCGGCTGCCGACACCGTCCTGGCCCATCCCTCATCCGTCACCGGCAGTATCGGTGTCATTATGCTTACGGTGAATGCCAAAGGGTTGTTGGAAAAGATCGGAGTAGAGGCGACTGCCGTGACCTCTGGACCCCGCAAGGATATGGGCTCGCCGTTTCGAACCATGACGGCGGAAGAACGAGCCATTTTCCAAGGACTCATCGATTCGTTCTATCAACGATTCTTAGCCATCGTGCAGGAAGGCCGATCCAACCTACAGATGGAGCAGATCAAACGACTGGCTGATGGGCGAATCTACACAGGTGAGCAGGCCAAGGCGGCAGGGTTGGTCGATGAGATCGGGTATCTGGAAGACGCAGTCGAATTGGCTAAGCAGAAGGCGGGGATTACCGAAGCCCGTGTTGTAACGTACCAGCGCCCAGGAGAATATTCCAATAATGTCTATTCCAGGCTCCTGGCCCCTGGTGCCCTGGCCGGCTTGGCAGAGCTTGATCTGGCTTCGTTTGTGAGAGGGGGGACGCCACAGTTCATGTATCTGTGGATGCCGTAGGTGAGGAACGGCGCCGATCTTCATGAATGGTAATATAATGATACTGATCAGGTATGATCGAGAACATCAACATGGCGCAGAGGAAAGACCAAGAGATCACCACAGGATTCTCGACACCCATCGGCAGGCGAGCCCTGTTGCAACGAGCGGTTCGCGGGGGGCTGGGGTTGTATGGTCTCGTTGGCATGGTGGCCGGCGGAGGAATGCTTTCAATGTTGGCTGGGTGCGTGCGCGCGCCCGGGACGGCGCGGGAACAATTTATCTACATTTCCGAAGAGAAAGAAATTGCGATGGGCATCGGAGCCTATCGCGAGTTGCTGCGTAAGGCGCCGGTCAGTGACGATCTTGAGTTGAATGAGCTGGTCAATCGGGTCGGGAGACGTATTGCGGCGGTTGCGAACAAGCCTGAATATCAATGGGAATTTGCCATTATCAAGGACGACCGTACGATTAATGCCTTTGCACTTCCAGGAGGGAAAGTCGCGATCTTTACGGGAATTTTAAAGATGACGAAGAACGAAGACGGCTTGGCGACTGTCATCGGGCATGAGGTGGCACATGCGCTTCAGCGCCATGGAGCCGAGCGGTATAGTCGGAGCATTCTCGAAATGATCGGACAAGTCGGTGCGCTCGCGGCTGGTGCCGCTGTTGGACGTCCGGATGCCGCAATGGCGGCGATGAGCGCGTATGGAGTGGGCGTATCTTTGCCGTTCGGCCGAAAACAGGAGTCCGAAGCGGACTACATCGGGCTCAAGCTGATGGCGCAGGCTGGCTATGATCCGCGAGAGGCCGTCCCGTTTTGGGAGCGCATGAGTGGATGTCCCCGACAAATGATCGACAAGGTCTGTTTTCGATCGCAGCATAATATCCCAGAGTTTCTGTCAACTCATCCTTCCGATATCGCGCGCATCAACCAAATTGAAGCGTGGATCCCTGAAGCCTTGAAGCATTACCATGCTGCACAGGGAGGTGAGGGGCCTACGCCAACTCCCTATCAACCGCTGATTGGGCCGCTGCTTCCAACTAGTTAAGCCGACTATCACGACACGATGCCAAAACGCACAGACATTCAGTCAATTCTCATGATCGGGTCTGGTCCCATCGTCATCGGACAGGCTTGCGAGTTCGATTACTCCGGAACGCAAGCCTGTAAGGCGCTCAAAGCGGAAGGCTATCGGGTGATCCTCATCAACAGCAATCCCGCGACGATCATGACGGATCCGGAGATGGCGGATCGGACGTACGTGGAACCCATCACCGTCGAAGTCGTGGAAAGTGTAATCGCCCGTGAACGCCCCGATGCCTTGCTGCCGACCATGGGTGGACAAACGGCGCTGAACACCACGATGGGGTTGGTCAAGCAAGGAATCCTCGAGAAATACGGTGTGACCCTGATTGGTGCTTCAGCAGAGGCCATTCACAAAGCGGAGGATCGGGAAGCGTTTAAGCAGGCGATGCAACGAATCGGTCTCCGGGTCCCGAAGAGCGGCACGGCGCACAGTCGACAGGAAGCCGTGGACATTCTAGAAATGGTTGGATTTCCGGCGATCATTCGACCCTCTTTCACGATGGGAGGGACCGGCGGAAACATTGCGTATAACCGAGAGGAATTTGAGAAATTGATCGACTGGGCCTTGGCGATGAGCCCGGTCAGCCAAGTGTTGATCGAGGAATCGGTCATCGGATGGAAAGAGTATGAACTCGAGGTGATGCGCGATCTGAAAGACAATGTCGTCATCGTGTGTCCCATCGAAAACTTTGACCCGATGGGCGTCCATACAGGAGACAGCATCACGGTGGCGCCGGCGATGACGTTGACCGACAAAGAATATCAACGCATGCGAGATGCGGCCCTTCGCGTCATTCGAGAAATCGGCGTCGATACGGGAGGGTCCAACATTCAATTCGGGGTCAATCCAACGAACGGTGAGATGGTCGTTATCGAGATGAACCCTCGGGTGTCTCGAAGTTCGGCGCTCGCCTCAAAGGCAACCGGATTTCCGATCGCAAAAATCGCTGCCAAGCTCGCCGTTGGATACACATTGGATGAGATTACCAATGACATTACCGGTGTGACAAAGGCGTCGTTCGAACCGACGATCGACTATGTGGTGGTGAAAATTCCTCGGTTCGCGTTCCAGAAGTTCAAGGGATCTGATCCGACCTTGACGACGCAAATGAAGTCGGTCGGCGAAGTGATGGCGATCGGACGCACGTTCAAGGAGTCTCTGCAGAAGGCCATCCGCTCGTTGGAATTGGAACTGAACGGTTTGGTATCCCGGTTTGGGATCGATCGAGGGGTACTCGCCGAGTTCGATCGACAAGCGGCTGCCGACAAACTGGACCGTGTGCTTCGCAACCCGTTACCAGAACGACTGTGGTACATGGCTGATGCCATGCGACTGGGATTGACGGACAAGGAGTTGTTTGAGACGACCATGGTCGATCCGTGGTTCTTGGCGCAGGTGAGGCAGTTGATCGATTTCGAACGGACTCTTGTCGGCCATGCTGCCGATCTGGGGGCGGTGTTGAACGGTGAACTGCTTTGGGATGCGAAAGAACTTGGATTTTCCGATGATCGGATCGCGTCTTTGCTTGGCTGCGAGGTGACCGCGGTCACCAGCGCGAGGATGCAACATCCTACTCGACGGGTAACCTATAAGCGCGTGGATACGTGCGCCGCGGAGTTCGAGGCTCAGACCCCGTACCTCTATTCGACGTACGGTCGGGAGTGCGAATCCAACCCGTCAGACCGGAGAAAAGTGGTGATTCTCGGTGGAGGCCCGAATCGTATCGGACAGGGAATCGAGTTTGACTACTGTTGCGTCCATGCCGCGATCTCGCTCCGAGAGGAGGGGATCGACACGATCATGGTGAACTGTAACCCCGAAACCGTGAGCACTGATTACGATACGTCGGATCGCCTCTATTTTGAACCGCTCACGCAGGAAGATGTGCTCAACCTGATTGATCGAGAGCAACCGATCGGGGTGGTCCTGCAATTCGGTGGTCAGACGCCATTGAAACTTGCGCTGCCGTTATCGAAGGCCGGGGTGAAGATTCTTGGGACCAGTCCGGATGCGATTGATTTGGCGGAAGATCGGGAACGGTTCCGTGAACTGCTGACGAAATTAGGATTACAGCAGGCGGAAAGCGGAATGGCTCGATCAATCGATGAATCCGTACAGATTGCCAGGAAGATCAGCTATCCGGTAATGGTCCGGCCCTCGTATGTGTTGGGTGGGCGTTCGATGCAGATCGTCTATGACGAAGCCGGTCTGTTGGAGTATATGCAGTCGGCCGTGAAAGCATCTCCCAAGCATCCGGTGCTGATCGACAAATACCTGGCTGATGCGATCGAAATCGATGCCGATGCGATCTCAGATGGACACACCGTGGTGGTGGCCGGGATCATGGAGCATATTGAGGAGGCGGGTGTCCATTCCGGCGATTCGGCTTGCTCGCTTCCACCCTATACGCTGGACAAGGGAATCGTCGGCGAGATCGAACGTCAAATGCGCATGCTGGCCTTAGAACTCGGCGTCGTCGGACTGATGAATGCGCAGTTTGCCGTGAAAGGGCGGACGATCTACGTGCTCGAGGTGAATCCTCGCGGATCTCGAACCGTGCCGTTCGTCAGTAAAGCGATCGGCGTGCCGCTTGCCAAACTCGCGATGAAAGTCATGATGGGTAAGACTCTCAAGGAACTCGGCTTCACTGCGGCTCCTCTGCCAGCGCATTTCTCGGTAAAGGAAGCGGTCTTTCCATTCAATAAATTTCCCGGCGTCGATGTGCTCTTGGGACCAGAGATGAAATCGACGGGGGAAGTCATGGGGATTGACGACGATTTTGGATGGGCGTTTGCCAAATCGCAAGCGGGGGCCGGTGCAGGTCTTCCCAAAACGGGGACAGCATTTCTCAGCGTGAAAGAGTCCGATCGCCCGGCGGCGCTTGAGGTGGGGAAAGTGTTGAACAGACTGGGGATGCGCATTCAGGGAACGAGCGGGACAGCGGGATACCTGCGTGAACACGGCCTCTCCGTGGAGGTCGTCAACAAGGTGACCGAAGGGAGACCTCACATCGTGGACCACATTAAGAACGGCTCGGTGGCGCTTGTGGTCAATACCGTGCGAACGGCCTCGGCTCATGCTGATTCATTGTCGATCAGGCGAGAGGCTTTGCATCGGGGGATTCCCTATTTCACCACCATGCGAGGCGCCCATGCGGCGGCCATGGGAATCGAGGCCATTCTGAAAAAAACCCTATCGATTCGGTCTTTGCAGGAGTATCATCGGTCCTAAACCATCCAGGAGTCTGGAATATGCCCACACCGATTACCAAGAAAGGGTATGAGGCCCTCAAAGCGGAGTTGGATCGGCTGCGGAAAAACGAGCGGCCGAAAGTGATTGAGGCGATCGCGGAGGCCAGGGCCCATGGAGACCTCAGTGAGAATGCCGAGTATGACGCGGCCAAAGAGCGCCAAGGATTCATCGAGTCACGGATCTCGGAGCTCGAAACGAAACTGGCGGAAGCCCGTGTGGTCGAGATCACGGGACGCACGAGCGATACCGTTGTGTTTGGTGCGACGGTGTCGGTCGTTGAGCAAGAGACGCAGGCCCAGAAACAATATATGCTGGTCGGTCAGGATGAAGCCGATATGAAGTTCAACAAGATTTCGGTGCAGTCTCCTGTCGGGCGGGCCCTCATCGGTAAGCGTGTTGGAGACTTTGTCGAAGTCAAGACTCCTGTGAAAATGGTCGAATACGAGGTCGTGGAGATCAAATTCGAGGAATGCTGACGTGCCGGCGTCACGCACTCTCATTGCCCTTCTAACAGATTTTGGCGAGCGCGACTGGTTCGTCGCGAGCATGAAGGGTGTGATCCTCACGCTCAGCCCCAGCGCCAGGGTCGTTGATATTTCCCACCAAATTCCTTCGCATCAAATCGATGAAGCGAGCTACGTGCTCGGCGCTTGTTATCGTCATTTTCCACAAGGGACGATCTATGTCTGCGTGGTGGACCCGGGCGTGGGAAGTGCCAGGCGCGCGATTCTTGCCACCACATCGCGCTATTGTTTTTTAGCGCCGGACAACGGTCTGCTCAGTCATGTACTCGAACAGGAGCAGGACGTGAAGATCCGGCAGATTGAAGAGGAACGCTATCGGTTGCCCTCAGAAGGGGCGACGTTTGACGGGCGCGATCTTTTCGCCCCGGTCGCCGCCTTGCTGGCCAACGGGGAACCGCCGTCATTTTTTGGACCAGTGATCAACGATCCCATGAAGAGCTTGGTCTGGGCCCCGCAGCAGCAAGGGCAAATTCTGATCGGACGGATTGAATACATCGATCGATTCGGAAATTTGATCTCGAATGTCACGGCAAAACAGGTTCGGGAATTTCAGGCTATCATCGGTCTAGCCAAGATCGAGATTCAAATAGGAACACATATCGTGACCAAGTTGGTGGGGAGCTACAGCCAAGGTGATGGGCAGATTCCTGCGGCCCTGATCAATAGTGGTGGGTTCTTGGAAATCTTCCTTCAGGAAGAGAACGCGGCTCGATGTCTACAAGTCGACGTGGGAACGGAGTTGCGACTTTGTTGAAGGCCATTACTTGATTGCCTTGTCGATCTGATCGCAGACGTGGCTGGCGAACGGAAGTGAGCAGGTGAAGGCCGGCGACACGGCGTTCAAGACGTGCATGGATCGGTCGTTGCCTTCCAACACGAAATCCATTTCAAGCTTCTTCTTTGTGATGTCGAGAAGCTGAGCCCTGATTCCGGGCCGTCCCCATGTTTGGTAGTTTCGCTCGTCCACTCCTTCGGCGAGTACCGATGCCAGTGAGACCATCTTACTCCGAGAGTACTTTGCGATTTCCTCTATCGCTAAACGTCTGAAGTCGAATCCTGCTCCTGCGAGTAGGCCGAGCCCACGACTCGCGACTTCGACCAATTCGCCGACATTGAAATTCCCCATGCCCTCATAGTTTTCCCGCCAGAGGGCCGGGATGGCCGTCGGGCCGATCTTCGCCTTCCCGTCGGCTGTGATCGTAAAGTGAACGCCGAGAAACGGGTTCCTGAGATCCGGAACGGGATAGATGTTGGTGCGAATTGCGCCTGGTGGCTCGTCCGAGTAGAGGTAGAGGCCCTTGAACGGCAAAATCCGGTATTTTTCGGAGAATCCATAATCCATGGCAATCTTATCCGCATACAGACCTGCGGCGTTCACAACATAGCCTGCTTCAATGGCGTCACGGTTTGTGCGGACTGCACTGTTCTGGCGTCCTCGATAGGCGGTGCCGCACTGAATGTTGACCCCTTCTCGGGTTGCATCCTGTTGCATTGCCTCGATGACTTGAAGGGGTTTCACGGTTGAGGTGCGGGGGGAGAACAATGCCCGTTGGTACGTTTTGACCCGAGGTTCAATGGACTTGGCCTCTACGTCTGTCATCGTCTGCAGTTCGATGCCATTGATCTGACCTCGTCGCAGTAGTTCATCGAGCGCGGGTAAATCGGTGGCATCCTTGGCGACGACGAGTTTGCCGCATTTATTGAGAGGAATGCGTTTCTCCTCGCAGTAGGCCGTGAGCCGTTCATTCCCGAGGCGGGTAAACTTTGCCTTCAGGCTGTCCGGCGAATAATAGAAACCTGCGTGGAGAACACCACTGTTTCGGCCACTCGCATGGGCGCCGCAGGAGGGCTCCTTTTCGATCAGCAACACGCGTGCGTCGGTACGGCGTCTGCGCAGTTCCCGAGCGATGCTCAAGCCGATGACTCCACCGCCGATGACGAGAAAATCGCAGGTTTGCATAGAATGGGTCTGTTCGTAGGGAAATCGATTGAGAGTTAGTCGATCTGCAGAGTCTCTATGGATTCCTTGATGATTTCCACCATTTTCTTCAATTCGTCGACGGTTGTCGAAAGCGGTGGCATAAGCACAAGCACGTTCCCAATCGGTCTGAGAATCAGTCCCTTGGACCGGGCGATCGTTGCCACGCGATGACCAGCTTTGGCCCGAAACGGATAAGGTTCCTTCGTCATCCGGTTGCGGACCAATTCGATGCCTGCCATGAATCCGGCTTGACGGATGTCTCCCACATGCAACAGATCTTGGAAAGGCTGGAGAAGTCGCACCAACAACTTGATCTTGGGTTGTAGCCTCACCAACGTCTTCTCGTTTTTGAAGACGTCGAGATTTGCGAGAGCCAGGGCGCAGCCCAGTGGATTGCCGGTGAAACTATGGCCGTGGAAGAAGGTCTTGAACTCGTCGTATCTCCCCAGAAAGCCCTGGTAGATTTCATCAGTCGCCAAGGTGGCTGCCAGCGGCATATAGCCACCTGTCAGTCCTTTGCTGATGGCCATGAGGTCCGGCGTGACCTGTTCGTGCTCGCAGGCGAACATTTTGCCTGTTCGGCCGAACCCGGTTGCGACTTCGTCGGCAATCAAGAGCACGTCGTATTGTGTGCAGAGGTCTCGGATTTGCTTCAGGTACCCGGCTGGTTGACGAATCATACCCGCAGCTGCTTGCATCATTGGTTCAATGATGAAACCGGCGAGGTCACGATGACGAGCTTTTAGAATCTGTTTGATCGGATCGATGCAGGCCACCTTGCAGGCAGGGTAGGTGAGGTTGAGCGGACAGCGATAACAATGAGGCGGTTCTGCCTCAAGGGTGGGAAAGAGTAGCGGTTTGAAGCGAGAGTGGAATAGTTCGATGTTGCCGACGCTGACGGCCCCGATCGTATCTCCATGATAAGCGAGTTTCAGATGGAGAAATGTGTTCTTTGGCCCCGCTTCCGGATGTCGCTGCTGCCAATACTGGACAGCCATCTTCAATGCGATTTCGACCGCGGTCGAGCCGTTGTCCGAATAGAACACACGGGTGAGTCCCTTTGGAGCAATTCGAATCAGCTCGCGCGCCAGTTCGATGGCTGGTGGGTTGGAGAGGCCCAGGAAGGTCGAGTGAGCGATCTTGCCTAGTTGCTTCTTGAGCGCACGATCAAGAACCGGATGTCGATGCCCATGCAGATTGACCCAGATAGAGGAGGTTCCGTCTAGATACTTCTTACCTTCCGTATCGATTAGGTAGGCACCCTTGCCACGCTCGATGATGAGGGGATTTTCCTGTTCCCACTCCTGCATTTGGGTAAACGGATGCCAGAGGTAGCGATGGTCCCAATTGATCAGCTGACGCGTTGAGGGTGGTCGTGCCATGATGCTTCAATCTTGATCATGCGGCACCATGCGGTTGTCTATCGCGAATCGGGGCAGCGCTCATACACGTTGGCAGAGTGAAGATCGCTTGACGAGACAATCAGTCGGGTGCGGCGCGTGATTATAAGGGCGGGTGATCTCTTTGACAACCTCCAAAGCAATTACTATAATAAACCGATTTTTTACTGATGGGCTCGGATTTGCAAAGCCTTATACGCAATTTTTCCATAATCGCTCATATCGATCACGGCAAATCAACCCTCGCTGACCGGTTCCTAGAAGCTACTGGCGCAGTCACTGCACGAGAGGCGAAAGAGCAGATCCTCGATGCCATGGACCTCGAGCGGGAACGTGGCATTACGATCAAAGCCCACGCAGTGGCCATCAAGTACCGGGCGGAGGATGGCAAGACGTACGCCTTGCATTTGATCGATACGCCGGGGCATGTCGATTTTACCTATGAAGTGTCACGAAGCCTAGCGGCTTGTGAGGGGGCGCTGTTGCTCGTTGATGCGACGCAAGGGGTGCAGGCGCAGACCATTGCCAATGTCAATTTGGCGATGGCCAATAACCTGACGATCATTCCCGTCATCAACAAGATTGACTTGGCCAGCGCAGATGTCGAAAGCACAAAACATTCGATCTCTGAGGTGCTCCAGCTCGAAGCCGACGATGCGCTGCCTATCAGCGCCAAGGACGGCAAAGGCGTTCCGGAGGTCTTAGAGGCGATCATTGCGAAGATTCCTCCTCCGTCCGGTGATCCACAAGCCCCGTTCAAGGCGCTGATTTTCGATTCGTGGTTCGACAACTATCAAGGCGTGATTGTCCTGGCGCGACTGCTGGATGGCTCGATCAGGCCGGGCATGAAGATCAAAGTCATGTCGAACAACCGGACGTTTGAAGTAATGGAAGTCGGCCAGTTCACGCCTAAACGAACCAAGAAGGCCGAATTGCTGACCGGTGAAGTCGGCTACCTGTGCGCCAATATGCGGGAAGTGGCCGATGTCAAGATCGGCGATACCCTGACGGATGCCGTCACGCCGACTTCTGCGCCGTTTCCAGGGTACAAAGACGTCAAGCCATTGGTGTTCTGTGGACTCTATCCCACCGACACAGCCAGGTATGAAGATCTACGGGACGCGTTGGTGAAGCTCCGACTGAACGATTCGTCGTTCGTCTATGAACCGGAAACATCCCTGGCCTTGGGGTTTGGGTTTCGATGCGGGTTCTTGGGCCTGCTTCACATGGAAATCATTCAGGAGCGGCTCGAGCGTGAGTACAACCTGACGCTCCTGACCACCGCGCCGACCGTCGTCTACCGTGTCATGACGACGAAAGGTGACGTGTTGGAAGTCATGAATCCCTCTCAACTCCCGCCGTCCAACAGTATCGAGTCGTTTGAGGAGCCGTTCATTCTGGCGTCGGTCATTACCCCCGAGCGCTACATGGGGGCCATACTTCAGCTGTGCCAGGAGCGTCGCGGCATTCAACGCAGCATCCAGTTCCTGGATCCGACACGGGTGATGATCAGTTATGAATTACCGCTCAATGAAGTCATCCTTGATTTTTACGACAAGCTTAAGTCGCGCACGCAGGGCTATGCCTCGCTAGACTATGAGGTGCTTGGCTATCGCGAGTCGGATCTCGTGCGGCTCGATATCTTATTGAATGGCGAAGCGGTCGATGCCCTCTCCTTCATCACCCATCGGGATCGGTCCGTGCAACGCGGGCGTCAACTCGCCGAGAAAATGAAAGAATTGATTCCTCGACAGATGTATGAGATCGCCATTCAAGCGGCGATCGGGAGCAAGATTGTCGCTCGTGAGACCATCGGGGCCATGAAGAAGAATGTGCTGGCAAAGTGCTATGGCGGCGACATTACGCGAAAGCGGAAGTTGCTGGAAAAGCAAAAAGAAGGGAAGAAACGGATGAAAGCGGTCGGTAGCGTGGAAGTTCCCCAAGAAGCGTTCTTGGCGATTTTAAAGGTCGGAGACGAATGAGCCTTGATCAGAACCCTAGAAATGCAGATAAATTGTCCGGTTCCCCCCGTGCCGGGGATCCAGCCTCGCTTTCCGGGGCGAAGGTGACGGAGAACGTGGGCCAACCGGGACGGAAGTCCATCGTTCGGGAGTATGCCGAAGCGATCATCGTGGCCATGTTGCTCGCCTTCGCCATCCGAGTCTTTGTGGTGCAGGCGTTCAAAATTCCATCGGGTTCGATGATTCCCACGTTGCTGATCGGGGATCACATTTTGGTCAGTAAACTGTCCTACGGCCTGCAGTGGCCGGCGGATTGCAAAATGCTCATGAGCTTCCCTCCGGTGAATTGCTACACCTCTACCACCGTGGTCACCTTCGGCAAGCCGCAGCGTGGCGACATCGTCGTATTTCGCTTTCCGGAAGACGAAGAAAAAGACTTTATCAAGCGGATCGTGGGACTGCCTGGAGATACGATCCAGCTCCGAAACAAGGTTGTGCTCGTGAACGGCCAACCGCTCGACGACAAAGCCTTTACCCAACGAATCGACCCAGGCATTATCGAGAGTACCATCAACCCACGTGATAATTTTGGACCGGTGACGGTCCCTGAAGGATCTTATTTTGTGATGGGTGACAATCGCGACCAGAGTCTGGACAGCCGGTTCTGGGGCTATGTGCGAGAAGAAAAGATCCGCGGCAAGGCATTTCGGATCTATTGGTCCTGGAATGGTCAAGGGAATTGGACGGAGTGGGTTCGATGGGAACGATTCGGCAAAGCCATCCAGTAAAAAAAGACGCAAGCGCCTCGCATCCGAATGGAGGCTCGAGTGGGGATAGCGAGGCTCCCTCGCCTAAGGCACTACGCCTGCATCTGCAACGATTTCCAAAGACATCGGTCCTGGTTATTGGGGACCTGATCCTCGATCATTACGTGATGGGGAGGGTGAGCCGGATTTCTCCGGAAGCGCCGGTTCCTGTCGTCCACGTCGAATCTGAATCACTCCGGCTCGGTGGGGCCGCCAACGTCTACAGCAATATCCTGGCGTTGGGTGGGAAGGCTTATCTGTGTGGTGTGATCGGGGCCGACCAAAGTGGAAAGCAATTGGTCGCCGAATTGGGGCACACGAGGGGATTGCTTGGTGGGATTGTGGTTGATCGAGAGCGACCGACCACCAGAAAGAGTCGAGTCATCGCGCATAACCAGCAGATCGTACGGTATGACATCGAAGGCCGTAGCGAGTTGAAAGCGGTCCTCAGACAGAAAATTCTTCGGTATGTGGAATCCAAGCTACGTGAATTGTCCTGCATCGTCGTATCCGACTATGCCAAAGGCGTCGTCTCGTCGGTCCTGATGTCGGAAATCACAAGGCTCGCCGCGTTGCGAAGGGTTCCGGTGATCGTGGATCCTAAGGTCGAGCATTTCAACTTCTATAAAGGTGTCACCGTCATCACACCGAACCATCTTGAAGCAGCGCAGGCATCGGGCATGCACGGAGACGACAACCAAACGATCAATGAAGCGGGCGTCATGATCCGCCAGAGACTCGGGTGTCAGTCGGTTTTGATCACGCGCGGGGAAAAAGGCATGAGTCTGTACGAAGGGGATGGTGCCTCCTGCCATCTTCCGACGAAGGCCAGGCAGGTCTACGATGTCACCGGTGCCGGAGACACCGTCATCGGAACGCTGGCGTTGGCCCTTGCGGCTGGTGCAGACATCAAAACCGGGGCGATCATGGCCAACCATGCGGCCGGCATCGTGGTGGGGATGGTCGGTACAGCGACCGTTTCGCCGAAGCAATTATCCGAGGCCTTTGAAGATGACTAAATCGTCACGCTCGGTTACCGTGGTGATTCCAGCCAGGTTCGGTTCCTCCCGATTCCCAGGGAAGCCGCTGGTCAAGCTGAACGGCAAACCGATGATTCAGCATGTGTACGAACGAGCTTTCGCATGTCGTGCGGTCTCCAGCGTGATGGTCGCGACCGACGATGAGCGTATCAAACAGGCGGTCGAGCAATTCGGCGGTCGGGCGGTGCTCGTCACCGGTGACTATCGGACCGGTACCGATCGTGTGGCGGCTGTGGCCCGTATGTTCAATGGGGACTGCTTCCTTGATTTGCAGGGTGATGAAATCCCATTGAGTCCGGAATTGTTGACCGATCTCATCGTGCCGTTTCTTGGGAGCGGCGCAAGTATGGGGACGCTCAAGCGAGTGATGGACTCGACGGAAGATCTGCTGAATCCCGCGGTGGTAAAGGTCGTGGCCGACGCCAAAGGAGAGGCGCTGTATTTTTCACGAGCTCCGATCCCGTTCGTGCGCGACGATCCAAAGCCGCAAGTCGTTGGCGGGCTCCACTACATCCATCTTGGGTTGTACATCTATACCAAGGAAACCTTGCTCCGATTGGCGGCCTTGCCGACGAGTCGTATGGAAGATGCCGAAAAGCTTGAGCAGCTCCGTGCGTTGGACCATGGGATTCGCATCCGCGTCTGGGAAACCGCGCATGCCTCGCTGCGGGTTGATCGGCCGGAGGATGTGCCCGACGTCGCGGAGCGATTGCAGGACTTCGAGGTGGTCAAACGTGAAGTGCAGAGCAGTAGCCTGTTTCCCAAGTCATGAGCGCCAGAACCGGCGTGGATCGATCTGATGTCCATGAATGAGGGCAACCATGAGTAAATTCATTTTTGTGACCGGGGGTGTGGTCTCGTCACTCGGGAAAGGCCTGGCCTCGGCCTCCATCGGAAATTTACTGGAGAGTCGTGGGCTGAAGATTACGTTTCTCAAACTGGATCCCTACATCAACATTGATCCCGGGACGATGAATCCCTATCAACATGGGGAAGTCTACGTCACGGACGATGGCGCTGAGACGGATCTGGACCTCGGACATTATGAGCGGTTCACGAGCTTGTCGTTGACCAAGGAGAGCAATTACACGACCGGTCGGATCTATCACTCCGTGATCACGAAGGAGCGGCGCGGCGATTATCTTGGTGGAACGGTGCAGGTTGTGCCTCATGTGACGGATGAGATCAAGCAGACGATCATGCGCATCTCGAAGGGTATCGACGTCACGATCGTCGAGATCGGTGGCACGGTCGGTGACATTGAGAGCTTACCGTTTTTGGAAGCCATTCGGCAGATGCCGTACGACGTGGGCCGTGACAATGTGTTGTACGTCCACCTGACTCTCGTGCCATACATCGGAACGGCCGGTGAACTGAAAACCAAACCGACACAACATTCGGTCAATAAGCTTCGTGAGATCGGTATTCAGCCGAACATTCTGTTGTGCCGAACCGACCGGTATATTCCTCCTGAACTGAAGGGCAAAATTGCCATGTTCTGTAACGTGGACAAGGATGCCGTCATCACCGCAAAAGACGTCGAGACCATCTACGAAGTACCGATTGTCTTCCGTAAAGAGGGATTGGACGAATTGATCGTCCGTCAGCTCCATATGGAGACCGGCCAGCCCAATCTTCGAGAGTGGGATGCGATGGTCCAGAAGATCAAGAGGCCCAAACATGAAATCTCTGTGGCATTGGTGGGGAAATATGTGGGGCTGAAGGAATGCTACAAGAGTTTGGGAGAAGCCCTGGTCCACGGTGGAATCGACCATGAAACGAAGGTGAATATCAATTGGATCGAATCCGAAGACATCGAACGACAGGGGACCGAACGGATTTTACGCGAGGCGGACGGCATCCTGATTCCAGGCGGGTTTGGGAACAGAGGAATCGAGGGAAAAGTCACCACCATCAAGTATGCGCGAGAACGTCAGGTGCCGTTCCTCGGTCTGTGTTTGGGGATGCAATGTGCTGCGATCGAGTTCGCGCGGAACGTGGCCGGATTGGCCAACGCCAACAGTGCTGAGTTCGACGAACAGTCCCCTCATCCCGTCATTCATCTTATGCCCGATCAGCATGGTGTGAGTGACAAAGGGGGCACGATGCGACTCGGATCGTATCTCTGCAAACTGGGAGAAGGGACGCTGGCACAGAAGATGTACGGAGTGAGTGAAGTGCGCGAGCGCCATCGTCATCGGTATGAGTTCAACAACGCGTATCGTGAGCAGCTGACCGCCAAGGGACTTGTCCTGAGTGGTCTGTCTCCAGACGGTCGCCTTGTCGAGATCATCGAGTTGAAGGATCATCCCTGGTTTTTGGGCACCCAGTTCCATCCTGAGTATAGTTCCCGTCCGCACCACCCACATCCGCTATTCAGTGGGTTCGTGGGAGCAGCACTACGGAAAAAGCTCGGGCACTAACGGTCGACGATGGCACAGCTTGTCGAAATCGGAACGTTCAAGGTCGGCCAAGGGCAGCCGCCGTTTCTGATTGCCGGGCCTTGCGTGATTGAGAATGAGCAAGTGGTCATGGAGACGGCCGGCCGGATCTCCGAAATCGCAAAGGCCTTGGGAATCCCGTACATCTTTAAGTCGTCGTTCGATAAGGCCAATCGAACGTCCATCACGTCGTTTCGCGGCCCTGGTCTTGAGAAGGGGCTCGCAGTCCTCAAGAAAGTGAAAGATCAGTTGAGGTTGCCCGTCCTGACCGACGTGCATACGGAAGAACAGGCAATGGAAGCTGGGAAGATGGTCGATGTGCTCCAAATCCCGGCATTCCTCTGCCGGCAGACGGATCTGCTGATCGCGGCCGCCAAGACGGGGGCCGTCGTGAACGTAAAGAAGGGCCAGTTTCTCTCGCCTCGTGAAATGGGCAATGCCGTGAAGAAGATCGAGGAATGCGGGAGTCGCCGGATTGTCCTTACCGAACGAGGCTCGTCGTTCGGCTACAACAACCTCGTCGTCGACATGCGGTCCTTCCCTATCATGCGGGGTTTCGGCTATCCTGTTGTCTTTGATGCGACCCATAGCGTGCAGCTGCCGGGCGGGGGAGGGACCCAATCCAGTGGCCAACGTGAATTTGTCGAGCCATTGGCCTGTGCCGCCGCCGGAGCCGGTGTCGACGGATTTTTCATGGAAGTCCATCCGAATCCTGACGAGGCCTTGTCGGACGGACCGAACATGGTCCCATTGCATCAATTGAAACCGTTATTGGAGCGGGTTCTGCGAGTATGGAACGCGACAAACCAGCGAAGCTGACGCAGACTGTTCGAACCTTGAAGGCAGAGAAAGGCCAGAGCAGTCTTGCCGAGGGACGACGCGTGTTGGAAATCGAAGCACGTGCGGTCGAAGCCTTAATCGAACGACTGGATGAACGGTTCGTCAAGGCGGTGGATGTGCTGGTTCGTTGTAAGGGGAAGGTGGTCGTGTCAGGGATGGGCAAGTCCGGTCTCATCGGGCAAAAAATTGCCGCGACGCTGGCCAGCACCGGGACCTCCTCATTTTTTCTGCATCCGGCCGAAGGCGTGCATGGAGATCTCGGCATGTTGGCGCGTCGAGATGTGTTGGTGACGATCTCCAACAGCGGCGAGACTCAGGAATTGCTGCAGTTGCTTCCGTTCGTGAAGCGATTGGGAATTCCGGTGATCTCGTTCACAGGGCGGACGAATTCCACCCTGGCAAAAAACTCCGATGTCGTCCTAGACGTCTCGATTGCGGAAGAAGCCTGCCCGATGGGATTGGCCCCGACTGCTAGCACGACCGCCACGCTGGCGTTGGGCGATGCCCTCGCTGTCGCGCTCTTGCAGAAGCGGGAATTCAAGGAAGAGGATTTTGCTCGATTCCATCCTGGCGGGACGTTAGGGCGTCGGTTGCTCGTCAAAGTGAAAGACCTCATGCATGCGGAACCGGATATCCCGAAGGTCCAGGCCTCCGTCGGAGGCATGGCGGCCATGTTGGAGATGACGGCAAAGAAACTCGGGATGACGACCGTCGTGGATCATGAGGGGTTGTTGGCCGGAGTCATTACCGATGGAGACTTGCGACGATTCCTCCAACGTGGGACGGATTTGGTCAACACGACGGCCGGAGAGCTGGCCACGGCTGATCCCAAGAGCATCGGGCCGGATGAACTGGCCGCGAAAGCGGTCGAAATGATGGAACGGTTTTCGATTACCACGTTAGTGGTGACGGAGAACGAGCGGACCATCCGTGGCGTGATTCATCTGCATGATCTGCTCAAGAACGGAATTGTGTAGGAGATATCGGCAGTCATGAACCGAGTATTGGAAGCGTGGCGAGACATCGGAGCGGACTCGATCAATGTCCCCAATGTGTTGACTCTTGCCCGCATTCTCCTCATTCCGGTCTTCATCATACTCTTCGTCCACCCGACGCCCGACCAGTCATTGGCGGCTGCGATCGTGTTCGCTGTGGCGGCGGTCACGGATATGTTGGACGGGTATATCGCTCGTCGGACAGGTCAGGTGACGAAGCTTGGTAAGTTGCTCGATCCCATCGCGGACAAGCTCCTGGTTCTCTCCGCATTGATCCTTCTCATGAACGTGGAGCGAGTCAGCGCGCTGGTGGTGCTACTGATCGTCGGGCGGGAATTGGCGGTCACGGGTATCCGCGCCATTGCAGCCGGGGAAGGTATGATCATTCCTGCGGAGACGACCGGCAAATACAAGATGGCGTTGCAGGTGGTCGCGATCATCCTGCTCATCCTGGAAGGGACCGGGTTGGCCGCTCTCGGCAACATGCACTTGGCGGGGAGCTTCACCCTGTATCTCTCGCTGGTGTTTGGCTACATTTCCGGTGGGCAGTATGTATGGAGCTTTTGGAAGCAGGTCGTCGCTAAGGGGCTGTAGCCAGGATGTTGAAACTAGCCCCCAGCTTCGTTCTCGCATCGTTCAGACCCTCAACATACCCCAGAGGGTATGCCTCGGCCCTTCACTCGCTGCGGCCTCGCTGGATGTCTAGTTTGAACATCCTGTAGCACATTGGATTGGATTGCTCCATCAACTCGAGAAGCCAGACCTGACATGGGTTTGCAATGGCAGGCTCTCCTTCGAGCACCATTCTTCGTTGTCGGTGCCAGTCTCTTCTTCCTCGTCACAGCCTGCACGGAAAACACAACGCCGCCAACACTCGACGCATTTGCATACCCCAATGAGGGCAGACAGTGTGCGGCAGGATCTCGAACCGGAGCAGCAGGTGCGATCGATGGAAAAGTCTCAACCGACGGGATGAAGTATATGGTTCGCACACCGTCCAACTATGACGCGACCTTTGCCCATCCCTTGCTCATGGTCTATGCCCCAGCTGGACACAGTCGGTGGGAGTCCGAGCGCTTCGTAGGACTCACAACTGCAGCAACTGGTATGGGGTTTGTTGTGGTCTACTCTGACCACAAGCAGATGACCATTCCAGCTATTGAACAGCTTGGAACCATTCCTTCGGAGGTAGCGAAGGAGTGGTGCATCGACGAACAACGAGTGTTTGTCACTGGTCATTCGGATGGCGGCACGGCCTCAATGGCGATGGCCGTGCTTGAGAAGACGAGGAAGATTCCGACAGCCATCGCGCCGAGCGCGGCAGGATGGATGGGAAAAGATCTAGGAGAATTCCAATGCCGAGATCCCATCCCAGTCATGATCATGCACAGCAAGAACGACAAACTCTTCCCTGGTTGGGGTGCGGAAACCGCGCCCTGGTGGGCAGACTGTAATCGCTGTGATGTGACCAAGACGAAAACCATGGAGGGAGGCTGTCGCGCGTATCAGGGCTGTGCTTCCGGCGGGGCGACGCTCTACTGCGAAGGCACCGGCAGCCATCGTGACTGGCCGAACCTCAATCGAATTATGCTGGACTTTTTTATGCATCCAGAAACATATCAGTGACGATTGTGCGGATGGCCCATTTCGGCAAATAGTTTTTGCAGGTTGTTCAAAAAGTTCTTCCAGCGAAGCCGCAGTAAGCGAGGAGGTGAGACGTACCTCGCAGCCGTACGTTGAGCCTCTGCGCGATGCGAGAACGAAGCTGGAGGATTTTTTCAACAATCTGCTGTCTTGTGTCTCGTTCCTTCCTGTGTTAATCCCTTCGCCCTGGCTTTATCGAAGGACATATCGCGAACGTAGTTTTTAAACTCGATACGTAGATGGACCAACAAGTACTCATCGTCGGACTCACGATCGTCGGCTATCTGTTGGGAGCGGTGCCGTTCGGCGTCGTCATTTCCAAGGCGATGGGCTTCCCTGATCCACGCACCGTCGGGAGCAAGAACGTCGGCTTTACGAACGTCCTGCGTGTCTCCGGTAAGAAGCCCGGCATCCTCACCTTGATCGGCGATATGGGCAAAGGGTGGGTGATGGGGTATGCGGCGACGCAGCTGTTGCAAGATGAATGGGCCATTCTTCTCGTCGCGCTCGCTCCATTTCTGGGCCATCTCTTTTCGCCGTTTCTCGGGTTCAAAGGGGGAAAGGGCGTCGCGACCGCACTTGGCTCTGTCCTGGGCGTCGCACCGTTGATCGGTCTGATCCTTCTGCTGGCTTGGCTCGGTGCCGTGGCCCTCTGGCGCTACTCTTCCGGCGGCGCACTGACGGCGTTCGGTCTCTTCCCCGTCATTGCTGCGCTGCTTCGCCCGAGTGCTGCCTTCGTCTCGTTTGCTCTGGTGGTGACGGGGCTTATTCTCGTGAAGCACAAGGGCAATATTGAGCGGTTGCGGAAGGGGACGGAGAGTAAAATGGGGGAGAGGAAGAATTAGGGAAGCAGCCTGGTCGTCCTTCTTGCTCGCCGAACGCACGTCTTCCGAAGGGCCTCTTTCGATGTACGCAGTGAACGACAACCTGACTGCTCCTCATTCATTGTTGAGAGAGGAGGGAAAAGCAATAATGCATGTGTGCAGGTTTGGATTCAACCGGACCGCCCTAAGGAGAGGGAGAGAAGTAACGGACCAGTGAACAACAGCTGCAGAAAATGTTATTCAGAACAGAGAAAGATGATGTCAGGTTTCAGTCGAGGCGGCTTATGATCGCATTGATCGCCAATGGCTAAAACCGTTTTAGGCACTGCGGTATCGTAATGTTTTCTCGAGTCGGTAGTTAAAGTCACCAGTCTGACTTAGCAGATACAGAATATCGATTTGATTTAAGGCGTCACGCAGAACTGTCTCGGAAGCAAAGGCGTTGTTCTGTTCTCGAAGCTTAGGTAAGAACTCCTCATCCTGCTCTATAAACTGTGGAGCAGTCCAATTCACCCAACCGCCATCCAGCTGCAACTTGAATCGACACCAATCAGAAATGACAACTACTGCCGCGCGTCTACGATCCGAGCGCTGGAGCTGTACTGCTGCCTTGTAGGTTATAAAGAGCAGATAGTTTACAGAGGCGTATGGCGATAATCGACTATACGCCGGGTTGCCTGCCAGGCTCTGAACAGTCAATTCGAAGTCCACATCATCTGTGCCGACCATCTTGATCTCGAAATCAGTCTGGCTTTCGCAAGGGTGAATAGCTGTTGCGTCTGAACCCTCTCTGAATGCCTCAAGCTCCGTTATCGTCCAACCCTGCGAGCTAAGCCATTCTGCAACCTGCAGCTCCGTGACGCGACCAAGGTAGATTCGACAGCGTTGGTGACGGCGCAGATGATCTGCATGATGCATCCAGCGTTCTTTGAGATCCTCTCGGTACTGAGCCCGCAGACCAGGGGCAACTGCACCATCCTGTAGAAGGTACTGATGAATCGGGCTTGTCAGTCGCTTCAAGTGCCCTCGCTCTAGGGCCAGGGCAAACACGGAATGATGGAGAGCCACGGCGTCCGGTGTGGAGTGCCAAGATTTTACGTCCTGCCAAATGTCGTCTGGTAGGTATACCTCGCGTAGCGCTGAACATAATTCGCGCACCTTTTCTAAGCTCTCGATGGATGTCCCTTCGATCGGGAAAGGCGACTGACACGGACATTCGGTCATATACTCACTTTGTTCGCCTAGCTATGCACCGACGGACATCGTACAAACAGCTGTCCCCAAAGCTGTTGGTGTGTTGGAATACTGAATGGGGAGCGGAGCACGATATTGAGAAAGATGCTCACGTGATTAAGGCGTTCGCGGAAAATGTGCCCCATTCCAACGAGATGAGTAACACGACATTTCATGGGCCCGGCGATTGGGCTGAGCCGGTTGAGCTCTCTGCGGACTGGGTTGCATACGCATATTCGTTTGGCTCACCCATAGTTATCTGTTCCTTGGCCCAGTCTTGGCGGATCTTTTTAGCTGCCCTTTTGATTCTGTTCACTAAGGGCTCAACGCGATTGGACTCGTGGGGTTCGCCTTTCCCCATTGGTTCAATGCCAAGCTGCTGCAATTTCAAAAAGACCGGTGCCATGGCAGTCTCGGGGGCGCGAAAGAACACGCTGCCGCGGATGCGGACGAAGACCCAGCCAAGCCGTTCAAGAATCGCCTGCCGTTCAAGGTCGCGGTGTAGCTGTTCCGGTGTATGCCACTTCTCGCCGTCGCATTCCACCGCGAGGCGTCGGTTTTTCCCCTCCACCATGAGATCGATTCGGTACGCACCGACCGGCCATTGTGGCTGTACCCGGTAGCCGGCTGCGAGGAGTCGCTGGAGCACCTGGTTTTCAAGTACCGAGTCGGTCTGTGTGCCGTAGTTCTCCTTGGCTTGTAGGATCGCCTGTGGATCGCGGGCATGCTGAATGAGTCGGCGGCGGAGATCGCCGTCTTTGAGATGAGCGTCCGGGTCCAATGAATGGACGATCCAGAGTTGATTGCGCGCGCGGCTTACCGCGACGTTGTAGCGTTTCTTGTACAAATCTTTTGGCCCCGCATCACGGCAAGGAAGTTGGCCGTCGTCTGGTGGTCCGTCGACCATCGAGAGAAAGACGACATCTCGTTCGTCTCCCTGAAACTGCGCGGCATTCCCGCAGAGGAGGCGGTACTTTTCAAACACATCCGGTGACAACCGCTTCCGAAGTAGGCTCTCAATCAGCAGCGCCTGCTCATCCCCGAGCAACGAAATGATGCCGAAGCTGGTCGGACGCCCGGATTCGTTTCGGGCATAGGCTGGATCATTCAGGCATGCGCAGACCAACGACGCGATTTCCTCGGCCTCAACCCGGTTGATCTTGCCTTGGCCGTCACGAAAGCCTTGTACGTGATGCGCCACGAGAGCGGGACGCAGGCTTGCTGACAGCGGCTCACGCAGCGGACGAATCGCGTGACTGTAGGAAAGCTGATTGCAGAACTCGATGATCTCGGGCACGCAGCGGAAATGCTCGCGCAGGGCGATCACGCTGCCGAAGGCAGTTTCCGCGAGATCATAAATCGACGTCTGTCCGTCGTACAGGTGACTATTCGGAACGCCTCGGAGGTCTGTGGCAATGAGACGTTGGACCTCATCCAGACGCTGGCCCACCGCATCGGGCGTGACCTGCTCCTTATCGCCGACCACGACGTGCTCGTGCCCGAGATAGAGCGCCGCGAGCGCGGTCACGTCGCTCTGGCTGGCCTCATCGATGATCACCACATCGAATTTCGTATTGCGTGGATCGAAGCTCTCATACACGCGACTCAAGGGCATGATCCAGACCGGGACCGCCCGGCGCGCGGAGACGAGAAGTTCTCGTATCCGTCGTAATAATTCCGGTACGCGCTTTCCGGTTCCCTTGCCGACTTTATGAATCGTCTGCACAAAGCCCATCAAGGCCTGCTGTGTGTGTAATGCGGTGCGATCACGCTGTGCCGCCCATGTCTCGTACTCGATAATCTTTCCTGCGACGTGCCGTAACTCCTCTTCCATTCGGTCGAGCCGTCCTTGAAGATCCGTCATCGACACGGCTGCACGACGCTCCAACTCTTGAAGCCACTGCCGCCATCGCCAGGCTGCCTCCGCATTGCCCGGCGGTTGCGAATGGTCGTGTGGCATGTGGCGTTTGGCGATGGCCTGTGCCCATGCAGGCGCGGTTGGTTCCAACTTTGCCAGGAGAGTCAGACGGTTGTCGTAAACGTTGCGGAGACCTTCGAGCCGGGCGATCTCCATCGAGAGGCCCTCGTAGTTGTCGACGTCCCAGGCGTCCTGGGCTTGGAGCAGTCGTGATGCAACAGCACTCTCTGGGAACCCTGTGAGATAGGTCCGTTGCGTCTGCAAGGCTGCCGACAATTCGGCTTGCCGGAGCAGCGCAGCCTGCGCTTCGACAATCTCCGCCAACCCGTGAGACCCGGCGCGTTGCACGCGCGCCAACTCACCATGATCGCCGGGTACAGGCGGATGGGCAGCCAGCCACGCGTCCCACCGAAAACCTGCCGTGCGAAGTTCTTCAATCAGTGGCTCCCAGACCGTTCCACGCCATTCAAGACGCCGGCGTATTTCTGCCGCGTATCCATGAGCCGCTCGTTCCGGTGAACGTCCGAGGCTTTCAACCGACGGCCCCTCGAGGCTTTCTACGGCACGGCGCCAGCGGGCGGCAAAACGATTCCGGCTCTTCTCCAACTGCGCCCTCGTATGCAACGCACGAAACTCATCCAGGGTGCGTGGCTCACGATCTTCTACGCGGCAGGATTCGATGAATAGATGCCAGGCCCGCCGTGTAAGTTTCGTCTTCAAACCGAATGACCCGCCTCCTTCCAGGAAGGCCACGATGTCGCCGAGCATCGATGCTGCTTCATCCAGCGAGCGATCTGGTGGGAGCTCCGGCCCATGTGCCATCATGAGGCGGTGAGCCGTTCCAGATTCATGTGCCAACGTGTCCACAACCGCCAGGAGGTCTTGCCAAGCTTCCTGTAACTCCCCACCAGTCCAGCCGGCGAACAGGACTTCGCGTAGCCAGGTTTGGTCTTCGGCCAGGATTGCCGCTGCCTGCTGGACGCGCTGATGAAGGTCTTGGAGTTGTGTCGTGGTGTAATCGCCTACCGCGTGACCGTCCCACAGGTCTGGCCGGTGCGCTTGCGCGCGGACATCTGCACCTGCTCGCTCCGTCGCGAGAAGGCGGAAATCTGCCGGTGTCACGAGCTCCGCCAGCGCCGGTTGAGGCACGGCAAGTTGTGCCTCGTCTTCCGGCGCAAGGGTATCTTGTGAAGCGTACAGCTGCCGAACCTCGGCGTCCGTGAGCGGACACACCATCCCAGGTTGGAGCGGTCCTGGGATCCACCCATCTCGTTCGATACCTGCCTTCACCCGCCGCGCGACGTCGATCGGGCTGAACCCTTCGCCACCGTGCACAATCGCTTCGATTTCACTGAACCGGGCATCCCGGAGTTGCCGACGCAACGCGTCTTTTTCGTGGAGCAACGTTCGCCGTTTGTCGCGGAGCAACCTGGCTTCCCGTCGCAAGCTTGCCGCATCGGAACGTGAGAGCCGGTCGGCAATATCCTGTGCCGCCGTCGAAAGCTGTGCCTGACTCTCTGCATCGCTTTCGAGGACACTGAGAGCTAACGGTTGGAGCGCCTCGTCGACCTGCCGACGCAGCACCCGCAACGCCTTCGTCGTGTGGGCGGTCACCAACACCGATTTGCCCTGTGAGAGGAGGTAGCCCAGTAGATTCGCAATTGTGTGCGTTTTACCCGTGCCTGGTGGGCCTTGCACGAGTACGGACTTCGCCGTCGTCAATCTCGCTGCGATGTCGTACTGTTCCGCGTTTGCCGGCTTGCTAAACAAGATGTCCGGCTCCGGTTCAGGCTGGACCTTTGGCCCCTCGCCATCACTGCGTAGGGGAAGCTCGGATGGAGCTGTGGTCTCTACGCCCACGATACGCGAGAGTCCCTCGGGAGGCTCCGTGTCCTTCTTATCCAAATCCTCCAGGATGTACTCGAGGGTGGTGCTCAGCCCAGCCGTCCGTGGACGCAGGTACAAGAGCGGTTCACGCCACATGCTCGGCTGTGTGGGTACTGCGCCACGCATCTTGCCGTCGAGAAACTCACCGTCATTGAACAGCCCCTGCACAAGCCGACGGTAAAAGCCATCTGTGCTCTCGCCGCCGAGCGGCTCCACCGGCTGTTCCTCTAACTCTCTGTCGAAATGAGCAATCATTCGTCCTTCGATGCTCGGCACGAGTCGAAGCAGGGCGCGGTGCAATTCCACCTTTTCCGTCCCAGTATTGAAGCGAAATTCAGGTAACAGCGGGTCGAATTCCAAATAGATCCGCTGCATGAGCACCGGATGGTGGATGCCGTGTTCCGGAACACTGAGCATTCCATCCGCAAGGACAAGGTCTACCTGATCGCCCTCGCGCTGTATCATGGTCCACAGTGCATGTATGCGGTCGAACAGATGACGTGCTGCAATCGCCGGCCGCTCTGCCTCTGCCCACTTCGTCCGTACGAGCCGCCACTCGTTCAAGGCTTCCAGGCGTTCCCGGGCATCGGTAAGGGCAACGGTGCTGGTCTGCTTGTCCTTGCCTTGAACATGACGGAACTCTAGGACCTGGACCTCTCCCTCTACTGACTGCCATCCAGGCTTGAGCCAGTCGTCCAAGATCGCAGGTGGTCCTGGGCAGGGCGTCAACCGTGATCGCTGGATCCGAATGAGTGGTTCCAATTCGACGTCTGCTGTGTCATTGGTCTCATCCTCCGTGCGGTCTCCACGCCGGACAGTCACACAGGGATGCAGAGGCCAGCTATCGATCCGCATCACATCCGACCCGGACAAATCGCGGACCACGGGATTGCGAAGTTCGTTCAGGCCCTTCAGGAACTTGAATGTCTGAATCAATCGTTCTTTGGCGGTCTGCCTAGCGGTCACCTTCGTCCTCATCGTTAGGTGGCTAGTGATTCTTACGTGTGCGGCAGCACTTGTCAACGCTCTCTGAAACACCGCGTCGGCTTGTTACACCGACGGGTATAACTGTGCGGAGTAGGTGAGGAGCTTTTTGCAGTCTTTTAAGGTGAGGTTCTGGCCAGCTCCGTAGGCGACATCAATCGTGGCACGACCTGGTGAAGAATTGCAGATACGCTGGCTAGAGCTCGCTTTCTCAGAGAACGATCGTCGCCTCAACGTGATGCGAGACTAAAAGTGCACATTCAGACCAAAGGTCACCATATGTCCATTGTCCTCAAATCGTTTACCGCGAAGGGATGCATCCTGCGACTCGATTTTCTCAAGCCAAATATGCCGATAGGTCCCATCGAGCGAGACATATTCGGTGAGAAAGAGCTGGAGTCCTCCTCCCGCGTGTGCGCCGAATCGATGTTGTGTCTTGTCAAAGTCGCCGGGGCCCTCGACGTTCGTGAAGTACCACCCGGCCCCGCCTAGAATAAACGGAGAGAGTCGTTTTGTGCCAAAGGGATAGAGCAACACTGAGCCTTGTACAGGAAAGGTTCGGACTTTGGTGGCATTGATGTCCGTTCTGCGATAGTCGACCGAGCCTTCAACGGCAAGAAAGTGGAATGGGTGAATTCTGACCTGACCGCCGCCAAACCAGTTGTCGTCACCCTCTTTGGTATCAAAATAGGTCGCCCGACCTCCAATAGAGAAGAGCCCAATATTGACGTCATCGAAGAGCGTTTCTCCCATAGCCATGGTGGTATTCCCTTCATAAAGCATTCCACCCAGAGTGACGGTCAGGGCCACCAAGACGACCGGTAGTTTCAGCACGCGCATCATTACGTCTTACCTCCCCGTAAGATTCCAGAATTCTGTACAGCTCTAGTCTTTAGACGTGGGTGGCTGGTCTGTGTAAACGCTGAGTGAGAAAATATTTCAGAAGATGGGGAGGCTGCTTAGCCCGGTGTTTCAGTTGATCAGGAAGACCATTACATAGCGAGGATGCTGACGTGTGCTGAGTAACCGAGTTGTGCGAGGAGTTGCTCTCAGTTGTCCTAAGAGAGGCCAAACGTTCTACCGTGAGGACCAGGCCAAGTTGTTCTCATAAAGAGGGCTAGTCCTCTGGAATGAATTAACGCACGGCAGGGCTAAGCAGTACGCGAAGTTTTTCTCCGTGTCCGGGTTGAGCGTCGCGTTATGCGTGCTGTCTTTTCAGTTAACACGAGTAAGCCAGCCAATGCTTCATTGACTGCCTTTGAGTTGGGAAACGCCTTGGCAATGGCCGGCTCCAACAGGACGACCGAAGACCCTGCAGCTACTGCCGAGTAAAATTTCCCTCTTTCAAGTTTTGTAAAGTCCGAGCGCTTGTACTCCGAACGTGTGTCGTCTTTATCCTTCTTCATATAATTTCCTTTCATTGCGCGTCATGTGGCGGGCGTTGATGATTCGAATGGCGTCTGGTCGATAGGTATGTGAGACAACGAGTAGCCGACTTAATCGGGACATTCCAAAGGTAATATACCGCAGCTCGCCGATGGAGTGATCCGGATCAGGGCCTGAAAGAGCCAGTCGGTCCAGAAATACCGAAGCCGCTTCGTCGAACGAGATTCCGTGTTTACGAAGATTGATTTCGGCTTTGCGCGGATCCCACTCAAACTTCATGGCCAAATCTAGCCCCTTGTGCCATGCAGAACGACCTGTTGCTCAGCCGAGAGCCTGCAGCGGAAAATCAACTAGTACAGCAGAACTGCTCATGAATAAGGCGACTAGGTCCCGATCCATGCTTTGCGTCTCTCAGACAAAATGCGGCGGTAGTAGGGCATGACGTCCGCTTCTTCATAAACCATGCGTAGAATGAGTTCGGCGTAGCGCGTACGATCGTGACACAGTACTCTGCGTCCCTTGGTTAGGATCTCACGTAGGAGTGGGCTGTGAGTCCGATCAAGATCTATGAGATCCACCGGGCGACCAACGGTCAGTGCAAGATCTTCAATGATGGCTATGTGAGTCTGAGCCGTAAGCGGAGTGGTCGTTGCAACCGCGATATCGAGATCACTATCGTTGCGAGTGCGATCCTTGGCCATCGACCCGAAGAGTATAGCCAATGCAACGGACGGGTAGCGGGACATCACAGACTCGATCTTTCCGTCTAGATCAGCATAAAGGGCTGGACTCTGTCGTTGCATACTTTTGAGTATCATGAATGCCTGGAAGCTGCAAGGCGATGTGGGAACAACGGTCATACGGTAGCCCATCGAATTGACTCTCTTTCACCCCCTTCATATAATGCGACCCGTTCGTCGTTTTCCTTATCCGACCTACACTTATGCGATCGCTCTTCAATGGGAACTCAATAGCAAAACTGGCTCAATTGCGAGCAGGCTTGCGCCATGCGTTTGCCGTTCAACCGGTGTCTCAACCTCTGACCATCGAAGATGCCCAACTACTCGAACGAATTGCCGAGACGATCGTCAAACGCGGGATGACGGCTCCGGCCACGATGTTTTTGGAATCGATGGGGCCGATGAATTTTCTGGGAAGTCAGGCTCTCCATTTCCTGACACCGATCATCGATTGCGCGTTCAACGTCAAGGAAGTCGAACAGGTCGCGCGGTTACTTGAAAGCCGGGACACCATCACTCGGCTGGTCACCCTCATTGAAGCCAAGTCTGCTCCAAAGGGAGCAACGGCTCAATGACCGTTTCTGTTTCCACTCCTCCCAAGATCGATCGTCCCATCAATGTGATCGTCGCTACCGATTGTGGTAGCACCACCACCAAAGCCATCCTCATTGAAAAAATCGGAGACACTTACCGGCAGACGTACCGAGGCGAGGCGCCGACGACGGTCGAAGCGCCGTTCGAGGACGTGACACGCGGTGTGTTGAACGCGATCGCGGAAATCGAAGAGCTTTCAGGCCGAAAGATCTTGGACGGCGATCAGATCATCACTCCCTGTCGTGATGACAGGACGGGGGTGGATATCTACATCTCTACCAGCAGTGCCGGTGGCGGGTTGCAGATGATGGTGACCGGTGTCGTGCAGAACATGACGGGTGAAAGCGCGCAACGTGCCGCATTGGGGGCTGGAGCGATCGTCATCGATGTGTTGGCGGCCAACGATGGCCGCTTGCCGTACGAAAAGATCGAGCGTATCCGCTCCATGAGGCCGGACATGATTCTGATGTCGGGAGGAACCGATGGAGGGGCGGTGACACATGTCGTGGAGATGGCCGAATATGTGGCGGCGGCAGAGCCACGGCCACGGTTCGGTGTGACGTACAAGTTGCCCTTGATCTATGCAGGGAACAAGGAAGCGCAACCGCAAGTCAAAAAAATCTTGGAAGACAAATCGGCGCTGGTGGTGACGGAGAATATCCGGCCGGTCTTGGAACGAGAGAATCTAGCTCCGGCACGCAACAAGATTCATGACCTGTTCCTTGAACACGTCATGCAACAAGCTCCCGGCTACAAAAAGCTGATCGAGATGACCGGTGCGCCGATCATGCCGACTCCCGCTGCGGTCGGTCTTATTATGGAGACGATCGCGAAGCGGGAGCATCTGAATCTGATCGGAGTCGATATCGGTGGGGCGACGACGGATGTGTTCTCCGTCTTCGATGGGGTATTCAATCGGACGGTCAGCGCCAATCTCGGCATGTCCTACAGTGTGTCGAATGTGCTGGCTGAGGCGGGACTCGCCAATATCATGCGTTGGGTACCCTTTACGATCGATGAGCAAACGTTGCGCAACCGCATCAAGAATAAGATGATCCGTCCGACGACGATTCCGCAAACGCTCGACGAACTGCAGATCGAACAGGCGATTGCACGAGAAGCTTTGCGGCTGGCGTTGATCCATCATAAGTCGCTGGCGACAGGGCTGAAAGGTGTGCAGCAGGAGCGAACGATTTCAGATGTCTTCGAACAACAGACTTCCGGCAAGTCGCTGATCGATATGTTGAAGCTGGATTTGATCGTCGGGAGCGGGGGCATCCTTTCTCACGCCCCACGCCGTATCCAATCGATGCTGATGATGGTCGATGCCTATGAACCGATGGGCTGCACCAGATTGTCCGTGGATAGTATCTTCATGATGCCGCATCTTGGCGTCTTGTCCACCATCAACGAGAAGGCGGCGACTGACGTATTCGTCAGAGATTGCATGGTCTATCTTGGGACCTGTGTCGCGCCGATCGGACAGGGGAAGGACGGAGCGGTCTGTGCGGACTACGAAATAGTCTGGCCAGATGGCAAAGCCACGAAGGAACAGCTGAAGTTCGGAGAGCTGCGGCTCTATCCATTGGATGCTGAGCAACGAGCCTCGATCAAGGTTCAACCTGCCAAGGGATTGAATATGGGGGCGGGGGTTGGTGTGGCCGTGACCAAAGAAGTTCACGGAGGGGTCGTGGGGTTGTTACTCGATGGCCGTGGCCGACCGCTCAAATTTCCCGCTGAGCAACAGGCTCGCGTCGCGGCTCTGACGAAATGGTTCACAGCAGTTGATCTTTATCCGAATGGAAGCTAACGGCAGGTTGGGCTATCAGCTATAGGCCACCAGCTATTCGCTCTTAGGAAATGGCGCATTCCTACACTCCAGGCCTCACCGTCACCGACCATACGGTCATCCATCGTCGCCGCATGTTGCCTCTACCTGGGAACGTGTTGGTAAAGGTGGGTGATACGGTCCGTTCTGATCAAGTCGTGGCGAGGGCGGAGTTGCCGGGGAAGGTCTTTCCGATCAACCTCGCCAATCAGCTCAGCGTGGCACCGGGAGAAATCAAGGAATACCTGACGAAGAGAGAGGGTGAGCGGGTCGAAAAGGACGAGATCCTGGCCGAGAATAAGCCGCTGATCAAATGGTTCAAGACGGAGATTCCTTCGCCGGTTACGGGGACGATTGAATCGGTGTCCTTGGTGACCGGACAAGTCCTGTTGCGCGAGCCTCCTCGCGTGCTCGATCTGCTGGCCTATGTGGATGGTGTCATCGTCGACACGGTTCCGCAGCAAGGGGTCGTGGTCGAAACGACCTGCAGTTTGGTGCAAGGCATCTTCGGAATCGGTGGAGAAACGTCGGGTGAGATTGTGATGGCGGTGAAGGCGCCGGATGAGGCCGTGACACCGGGCCATCTCACCTCCGCCATGAAAGGGAAGGTCGTGGTCGGAGGTTCCTTTCTGTCCGCCGATGCGATGAAACAGGCTAAAACGGTCGGAGTCGCCGGCCTGGTGGTCGGCGGCATTCACGATGAAGATCTGCGCGCGTTGCTGGGCTATGACCTTGGTGTTGCCATTACAGGGACAGAACAGGTGGGGTTTACATTGATTCTGACCGAGGGGTTTGGAACGATTCCCATGGCGGCGAAGACCTTCACGCTGCTCTCGGCGCATGCCGGTCGGCAAGCCTCGATCTCCGGGGCAACGCAGATTAGGGCCGGCGTGATTCGTCCTGAAATTATCGTTCCGCAGGCAGGCGCACAGGCAAAGGGAGCGGCTCGGGCACAACGTGAGGGCATCAGGCTTGGCGATCCGGTCCGTATCATCCGTGACCCCATGTTTGGGCGTATCGGCGAAGTCTCGGCTCTTCCGCCGGAACTCACCAAGATTCCCACGGAGAGCGAGGTGCGGGTGTTGGAAGTCACGTTTTCAGATGGAAACAGAGTCGTCATTCCACGGACGAATATCGAAGTGATTGAGGGGACGTAAAGCGTGAAGCGTGAAGGATATCTCGTGGAAGGTACATGTGGCCGCTTCGTCGGGCCTTTGCTAGTCGCGATCTTCTGTGCGTCGAGCGTGCTACCGTCTTACACTGCGGCTGAGACAGCGATCAGTGCTCCTCAAGATGTGCAGGTCTTCGATACGCCGAGCGATGGAGGAGGTAGCCTCACTGTGCAGTGGACTCCCGCGTCGTGGGATAGTTCGGAGCTTCGGTATCAGGTCCTGCTTGGTGATGCCTCCTCGACCGATCCGTCGACCTTCACGGTCATGGCGGAGTTTCCGGCGAACACCAAATACGTCAAAGACACAGAGACCGTCTGGTGGACAAGGGACGTCGACAAGACCTGGCATCACGTTGTCCTCAGAACGGCAAAGGACATCGAGATCAAGGATGGGACGTCCTATGCCGTGTCTGTCGCAACGGTGCGCGACGATCAGCGGATCTTCACTCCGGTCATAGTTGCCACTCCATCGCCTGATTGGTTCAACTGGAACCAACTCAATAATCTCATCATTGCGATCTCGTTCGGGGGGCTGATCTTCTACACGATCAGTCACGCCAAACGAAACGAAATTTTCCTGCGTCGTATTCCGGGTCTGGATGCGGTCGACGAAGCGATTGGGCGCGCGACCGAGCTGGGCAAGCCGGTCCTCTACTTAACCGGGGCTCATGATCTGCATGATCCCTCGACGGTCGCCGCAGCAGTCATTTTGGGAAAAGTCGCGAAACGGGCGGCGCTCTATGAAACGGAATTGATGGTACCCCATCGCGAGCCGATCACGATGGCAGTCTGTCAGGAAATTACCAAGCAAGCGTATTTGGAAGCGGGGAAGCCTGATCTCTTCAAGGAAGACGCGAACTTCTTTATCACGTCGGATCAGTTCAGTTACGCGGCGGCGGTAGATGGCATCATGCTGCGGAAAAAACCGGCCGCGAACTTCTTCATGGGTCATTATTTTGCCGAGTCGCTGTTGCTCACCGAAACCGGTGCGAGCACCGGTGCGATCCAGATCGCCGGAACAGACGCCGACCACCAATTGCCCTTCTTCGTGACCACCTGTGATTATACGTTGATTGGCGAGGAGCTCTATGCAGCCAGCGCCTACCTCTCCAAAGAGCCGGTTCAGATCGGGACGCTGCGCGGGCAGGATATCGGGAAGGCCGTGATCCTCACGGCCATTGCCGTGGGAACGGTGTTGGCCACGTTCGGGGCCGTGACGGGTGCAGAGTGGCCACAGATTATTTTGGATTTTCTCAGTGACGTGAAATGATTTTTCTTCGACGACAACTACCCCTGCTGATCACGCTGGTCGCCGGTCTTCTCTTTGCAGCCCAGTACTATGTCCCGCATCCGGCGTCAGAACAGATGCTGACCTCGGCGACAAAGTGGCTGCAGATCATCGGTGGGTTCGCACTGGTCTTGGGCGTGACCAGTTTGTTTCACCTCCATGCCGTCAAGATCCGGCGCCAAGAAGCCGGGTGGGGCTATAGCCTCGTACTCTATGCCGGGATGCTCGGCACCATTGCTGTGGGATTATGGGCCGACGGGAAAGAGAGCATCGAGGGGGTCATGACGTCGTTCGGCTGGGTCTACAACTACATGATGGTCCCCTTGCAAGGGACCATGTTTGCCATCCTGGCGTTTTTCATCGCGTCCGCTGCCTATCGTTCGTTCAGGGCCAGAAGTCGTGAAGCGGCAGTCCTGTTGGTGGCGGCCGTCATCGTCATGATGGGGCGAGTGCCACTCGGTGAGTATCTGGTTCCTCTGAGTGGCGATGTGGCATCGTGGATTCTGAATGTGCTCAACGCTTCGGTGCGCCGCGCCATTTTGATCGGCGTGAGCCTCGGCGCGATCGCCTTGTCGTTCAAGATCATTTTCGGTGTGGAGCGGTCGTATCTTGGCGGAGGGAAGGAGTGAAAAGTAAAACGTGAGAAGTAAAAGGCAACACAGTGACCTTCCCTGAACGCATGCTCAAGATCGACCGACGGATCATTTTTCTGGTGATCGGTCTGTGCACGCTCTTGCCGTTGCTCTATCCGGTGGGTTTGCCGATCAAGATTTCGTCGGAGGTGCGTGGCGTATACGATCACATCGAATCGTTGCCGGAGCAGTCGGTCTTTCTCTTGTCGATCGATTTCGATCCGGCGTCCAAGCCTGAACTCTATCCGCAAGCGATTGCGCTCCTGCGCCATGCCTTTAGAAAGAATCTTCGAGTGATTACCATGACACTCTGGGTGTCCGGAACCGGCATGGCGGATCAGATCGTGACGCAGGTTGCGAAGGAAATGAGCAAGGAATACGGCACCGACTATGCCTTTCTTGGATGGAGTCCCGGCGGCCAAGCCGTGATCATCAACATGGGGCAAGATCTCTACTCGGCCTTCCCGAGTGACTACGGGGGAAGGCCGACGAAGGAGTTGGCGGTGCTCAACGGAGTCCGCAACCTGAAAGATGTTGGGTACATGGTTGACTTGGGTGCCGGCAAGCCGGGGGTGGAAGAGTGGTACGTCTTCGGGAAGGATAAATATAAATTCGAGCTTGGTGGTGGCTGCACGGGTGTCATGGCGCCGGGATTGTATCCCCTGTTGCGAAGTGGGCAAATCAATGGACTCATCGGCGGACTCCGGGGCGCGGCAGAATACGAGATTCTGATCGATCAGAAAGGCCAGGCGGTGGCGGGGATGGATGCACAGTCGGCGACGCATATCGCGATCATCGTACTGGTGATCATCTGCAACGTGTTCTATCTGTCACTCAGGCGGGCTGCTCGAGCGCAGGGTCAGGCTGGGTGAGGTGTAAGGAAACGGCATGGATGCGACGATATTCGGGGCTTGGGTGGCGACAGGGCTGACCCTGTTGATCTTCTCATTCCTGTACAAAGACAACCCACTCTTCAAGCTAGCGGAGCATCTCTATGTGGGCGTCTCAGTCGGCTACACGATCGTGAAAGCCTACGATACCGTCCTTGTCCACTTGGTCGTCAAGCCGATCGTGGAACAGGGAGAGATCAGCCTCCTGATTCCCGTCGGCATCGGAATGCTCATGCTGACCAGGTATGTGCCGAAGGCGGCCTGGATGTCGCGCTATGCCTTCGCTTTTATCGTCGGGATGGGGGCTGGGTTGGCGATCCCTCGAACCATTTCCTCGTTCATCTTGAAGCAGGTCGAGGATACCATTCGACCGCTCTTGTCGATCGGAGGGTCGGACGGCGTCACCTTTTCGATGAATCTCCTCAACCCCGCCAGCAATCTGAACGCAATCATTATTCTGCTTGGGGTGAGCTCAGTCCTCTTCTACTTTTTCTTTTCGATCGAGCATACCGGGGCGGGTAAGGTGGTGGCGCGGACCGGCATCATGTTCTTAATGATTTCGTTCGGAGCGGCTTTCGGCTACACGGTCATGGCTCGCATGTCACTTTTGATCGGGAGGTTGACTGACTTGATCGAATACTCGGATGCCTCCTACGGCCGTCCGACGATCTGGTTGCTGATGGGTATCGTTGGTGCGCTCTTCCTGCTGTCACGAAAGCGCCAAGAACATCCGCCTGATAGTCATTAGCCGGTTGCAGCTTCCGGCGTCCGTCTCATACAATACCCTCCGCCATGACGTCCGGAGTCGTGAAAGATCCTACTCAGTATCCGGTGCTGCGGAATCTACAATTTTCTCCCATTAAGCAGGGGGAAGATCAACTGGTCGTGCTCTGGGACCCGAGCGGCTTGAGCAAAGAGAAGCTGGTCCTCCCGCTCAACTTTTTCTTCATCGTGCAACATTTCGATGGAGACCATTCCATCCAGGACATCGGTGCTCTGTATCTGAAGCGGTTTGGCGAGTTTCTCTTGCCGAGCAAGGTGGAACAGCTGGTGGCGGATCTGGATGAGAAGCTCTTCCTGGAAGGCTCTCGAACCGAACAGGCGCGCGAACAGGCTCGACTTGCGTATCGACAGCAAGCGCTGCGGCCAGCTGCATTTGCCGGGCGGAGCTACGAGGCGGATGGCGCCAAGTTGAAGAAACAGGTCGATGGATTCTTTTCATCGGGTGAAGGGCCTGATTTTAAACCGTCTGAGAATCGTGGAAAATTGATTAAAGGACTCGTTGCGCCGACCTACGAGGTGAAGCAAGCAGGGCCGGTCTACGCCTGGGCCTACAAGGAACTTCAAGAATGTGAACGGCCGGATGTCTATGTGATCATCGGGACCGCCCATGCCGGGCTCGAGCATCTCTTCGCGGTGACCGACAAGGATTTTGAGACGCCGTTGGGAGTCGTGAAGGCCGACCGAATGATCTTGGATCGGTTGAAAGAACTTGTGCCGGAATATTTCGAAGAAGACATCGCCCATCAATCAGAACACGCCATTGAGTTTCAGTTGCCGTTTCTACAAACCACCGTCGGGAAGCCATTCACGATGGTTCCGGTCCTGTCGTCTTTCTCAGCGATGAGCTTGAATGATTCGACCGTTCGAACCTCGGTCGATCGGTTTTTGACTGCATTTCGAGACACGCTCCTCGTGTCGGGAAAGACTGTCTGTATCATCGGGGCAGGGGAGTTGGCTCATCTTGGGATGCGGTATGGAGACAGTGCGCCACCCACTGATTTTTCGTTTCACCGATCCATGCAGCATGATCTGGAGATGCTTAAGCATGTAGAAGAACTCCAGCCGGAACCGTTCGCCCAATACATTCAAAAGGAACAGGACCAGCGTCGCATTTCCGGCTTCTCACCTATCTATAGCCTGCTGCGACTGATCCACGCAGAAAAAGGGCAAGTGCTCCGCTACGACCGTGGCATCACGGATCAATACAACTCCACCGTCACATACGCCAGCATGGCGTTCTTCTGATCTCAAAGAAGACACGCAATTAGCGTGAGGAAGTTGCCAGTCGAAGCTCCGGCACCTTGATTCCAAACTGCACTTTTCCTGGAAACCGACGTAGGCGACCGCAGGCTCCGCCTGCCGCGACCAACTCCAAGCCTTTTCGCACGGTTGGAGTAACTCCCTCACCGCTTGCGGTCGTTGCAGGTATCAACAGATCAGCAGGGATATCTACGGTTAGTTTCCTGAGATGTGCACCCATGCCATGGTGGCACCGCTTCAGCTTAATTGATATTTAGCGAATCATATACCATCTATGACGCCGTTCGGCCACGCAATCTGAGTGAGGGGTTCTCCTGGTATTCGTGGTGACCGCTATAACCAGAGCCCAACTGTATCCAAACCGATTCAGATACTGAATCCTTTCAGATACGGGGCACACCGTGACCAACTAGGGATGTATCGTCTTGATACAGTAGGGCAGAATACGCACACCAACTTTCGTTCGAGCGACAGGAATAAATTCCAACGAAGTAGTGGGCTTAGACCGATAACTGGGAAATGTTTTGATTGCTGAGGAATCGTCAGAATCAATGTGCCGAGGATTCCACCTTAACGGAATGCTTCTTGCTAAACAACTGGTGAACATTGACGAAGCCGACCGACAAGAGTAGGTTTGCGATCCATTAGGAACGCAGTAGAGAAGAATCTCGACAATGTCTCCAGTCGATAAGCTCGGGTCGTAATGCAGGACCAGAGAATCCGCATAGCAATCCTTCATAGCAATCAGCTGCTTCGAGAGAGCTTACATTGCTGCCTCGAGCACGTGCCGTCATTCGCGATCCTGCAGACGGCGTCCAGGCTGGACGAGCTTGAAGCAGTCCTCGGTTCGGACAGGTCGGATCTGCTGGTCGTGGAGTTTGGTTTATTGAGTGAAGGGGGAGTCTATCGCCAGCGGATTTGCGCTCTATCGTCAGAAGTGAAGACATTGGTCATTGATGTATCGGACAATGAGGATGAGATCCTCTATTGCATTGAGAGGGTCGGGGCCTCCGGTTATCTACCGCACAATACATCAGTCGAAGAGTTGATAAGGAATATCAAGGCAATCATGCGCGGAGAAACGCTGTGCTCGCCAAGAATCGCGCACCTGTCCTTTCAGCGCATGTCACAGCGCGCGCGACGGGGCGAAGAGGCTTGGCGGGCCAATGGAACACATCTCACCCGACGTGAAACAGAGATCTTGCGGTTGGTAGAACATGGTTTGAGTAATAAGGAAATTGCCACTCGTCTCAAGATTGAAGTCTCAACGGTCAAAAACCACATGCATAACATCCTCGACAAACTGCAATTGCCCAGTCGCCATTCCGCGGTGAACCATCTCAAAGAGCAGGGTTTCTCCGTGCCTCGATCCTGAGCCTCTTTTCAGTCTTCAGCTGTACGAACCACCACTTCAGCTATGCGACGTGTTCGGCTTCAGGTCACGTCGTCAAGACTTGCTCAGGTCGGCAGAGATCTAGTGCTTAGTTGCATAAGTAATCGATAAGGCGTACCGTCTTGGGCAAGGAGGCCGACCATGTCCAAGACGTCGCACAGGTTGCAGTGTTCCGAGCCAGACCGGAAGACGCTGGAGGAGTGGG
>Ga0224510_10000273_pt1 | contig 42824 bp, 34 predicted proteins | sample SF_May12_sed_USG_FD_170161 | JGI IMG/M metagenome (GOLD analysis project Ga0224510, IMG submission 170161) | Sediment microbial communities from San Francisco Bay, California, United States - SF_May12_sed_USGS_4_1 | ecosystem: Environmental > Aquatic > Marine > Sediment | place: USA: California... | reverse complement strand
GCGTACATTGCCGCGCCCATGAGGACGAAGACGAGGAACGACAGCACGGCCCTGCTCGACGAGTAGCCGTGGTGGCTGACCAGCATCAGCAGCCTCGGGAACACGCGCGCCCAGGGCTTGTCGACGCCCGCCGCGAGGCGCATCCGGATCTTCTCGACGGCGATCGCGCTGGCTTCCCGCGCCAGGCCGTGCTCGCGCAGCACGCGGCTCAACTCCTCGTAGGGCTGTGGGCGAAAGGTCCGCACGGACGGTACGCCGTCGACGAACTGGCGGCGCAGCCAGTCGGTGCGCTTGTCGATCAGCTCGCCGCTTTCCACGTGGCGGATGCGCTGGTACATGGCCCCATCGAGGTCGAGGAACCCCGGCGCCGGCCAGCCCGAAGCGGTGTTGTCCAGGATGGAATTCAGCTCCGCGCCGGAGAGCAGGAACCATCCCTGAACCGGCACCGGGGCCGCATCGAACTCGGGCGGTTCCGGGCCGTCGGTCAGCGCGCCGATGTTGTGCAGCGCGAGCGCGTTCGAGACCCGGACCTGCTGCAGGTTGACCGCGATCGGCCCGCCCTTCCTGAGGAGCCCCTGGTAGTCGGGGCCGGGCGCGAGGCGCGCGTTGGTCATGAAGAAGCTGCCGCCGATCACCGCCGACAGGAAGTTGAGCCTGCCGCTCGCTTCGAAAAACAATAGCGCCTCGCTGCGCGCGGTCAGGAACACCGACTCGACCTTCAGGTCCTCGCAATGGAGAGCCCGTCCCACAGGGTTCACGAGGCGCGCGCCGTCGCAGGCCAGGTCGCCGGTGATCTGGGCGGCAACCAGTGCGACCTCGCCCGTCGCCTCGCAGCGGTGCCCGAAAGCCGGCGTCAGCTCGACATTGCCACCGACCGTGGCCGAGCGCGCGCTCAGCGCCGGTTCGCCCTGGCCGTCGAGTCGCGCACCCGCGAGCGTGACGTCGCCCTCCACGCGCGCGCCGTCGAGCCGGACGGTGCCCTCCGCGCTGAAGCGCGAGTCTTCCGTCGAGCACAGCATCAGGCGGCCCCCGACGCGCGCGTTGTTCAGGTGGATCGCACAGGTACCGACCTGGCTCAGCTCGGATTCGTAAGAGCCGACGCCCGAGAGCCTCGAACCCGAGAGATCGAGATCGGCGCGCACGCTGAGGCTTGCGCCAATGAACGCCGGCATCGTGCAGTCGACGAAGCGCAGCACCAGGAACTCGGCGCCGCTCAGGTCGACTGGCGAGTCGAAATGGCAGGACCGGAACTGCAGCGCGGCGTGGCCATCGTGCCGCGACCCGGACGGTGGTCGCAGTTCACCGACGATGTGGGCGCCGCGGATGCGCAGCGGACAGCAGAGCGCGCCCGATATCAGCTCCTGCAGGAACTCCGCGGACAGCCGCCGTTGCTCGCGTGGCAGCGAGGAGACATCGGCAATGCTGCGGGTCTCGATCGCCGCCAGTACCCGCCGCTCGGCTTCCGTCCCGTCCTGCGCCCGGTCGTCCGATGATTCCGCCATGGCAAACCCGCTCGCTCGGCCATCAACGTTGCCGCCCATCATGACATCGGCGCCGGGTTTGACAAGGGATACCCTGAAATAGCGACGGCGCCCGCGACGTGCTTTCGGTCACGGCGCCGCCTTGAACAGCCCGCCCTGATCTGCGCCGACCGGCCGCGAGTAGACGACCTCGCCGCCGATCACCGTCATGTCCGGCGTGATCTTCCAGATGTCTTCGGCCGGGATGCTCATGTAGTCCACCGGGATCACCACGAAGTCGGCCAGCTTGCCGGGCTCGATCGAGCCCAGGACGTCCTCGGCACGCATCGCGTAGGCGCCCGCCATCGTCGCCGCATAGAGCGCCTCTTCCCGGGTCAGCGCCTCTTCGGGATACCAGCCGCCCGGCGGGTTGTTATTCCGGTCCTGGCGGGTCACCGCGGCGTGCAGTGTGTAGAACGGGTTGTATGGCGACACCGAGTAGTCCGTCCCGGTCGCCACCACGATGTCGTTTTCGAGCAGCGTCTTCCACGCATACGCGCCCTTCAGGCGTTCCCGCCCCAGCCTTGCCTCGGCGAAGTGCATGTCCTCGGTCGCGTGCAGGGGCTGCATCGAGGCGATGACGCCCAGCTCCGCCAGCCTCGGGATGTCCTCCGGCGTGATGACCTGGGCATGTTCGAGCGCGAAGCGCACGTCGTGCCCGTTCATGCCGGTCTGCTTCAGGGCGGCCTCGAAGGCGTTGAGCGCGATCCGGTTGGCCGCGTCGCCAATCGTATGGATGCGCATGTTGAAGCCGATCTTCAGCAGGTCGATTGCCGTTTGTGCCGTTTCGTCCTCGGAAGATCGCGGCTCCCCGTGAAAGCCGGGATAGTCCTCGTACTCCTCGAGGAAGTGGGCGCCGCGGGATCCGAGCGCGCCGTCCAGCAATGTCTTGACGGACTGGACGAACAGCTTGTTTTCGTAATTCAGCGGCCCGCCCATCTGCTTCGCGGCATCCACGCTCACCATCTGGTTGATGCGGACCCTGAGGAGTCCCACCTCGTAGAGTTTCAGTTCCCGCATGACGTCGTCGTAACTCGTCCCGCCGCTCGCGCCGTGCAGTGTGGTCAGGCCGCTCGCCAGGGCCAGCCTGGTGCCCTCCACCAGGTTGCGACTGAGTTCGTAGTTCGACAGCGGCGGCAATGGCGGTATGAGGCGGAGGAGTTCGGGCGGTGCTCGCTCGACGAACTCCCCGGTGGGCTCGCCGTTCTCGTCCTTCTTGATGTGCCCGCCCTCGGGGTCGGGGGTGTCGCGCGTGATGCCGGCCAGTTCCAGCGCCTTCGAGTTGGCGGCGCTGCCGTGCGTGTAGCGGATGATGTAAACCGGGTTGTCGGGCGCGACCGCGTCGATCAGTTCCCTGTGCCACTCCGGCGGATCCCAGACGTCGGACATCCAGCCGCGCAGGACCAGCCAGCGCGGTTCGGGCCCGGGGCGCATGCCGGCCCCCGTCGCCAGCGAGCGCCGGACCACTTCCTGCATGCGCTCGACGGACGCCCACTCGCCTAGCGTCGCCCGGATGTCCGGAATCTGCGGGTACAGCTCCCGCTCCCCGAAGCGGATGTGGATGTGCGCATCGTGCAGGCCCGGGATGACGGTCCTGCCCTCGAGGTCGACGACGAAGGTCAGCGGGCCCGCATGCGACCTCGCGCCGGCGTCATCGCCGACGTAGATGAACTTGCCGTCCTTGACCGCGAACGCGGAAGCCTGGCTGAACTCCTCGTCGACCGTGTAGACGTTCCCGTTGACGTACACGGTGTCGGCGACCTGCGCGACGACTGCGGCCGGCGCCAGCAGCAGCGCGGCGATGATCGTGCCGGCGCGTGCTCGTTCGATCTTCGGCATGATTTACTCCCCGTTTGATCGTTGTTGTCAGGCTCGGAGCGATTCTAACAAAGGCTGGCAGAACCGGATCATTTGACTGACTCGGAGAGCGGAAACCGCGGCGCCTTCGGTGGGCAACCATCGGTTGCATGCAAAACCGGGTCACTTCCTGACACCCGGCGGACCCTTGCCGCCTGCTGCAGCGAACTACCACCAGGTCGCGTACAGCGCGCCCAGCAGCACCAGTATCACGGCGGCACCGATATTGAATCCGGCGGTCGTCGATGTATCCACCGTCCGGTATTCGATGGCATAGGGATGCGCTTCCGGCTTCTGGGCCAGCGATACGAGGATGCCGGTCGCAATGCACAGCAGGAAGGCGATGCCTACACGGTCGATGAACGGCAGCTCCGGCCAGGCCAGCTTGAAGACAATGGAGTAGGCAGCCGACCCGAGCGCCGTGGCCAGCGCGCCGTTCGAGGTCGTCCTCGGCCAGAAGAAACCGAGCAGGAACAATGCACAGACTCCCGGCGTGAAGAACCCGGTGAATTCCTGGATGTACTGGAAGGCCTCGGCAAAATTGCCGAGCAAGGGACGTGCGACGATCATCGCCACGACGATCGCCGTGAGGCTGACGAGCCGGCCGACCGTCACCAGGTGTTTGCCGGAGGTGTCCGCGCGGCGGAGATGGCGGTAGAGATCCATCGTGAAGATCGTCGAAATCGAGTTCATCATGGACGCGAGCGACGACACGATGGCGGCAATCAGGGCGGCGAAGACGAGCCCGAGCACGCCCGGCGGCAGCAGGTTCATTACCGTGGGATAGGCCCGGTCCGGCGCCTCGAGATCCGGCGCGAGCACAGCCGCCGCGATGCCGGGCAGGACGATGATTACCGGCGTGATCATCTTCAGCGCGGACGCGAACAGGATGCCCTTTTGCGCCTCCCGCGTACTCTTCGCCGCCAGCGCTCGCTGGATGATGTACTGGTTGAAGCCCCAGTACGACAGGTGCATGACCCACATGCCGCCGACCAGGACCGAGATGCCCGGCAGGCTCATGTAATGCGGCGAGTCGCTGGAGAAGATGAGATCGAAACGTTCCGGCGTCCGCTCGACCAGCATCGCGAAGCCGGCGATCACCCCTTCCCCGCCGGACACCTCGTTCAGCGAAATGATCGCGATCAGGATGCCGCCCAGCACGAGCAGCGCCACCTGGATGATGTCGGTGAGCGCGACGGCCTTGAGCCCCCCGTACAGCGAATACGCGGCGGCGAACGCGCCGAGTGCGAGCAGGCCGGTCGTTATGTCGACGCCCGTGACGGTGTTTACGGCCAGCGAGCCGAGCCACAGTATCGACGTCAGGTTGACGAAGACGTAGATCCCGAGCCAGAACACGGCCATGACGTTCCGAACGCGGTGATCGTAGCGCTCCTCGAGAAACTGGGGCATCGTGAAAATCTTGTGCTTCAGGAATACCGGCAGCAGCCACTTGGCGACGATGAGCAGGGCGATCGCCGCTGTCCACTCGTAGACGCCGATCGCGATTCCCATGACGAATGCCGATCCCGACATGCCGATGATCTGTTCGGCCGAGATGTTCGCCGCGATGAGCGATGCGCCGATCGCCCACCACGGCAGCGACCGGCCTGCGAGGAAGTAGTCGCTCGCGACCTTTTCGTGACCGGGCTTTTCGCGCGACACCCACTGCGCGAGCACGAGCAACAGGACGGCATAGATCGCGACGACCGCGATATCGAGACTCCCCAGGTGCATCGGTACCCTCTCCTGTTCCCCAGGCACAGAATAGCCCGGCACGCAGCCCGGGCAAACCGGAGCCCTCGGCATGCCCGTGCGCGCTGACCCGCAGCCAGGCTATCGCGTCGTACCGAACATCTGCACCCAGTAGGTGCCCTTGCCGCCGGTGCTGTTGACCGCGTAGCCGATGCCGGTGTCGGTATACCCGGCGTCCATCAGGTTGGCGCAATGGCCCGGACTCGCGAGCCAGGTAGCGACCGCTTCCTCCGGCGTCACTTGCCCGGCTGCCACGTTTTCCCCGACCAGTCTCCACGCATAGCCGGCCCCGCTTGCGCGATCTGCCGGGGCGCCCCCATCCGTACCCTCGTGGTCGAGAAAGTCGTGAGTCGCCATATCGTGCGCGTGCGCCTGTGCCGCCCGGCTGAGCGCTTCCGCCTGCTGCAGCGGCGCGGCCGCGGGGAATTTCTTCCGGCCGCAGCGACGCGCCTCGGCGCGCGCCTCGTTGACCAGGTCGAACACCCGGCCGGCGATCGCCGCATCGTCAGGGGCCGGCGGCACGAACGGCTCGGCAAGCACGATCCACGTATCCGTCTCGCGCCGGTAGGCACCGATCTCGACCAGGTCCGGATCGGCGACGGTCCGGCAGAATCGCTGCGCCAGCACCATCCTGATGCGGTCCTCGTCGACCGCGTTTCGGAGTACGATCGACGCGGATCGTCTCGCCCGGTATCCCGATTTGGATACGGCCGCTTCGAGTTTCGCGCCATCGGCAAGAAATCGGGCCGCGTTGTGCAACGCGGCCTGCGGCTCGAGCGGCCGTGCGGCGCCCGGCGTGCCGCCGCAATCGTGCATGCGCACCGCGTCGGCCACGGCGACAACTTCGGCGACGTCGCCTGCAGCCGCGGCGGTTGCGAAGCCGACCGCGAGCACAATTATCAGCTTTCGCAAGATCGTTCCTGCTTCCAAATTTCCGGATCGTACTGCTTGATGCCTAGCGGGAGCTGCCCCGGATCCGTTCATCGAACCTCCGCAGATCGTCATGCAGCGCCTCTATTTGCCGCCTCAGCGCCTCCCGCTCATCGTGGGCGATCGCCGCTTCCGCCTGGACGACCTCGCGGTCGACCTCGTGTGCCGACTGCATCGAGTTGACAATCAGGGCGATGAACAGGTTCAGCACCGCGAAACTGGTCACGATGACGAAGGGCACGAAGAACACCCACGCATACGGATAGACTTCCATGACCGGCCGGACGATGCCCATCGACCAGCTCTCGAGCGTCATCACCTGGAACAGGCTGTACATCGACTCGCCGACCGTGCCGAACCATTGCGGGAAGGCCGCTCCGAACAGGTTGGTCGTCATGACGGCAGCGATGTAGAAGACGAGCAGCAGCACCGCGACGATCGATCCCATGCCGGGCAGCGCGCCGAGGAGCGCGCCGATGACCGCGCGCATCTGGGGCACGACCGACAGCAGGCGCAGCACCCGGAGGATGCGCAGGGCGCGGAGTATGGACAGCGGGCCGCTGGCCGGTAGCCAGGCGATCGCGACGATCGTGAAGTCGAAGACGTTCCAGCCGCTGGAGAAGAAACGGCTGCGGTAAACCCGAAGCTTCAGCGCAATTTCGACGGTGAAAACGAGCAGGGCGGCAAGATCCAGCGCCTGCAGCAGTTCACCCGCCGCGGCCATGGCGACGGGCGACGTCTCGAGGCCGAGCGTGATCGCGTTGATCACGATTACTGCGGTAATGGCTATGTTGAACCAGCGGGATTCGACAACGGCACGCAAGCACATGTCTCCTGTTCGGCCAGCCGGCACTCTGGCGAGGGCCGCCGCCGGTGTCAACGGATCGGCTGTCCCGCTGCGTCCCTGCCCGGTCCGCTCCGGGCGGTCGGCCCCGGCGGTATACAATCCGCCGATTCCGGCCATCCACGACGAGACACGCCATGCAGCCCAGCAACCTCGCACGTCTGATACTGATCCTGCTCCTCTTTGCCGCTCACACCGCCTGGCCCCGTGGCGAAGCGCAAAAGCGCTGGGAACTGATGAACCAGATGAGACAGGAGAAATTCGACCTGGTTCTCCCCGGGGTGATGCGCGAGAACGACGTCGAGATGTGGATCACGGTGAACCGCGAAGGTTACGACGACCCGTTGACCGAGGACTTCGGGAAGGGTTACGTCGGTTCCTGGGGCTACTACATCTTTACCGACCGCGGCGGCGACCGGATCGAACGCGCCGCCCTGGGCGTCGATACCTACCTCGTCGAGGAGAACGGTGCCTATGACATCGTGACCTCGGACTTCGACCTCGCCGAGTTCGTCGCGGAACGCGACCCGAAAACGATTGCGCTCAATTATGCCGAGCACATCGGCGCCGCCGACGGGCTGAGCCACACGAGCTACCTCCGGCTCACCGAGATACTCGGCGAAAAGTACGCGAGCCGTTTCGTATCGGCCCAGAAGCTCGCGTCCGACTTCCGCTCCCGGCGCGTCGCCTCCGAGATCGCGGCCTTCGCCTGGGCGGGCGAGATGTCACGCAGCATCGCCGAGCGCGCCTTCTCGAACGAAGTGATCACGCCCGGCAAGACGACGCTGGCCGACGTCGCCTGGTGGATGCACGAGCAGCAGTTCGAGAACCACCTGGGCACCTCGTTCGGCATGCCGTCCGTCTACATCACGGGACCCGACGGTTTCGTCGCCCTGTCGAACGACCACGTGATCCAGCGCGGCGATTTCCTCGCGATCGACTGGGGCGTCGGCTACCTGAACTTCTACACCGACATCAAGCGCCACGCCTACGTGCTGCGGGAGGGCGAAACGCACCTGCCTGCGAGCATCCAGGAGGCCTTCGACAACGGCCGCAGGGTGCGCGACATCCTGAAGGCGAACATCAAGGCGGGCAGGACGGCCGGCGAGACGCTCGACCTGCTCGTCGAGCGCATCAATGATGCCGGCTTCACCTATATGGAATCGTTCAACCAGGCGACGACAGACCCGGACAAGATCGACGTGATCATCGGTTGCCACTCGGTGGGGAACCTGGGCCACGGCATCGGCCCGTCGATCGCCTGGTTCAACCCGGAGCGGCTGACGTACACGATCCACCCGACCAACCTGTTCTCGATCGAGCTGTTCGCCTACACAGCGATACCCGAGTGGGGCGGCAAGAAGCTGCGCATACCGCTGGAGGACGACGCGATCGTGACGGAACGGGGCGTCGAGTGGCTGTACCCGGTCAACAACGCGGTGCTGCTGATACGCTAGCAGGATGTTGAAAAAGGTCGTCCAGACCTTTTTCAACGTCGCGAGTCCGGCGCATGTCCGGACTCGCTCCCGACGGTTCAAGCACTTACGTGCTTGAACCGCGGGCGAGACATCCTTGTCTCGCGCCAGCAGGGTGTTTTTCAACACCCTGCTAGCGGGCCTGCAAGCGGCGCCCTGTCAGCTATCCCGCACGGAGATCACAGGCAGGTCCTGCAATGCCGAATTGGCATCGGCAAGCAGCGCCGGGTCGATGACGGCGCCCGCTGCAATCAGCGGCTTGGCCTGCATGAAGTCCCGCGCGCGGTTGATCGCGTCGACCGCGAGCAGGCGGCCCTGCCGCAAGTAAAGGCAGGCAAAGGAACGTGAGGCCGGGTCGCCGCGCAGCACCGTCTGATCGTAGCCCTCGGAGATTCCCGCGATCTGCAGCTTCAGGTCGTACTGGTCGGACCAGAACCACGGGATCTGGGCATATTCGAGCGCTTCGCCGCAGAGGTTTGCAGCAGCCGTCTTTGCCTGTTCCAGCGCATTGTGTACCGACTCGAGTCTCAGCCGACGGCCCAACAGCGGGTTCGGGTGGTTGGTGCAGTCGCCGATGGCGAAGATCGCCTCGCCGGTCGTCCTGCAGCGGGTGTCCACGACTATCCCGTCGTCCGTGGCCAGGCCGGCTGTCGCGGCCAGTTTCGTATTCGGGGCAACGCCGATGCCGACGATGACGAGATCGGCTTCGACAGGGCCGGCGGACGTGCGGACCGCCGCGACCCGTCGTGAACCATCGAAGCCGAGTACATCTGCGCCGAGCCGAAACTCGACTCCCTGCGCGCGGTGCTCCACTTCATAAAAGGAGGACACGGCCGGTGATACGACCCGGCTCAATACGCGCTCCAGCTTCTCGACGACGGTAACCCTCGCTCCCAGCATCCGGGCAACCGCGGCCACTTCCAGCCCGATGTAACCCGCGCCGATGACGGTAAGGCGGCAGCCGGGCACGAGACCCGGCCGGATCGCCTCGACGTCGCCGATACTGCGCAGGTAGTGAATGCCGCCCAGGTCCGCGCCGGGCAGGCCGAGTCGGCGCGGCGACGCTCCTGTTGCCAGGACGAGGCTGTCGTACGGCACAACGTCGCCGCGGCTCGTGCGCAGGGCCTTCGCGCCAGTGTCGATCGCCCCGACTTCTTCGCCGCGCCTGACCGACAGCCCCGGATCGTCGTAAAAGGAAGGTGGCTTCACGAACAGGCGCTCGACCGCGAGTTCCCCGAGCAGGAACTTTTTCGACAGCGGCGGGCGCTGGTAGGGATACCAGGACTCGTCGCCGACGAGCGTTATCCGCCCGGCATAGTTCCGCTGGCGCAGTGAAACCAACAGCTGGCCAGCAGCATGGCCGGCGCCGACAACGGCGATGTGCTCGGGCTGGTCCTGCATACCTACATCGCGCTGATGCCGCCGTCGATGACGAGTTCGGTGCCGGTTACGAAGGCCGATTCGTCCGAGGCAAGGTATAGAACGGCGTACGCGACGTCTTCCGGGCGCCCGAGGCGCCCCAGCGGTATCTGCCGGGATAGTTTCGAGAGCGCGGCCGCGCGATCCGCGCCGGGGCCGACCAGGCCATCGAGGATCGGCGTATCGGTAAATGCAGGGTGCACGGAATTACAGCGGATGCCATTGCCGGCCCGGGCGCAGTGCAGCGCAATGGACTTGCTGAGGTGGCGGACTGCCGCCTTCGCGGAGTTGTAGGCCGCCATGTTATGGCCGGCGATGATGCCCGAGATCGACGAGATGTTGATGATCGACCCGCCGCCCGAAGCGGCCATCAGCGGAATGGCATGCTTGCAGCCCAGGAATACGCTGTCGAGATCGACCGCGTGCACGTGCCGCCACGCGTCGAGAGAGATTTCCTCGACGTTGCCTATCGCGCCAATACCGGCATTGTTCACGAGGATGTCGAGGCCGCCATACCGATTGTCGAGTTCGGCGACGACCGCGACCCAGTCCGCTTCGTTACTGACATCATGGCTCAGCGACACGGCGCTGCCGGGTAATGTCGTGTTCAGGGCGGCAGCCTGGCTCGCGGCTCCGTCGGCGTTGATGTCGGTGAGCAATACGCGTGCGCCTTCTGCTGCGAGCAGCACGGCAATGGCTGCACCGAGGCCCTGGGCGCCGCCGGTCACCAGCGCCGTCTTGTTTTCGACTCTTCCCATCGGTGTCGCTCGTTACCGAATGCTGCCGGCATTCTACGTGCGCGTGGCGGCTGGCGACAGTCACGCATGCATTCGCCCGGACAAGCCGGATGGAATTTGCCGTGCGGGCGGTTATCCTTGCCATCCTGCACAGGCACGGGGCGCAACATGAAGACGCACGCGATACGCATAGAAAAGTTCGGCGGGCCGGAGGTCATGAAATTCGCCGAAGTGGACCTGCCCGAGCCCGCGGCAGGCGAGGCCCGGATTCGCCACACGGCGATCGGCCTGAATTTCATCGACACCTACCATCGCACGGGGCTGTATCCGTTGGCACTGCCGGCAGGACTGGGCAGCGAGGCGGCCGGTGTCGTCGAGGCAGTCGGGCCGGGCGTCACCGATGTACGGCCGGGGGACCGGGTCGTCTATACCGGTCGTCCCGCCGACTCGTACTCGGAATGTCGCAATTTCCCTGCAGCCCAGCTCGTGCCGGTGCCTGGGGGAGTGAGCGACGAACAGGCCGCGGCCGTGCTTTTGAAGGGCCTGACCGCGTGGTACCTGCTGCGGCGCAGCTACCCGGTACAAGCGGGTGACGCCGTGCTGCTGCACGCAGCGGCGGGCGGCGTCGGCTCGCTGGCCAGCCAGTGGGCGAAGCACCTGGGCGCGATCGTCATCGGCATCGTAAGCACCGACAGGAAGGCCGAAATCGCCAGGGCGCAGGGCTGCGATCACATCGTCATGGCGGACGATCCGGATGTCGCGGGTTCGGTTCGCAAGCTGACCGGCGGCGCGGGCGTCGCGGCGGTTTACGACTCGGTCGGGCGCGACACGTTCTTTACGTCACTGGACTGTCTTCGTCCGCACGGCGTCATGGTTTCCTACGGCAACGCGTCCGGACCGGTCGCTCCGTTCGCCCTGACGGAACTTGCCTCGCGCCACTCGCTGTACGTGACGCGACCGGTGCTCTTCGACTTCATCGATACCCGCGTGAGATTGCTCGCGGCCTGCGATGAACTCTTTCGCGTTATCGCGGACGGTACGGTGAAGATCAGTATCAACCAGCGCTACGCTCTGAAGGACGCGGTCCAGGCGCATCGCGACCTCGAGGCTCGGAAGACAACCGGGTCGACGGTCCTCTTGCCCTGAGTCGGCGCCCTGGTTGTTCCAGTGCCGGCTGCGACCTGCTGGCCAGTCACACCGGCGTCAACGGCCACAGCAGCGGCAGCAGCAGCATCACCGTTACAAACACGACCACGGTCAGCGGCACGCCGACTTTCAGGTAGTCGACAAAGCGATAACCGCCGGGTCCCATGACGAGTATGTTCGCTGGGTGTGAAATCGGGCTCGTGAAACTGGCGGAGGCAGCCATTGCAATGGCCATCATGGCTGTGTGCGGGGCGAAGCCCATTTCACCCATGGCCGAGAGAACTATTGGCGACATGAGTACGACGAGCGCAGCCGTCGGGATGATCATCGTGGCCGCGGCCGTCAGCACGTAGAGTCCCATGATGACCGGCCACGGACCGGCATCGCCGAGTGCGTCCATGACACGTCCGGCAAGATACTGTGCGGCGCCCGTGTCCTGCATCGCCGTGCCGAGAGGCAGCATGCCTGCTATCAGGAAGATCGCGCGCCAGTCGATTGCCCGGTATGCCTGCTCCATGTTCAGGCAACCGGTCAGCACCATGATGGTCGCGCCGACGACCGCGGCTATCGAGATTGGTGCGTAGCCCAGCATTACAGCAGCTACGACGCAGAGCATGATGGCCGCGGCGAGCGGTGCACGCCGGGTGTCCGGCGGTTCCTGGCCCAGCGCCGTCAGCACCAGGAAGTCCGGGTCCTTGCCGATCAGTTCCAGCCGGTCGCGGGGACCGATCATCAGCAAGGCGTCGCCCACCTTTAGCCGTTCGTCCGCGAGTTCGGTGCCCAGCGGAGCGCCCTCGCGCCAGATGGCGGCGAGCTCGATGCCATAGCGCTCGCGGAAATTGAGTTCACCGACGGTCTTGCCGGCCAGGGAGCTGCGTGGGTCGAGCGTCGCATCCATCAGCGTGAGCCGCTCCGATTCGAGCGAGCCGAGACTCGCCGCCGGCCGGGAGTGTATCTCCAGCTCCTGCAGCCCGCGGAAGACGTCGATGTCCTCGGGCTGACCCTCGATCAGCAACAGGTCGCCGCCTTCGAGCACTTCGTCGCCGCGTGGCATCACGGTCAGGCGGCCGTCGCGGAAAATGGCAACCACCCGGAAATCGAACACGTCTGCCAGGCGGCTCTTTCGCAGCGTTGCCCCGTCGAGACCGCTTTCTTTCGGCAGGCGCATGACGAACAGGCGCTCGTCCCCGCGATACCGCTGTGCAAGCTCGTCTCCGCTGAGCTTGCGCACCTGGCTGAAGTCGGCCTGGCCTTCGAGCTGGTCGACGGCCTCGATCTCGCCTTGAACGAGGAGATGATCTCCGGCACGTATCGGCACGTAGGCGAGGTTGGTCAGTCGGTAACGCCTGCGGCGCATGATGCCGACTACCGCGACATTGAATCGTGACCGGAACCCGGCGAGCCGGATGAGTTCCGATACCAGCGACGAACTCTCTGCGACGGTGACCTCGGCGTAGGCGATTTTTGTCGCAACCATCGATTTGAGCACGGGCGCCTCGCGCTCTATGACGAGGTCCCTCCAGCGCTGCAGCTCGCGGAACTGGTCGAGGCGGCCCTGCACCAGCAGCGTATCGCCTGCACGCAGCACCGTCTGCCGCCCGGGCATTGCCTCGCTGCGGCCGAAACGCACCAGGGCGAGGATAATCAATCCGGTCGATGAGCCAATCCGGCTCTCGGCAATCGTTTTGCCGACCAGCACGGAGTCGACCGGCACCTTCACCGAGAAAGTCTTCTCGTGCAGTTTGTACCGGGAGCGGAGGCTGCGCTGGCTGTGCTGACGGGAGCGGGCCGCACGCGTCTTGGGCAGTAGCAGCCGGCCGAACACAGCGACGAAAGCGACGCCGGTAATCATGACGACGCCGCCGATAGGCGTAAAGTCGAACAGCGCGAACGGCTGGTATCCGTTCTGCGACAGGCCTTCGGCGATCAACAGGTTCGGCGGCGTGCCGATCAGCGTCATCAGGCCGCCGAGCAGCGTCCCGTAGGCCAGTGGCATGAGCAGCCGGGACGCAGGGATGCGCGTACGGCGTGCCACTTCGACGGCAACCGGCAGCATGAGCGCGGCGACCCCGATATTGTTCATGAAGGCAGACAGAACGGCGGCCGTGATCATTATGACGACAATCATGACGATCTCGCGCCGGCCGGCAATGCGCATCACCTGGATGCCGATGACGTTCGCGATCCCGGTCCGGGTCAATCCTTCGCTCAGGATGAACATTGCCCACACCGTGATGACGGCGCTGTTGCTGAATCCATCGAAAATCTCGCCCGCTTCGACGAGCCCGGTCACCGCCAATGCGCACAGGACGAGCATTGCCACCAGGTCCATGCGGATGATTTCGCTGACGAACAGGATCAGCGAAATCAGCAGGATCGCAAGAACCAGCGAGATTTCCAGCGTCATCGGGAGCGGCCCTCGCTTCCATAGACCGAAAGGAACGGCGGTGCAGGAGGCGGAGAGACCAGCGGCCAAGTGAAGGGCGAGCCGGGTCGCTTGCAGTCCGTTATGATGCGCCCAGCCGGTTCAAGCTTCAGCATTTCAAAATCATAACGCATGATATCCGACGAAAAATACCGTCCTGTCAGGCCACGCAGATCGACACGCCTCCTGGTCCGGGGCGTGGAATACGAGTTGAACGAGTGGGGTCCGGCCGAGGCTCGGGCGCTCGTCTATTTGCACGGATGGGGCGACACGGGTTCGACCTTTCAGTTCGTCGTCGACGCGCTGCCGGAGGACTGGCGCATCGTGGCGCCCGACTGGCGAGGCTTCGGTCGATCGACGTGCCGGGCGGAAAGTTACTGGTTTCCGGACTACGTTGCCGATCTCGATTGTCTGCTCGACGCAATCAGCCCGAAAGATCCTGCATGCCTGATAGGGCACAGCATGGGCGCCAACGTCGCGGGCCTGTATTGCGGTATTCGCCCGGAACGGGTGGGTATCCTGGTGAACGTCGAGGGCTTCGGGCTGGCCGATCGCGATCCGGCCGGTGCGCCCGATAACTATCGCCGCTGGCTTGACCAGGCGAAATCGCTGCGGCCGTTTTCCGAGTACCCTGGCCTGCCGGCGCTCGCGGATCGCGTCATGAAGAACAATCCGCGCATGCGCCGCGACCGGGCGGTGTTCGTTGCCGCCGAGTGGGCCGATCTCGGTGCGGACGGGATCGCGCGCCTGCGCGCCGACCCGGCGCACAAGCTCCCGAATCCGATTCTCTATCGGAGGGCCGAGGCGGAGGCCTGCTGGCAGCGCGCCGCAGCCGACGTGTTGCTGGTTATCGGCGCGGAAACGGATTTCAAGACCGGCGCCAAGGCCTGGATAGATCCCGACGAGTCCCGGCAGCCGTTCCACGGCGCCCCGATGGTGGTGATCCCGGCGGCCGGACACATGGTGCACTTCGACGCGCCCGAGGCCCTTGCGCAGGCCATTGCGGACTTCGTGACGCCGCGCTTGTAAATAAAACCAGTACTGGACAAAAATACAGGCTCTACAGGGGGTAGCCATGAGCCAGGCAGCGGTGGCCGAAGCCGATTACCTTGCGGCACTGAATCCGGCGCAGCGCGAGGCCGCGTCCTTCGGCCGCCGGGACGACCGGGGAGGCGTCCTGGCCGGGCCGCTGCTGGTGATTGCCGGGGCGGGCACGGGCAAGACGATGACGCTGGCGCATCGCGTGGCGCACCTGGTCGTTGCGGGCGTCGCCCCGGAGCGCATCCTCCTCTTGACGTTCACGCGGCGGGCGGCCCTCGAGATGACCCGGCGGGTCGAAGCGATCGTGCGCAAGGCGACGCGCGCGCAGGGCAGCGGCCCGGCGGGCATGCTGCCGTGGTCGGGCACCTTCCACTCCATTGCCAACCGACTGTTGCGGCGCTTCGCTGCAAACCTGGGTCTCGATCCGGGATTCTCCGTGCTCGACCGCGGCGATTCGGCCGATCTGCTTGACGTCGCGCGGCACGAACTGGGCCTGTCGAAGCAGCAGCGGCGGTTCCCCAAGAAAGACACCTGCCTCGCGATCTATTCCCGCTGTGTTAACGCGCGCGAAGCCGTCGAAGATTGCCTGCGTGTACATTTTCCGTGGTGCGAGGACTGGGAAGAGGAGCTGAAACAGCTTTTTCGAGCCTACGTTGCGGCCAAGCAGGCCAGCCAGGCGCTCGATTACGACGACCTGCTGCTGTACTGGGCGCACCTCGTCGAAGACGCGGACCTGGCGGCCGCAATCGGGGCGGGTTTCGACCATGTGCTGGTCGACGAATACCAGGACACTAACCTGCTGCAGGCCAATATCCTGCGCGCGTTGAAGCCGGATGGTGCCGGGCTGACCGTCGTCGGAGATGACGCGCAATCGATCTATTCGTTCCGCGCGGCCGAGGTGCGCAACATCCTCGACTTCCCGGCGCAGTATCAGCCGCAGGCGGCAGTGGTGACGCTGGAGCAGAATTACCGCTCGGTGCAGCCCATTCTCGATACTGCGAACCAGCTGATGGAGGAAGGGGGTAGCCGCTTCCGAAAGCGCCTGCAGGCGACTGCGCCGGGCGGCGCCAGGCCGGCATACGTCACCGTCGAAGACGGCGATGCAGAGGCGGAGTATGTCGTCGAATCCGTGTTGGCAGGTCGCGAGGAGGGCCTGGAACTCAAGGACCAGGCGGTGCTGTTCCGCGCCGCGCATCACAGTGACCGGCTCGAGCTGGAGCTTGTCCGCCGCAATATTCCCTATGTGAAGTACGGCGGGCTGAAGTTTCTCGAAGCCGCCCACGTCAAGGACCTGCTGTCGATACTAAAGTGGGCCGAGAATCCGAAAAACCAGGTGGCCGCGTTCCGGGTGCTGAAATTGCTACCGGGCATGGGTCCGGCCATGGCATCGCGCTGTTTCGAGCACATGGCCCTCCAGGATTGCCTGTTCGACGCGCTCGCCACGTTTCGCCCGCCGGCCGCCAGCCGCGAACACTGGCCAGGCTTCTGCCGGCTGATGCGAGAACTGGGCGCGGAGGGGTTCGACGCGCCGGCCTGGCAGCACCAGCTAGGGCAGGCGCGCCGCTGGTACAAGCCCCAACTCGAAAGGATTTACGACAATGCTGAACTGAGGGAGTCCGACCTCGAACAGCTCGAGCAGATTTCCGGCCGCTATGGGACGCGTGAGCGCTTCCTGACCGAACTGACGCTCGATCCGCCCTCCGCATCCGGCGACCTCTCCGGCGATCCCCTGCTGGACGAGGACTACCTCGTCCTGTCCACGGTTCATTCTGCGAAGGGGCAGGAGTGGAAATCCGTCTTCGTTTTAAACGTATCGGATGGAAACTTTCCGAATGAGTTCGCAACCGGCAAGCCGGAGTTGATCGACGAGGAGCGTCGCCTGCTGTACGTCGCCATGACCCGGGCCAAGCAGTCCTTGGCACTGGTAGCGCCGCTTCGCTACCACGTCACTCAGCAGCGGCGTGACGGTGACCGACATGTCTACGGGGCGCGCAGCCGTTTCGTGACCGACACGCTGCTTGCGACGATGGAGCGCCGCTTTCATGGTCGCGCAGAGCAGCGCGCCGGCGCGTCACTGCCGGGCAGCGACAAGAAAATCGACGTTCAGAAGAAACTCCGCGAGATGTGGTGAGTGCGAAGGCGACGCGTTGCGTTGCAGGCACGCGGGCTTTTCCAGGCCTGGCACTCTCGTATCGACAGTGCTGCTGCCGAACGCTGCGGCAGGAATCCCTGACATACCCGGCTGCCTGACGGCTGGTGATTTTGTCCGGGCTTCACAAATTTCTCCGTAAATAGTATTAATTCCCGCAGGCACGTGAACTCGATCACAACGATCGCGCTCGTATTGATTTATAGCTGACCGTGAACGAGGCGGATTTCACGCGACTTTCCGCTGGTTCTCGGGTTTCTGAGCTCACACAGACAGAAATATTGCGGCAGGGCTGGTACCGGGTTACGAGACTGCGCAGCACGAACAGTCGGTGATCAGGCAGTTGCCGGTGGCGGTCAGGCCGCATGCTTGTCCAATCAATGGAGAGGATGCGAGGCCAATGCAAGATCGTTGTTCACATGACCGGGTAGTGCCGGTTCAGAATCTGCGCGAATTCTTTCGCGAATCCATCGACGAGGCGATTTCCAAGCAGCGGGTTGACGTCGATCCGCACGCGACACATTACGTCGTGAATCTCCTCACCCTGTTTTCGCGCTCCGAGGAGCTATACGAAGATCACGGCGATAATTACGGGCTCAAGCCGCTGGCGCTGATGATGGCGGACGCGGCTGAAGCCCGTAGCCTCTCGGAACGGAGCTTCTCCCTCCAGAGAATCGGCGACGTCGCCCTCTTTATAGCCGGTTTCTTTGCCGACAGCCTCGCGGACAAGGCGGTCGATGTCGACTATTACATATGCATGGGCGGCACGGCCTACGGATCCCTGTCCGAGGAAATCCGCGGCACGGTTCGCGGGCGGGCCTTCGCGTCCATCTACCGGGAGCTGGCCGCGAAATTCCAGGTTCTCGTCGATGTGCTGCATGAAGTTCGCGACGGCACGCGCAACGAGTCGGACATCGACTTGCTGCGGACCTACGAGATCTGGCTGAAGACCGGCAGCCGCAGGGCCGCAGCGCTATTGAAGCAGAACCGGGTGGTTCCGATCAGCAGCGCCCGGGATCCCCGAAAGCATTGAGGTACGAACGGATCATGCTGTCGGAACTGCAGCAGCATCTTAACGACATCTACAGGGTCGAGGGTGCGCACGACGTACGCGACTACCTGGTGACCGACCCGGCGGTCGCAAAGATCCTCGGCCGGGACGCAATGCTGACGAATACCCAGGAGTCCGTGCTGGTCGTCGAGGACGAGGGCGGCATCGCATTGTCGGTCTTCCTCGACAGGGAGTTGCTCGACCGGCTCGGTGCGGCTAACCCGATGACCAAGCTCAGGGCGAATCAACTGGCGGACCTCTGGACGGTGCTGGAGGGTATCAGCCACTTCAACTACATCGTCTGGAGCGCTTCGAGGGAGCGGCCGGTGACCTTGCTCGAGCTCGAGTTGCAGGCCGAGGTCGACAAGTTCGTCAGTACTCTTCTCCTGGCAGTCGAGCAGGGCGACCGCGATCTGGTCAACCGGCTGCATGGATGGCTGTTTGACCAGGTCAGCTTCAAGGCGGAGCTGGAACCGGAGCAATACGAGCGCTATCGCGCGGCCAACGAGTATGCGGCCCGCCTGTGCAACGGCCTGCGCCAGGGCCTGATCGACCGCAGCGGCGGGGCGATGGAAGAGCTACGCCGTTTCTACCGGTTGACCCAGTCCGAGAAAATCAGCCATATACACTCGCGCGCCTGGGCCCGCGCCGGCTGGCAGGGGTAGTCACTCCGGGGTCGTGCCCGCCGGGACAATGGCAAAAAAAGACGGTGGCAGAGCCACCGTCCAGGACACGAAACAAACTATGTTTGGGGATTCTAGTTTGTTGCGCCGACTTCCTTGCGAATGACCTTGATGCGGTGAGCATCGCCGCCGTGCATGATCATGTGATCTCCCTCGCTTCCGGCTCCGTCGACGAAGACCACTTGTCGATTGTCGCCCGCGGAAACCAGTGCGGACCGGATCGTCTCCTGGACCGAGGGGTCCAGCGGCTTGCCGCTGATGATCGTTACCGCATCCTCGCCGGGACTACCGGGGCCGTGCAAACGCATGACTTTGACGTCCACGTTCGCGTCGTGCGCGCCCGCATGCACGCCCTCGATGTGCGGGAGAGCGATGGTCCTGCCGTCTACGCTGAGTTCGATTCCATCCGCCGTGCGCGTGACCAGCACGGTGCGGCCATCGTCGTCCACGATCGACCGCGACTCACCGACCTGGAGCTCGGCCGGGTCGAACGCGTTCTCGCCGCCGAGAGTCACGGTCACTGGGCCGCTCCCGTCGTCGACGGCGATGACCATTTGTTTCTCGAGAACTTCCTGGCCAGATGCCGCGAAGGCCGCAAGCAGGCAGGTAGCAAGAACAGTGGCAAAGGAAACTTTCATGTGAACTTCATCCAGGTGAGCCCTTACAGGACTACGATGCGTCAGACGCCCATTGGGTCGCAAACGGAATCGAATAAGCAGCCAGCCGCCGGGCATGCTTGCGTGCCGGGGGCGGCCCACTCAGACCAGGAACATCCGGTAGGCGGGGTTGTCGCTTTCGTCCCAGTGGGGATAACCGAGTTCGGCCAGGTGCGCCTCGAGTTCGCCGAGATCGTCGTCGCGAACCTGGATACCCGCCAGCACGCGCCCGTAATCGGAGCCATGGTTCCGGTAGTGAAACAGGCTGATGTTCCACTGCTTGCCAATTGCGTTCAGAAAGTTGAGCAGTGCGCCGGGGCGCTCCGGAAACTCGAACCGGAACAGGCGTTCGTTCCTGATGCCGGTGCTGCGGCCGCCCACCATGTGACGGACATGAAGCTTGGCCATCTCGTTGTCACTGAGGTCGACCACCGGATAGCCGATCGACCGGATGGATTCGAGCACTTCCGCGCGCTCGGCCAGGCCTCCCCGCAACTCGACGCCGACAAAGACGCGCGCGACAGCCGAGTCGCTGTAGCGATAGTTGAACTCGGTGACGCTGCGCCGGCCGATGGCCGCGCAAAAATTGCGGAAACTGCCCGGCTCCTCCGGGATCTCGGCAGCCAGCAGCATTTCGCGGTGCTCGCCGAGTGCAGCGCGCTCCGCAACATGCCGGAGCCGGTCGAAATTCATGTTCGCACCGCAGTTGACGGCTACGAAGCTCTTTCCTTTGACGCCGCTGGACTGGACGTACTTGGTGATGGCCGCGACGGCCAGCGCGCCTGCCGGCTCGACGATAGTCCGCGTATCCTGGTAGATCTCCTGCACCGCAGCGCAAATTTCGTCAGTGTCCACGGTGATGATCTCGTCGACATAAAGCTGACAAAGACGGAACGTCTCGTCGCCCACGCGCCTTACCGCCACGCCATCGGCAAAGATTCCGACATGATCGAGAGTTACCGGATGACCTGCAGCCAGCGACGTTTTCATGCCGGCCGAATCCTCCGGCTCGACACCTATGACCTTGATAGAAGGATCGGTTTCTTTCACATAGGCGGCAATGCCTGCAATCAGCCCCCCGCCGCCGATCGGCACGAAAATAGCATCGATCGACTCTTCTGCCTGTTCGAGAATTTCGACCGCTATCGTGCCCTGGCCTGCAATGACGTCCGGATCGTCGAACGGGTGTATGAAGGCCAGCCCGAGCTCCTTCTCCAGCTTGCGTGCATGTGCGTACGCGTCGTCGTAGGTGTCGCCGTGTAATACGACTTCGCCTTTCAGGGCCCTGACCGCGTTGACCTTGATCGTTGGCGTCGTCTCCGGCATGACGATGAGCGCGCGCACACCCTTGCCGCTGGCTGCCAGCGCCACTCCCTGGGCGTGGTTGCCTGCGGAACTGCAGATGACGCCGAGCGCCAGGCGTTCGGGCGGAAGGTGGCTGATCTTGTTGAACGCCCCGCGAATCTTGAACGAAAAGATGGGCTGCAGGTCTTCGCGTTTCAACAGGATCCGGTTACCGAGACGGGACGACAACAGTGGGGCGGCTTCGAGGGGGGTCTCTATCGCGACCGCGTAGACATCCGCATCCCGGATGCGCTGCAGGTAGTCGGCCGTGTTCATGTCGGGCGTGTCGGATCCTGTGCCGCGCGGAGAAAGAGGCGCAGGTTACCCGATCGCGGGAGGCCGCGACAGAACCTGTGTACTTGCGGATGAAACAATGGCGACTGCGGCGCGCCGCCCCTCAGGCATTGCCCCTGGGAGCCGGGCCCCGGACCCTGTCCGGGGCCCGATCCGTCAGTGCGCTACGACATTGCCGTCCGCGTCGAGGAACGTGATCTCGCCGAACTCGAGTTCGCCGATGCGATCTTCTATCTCGGCCCGGTCGCCGACGACGACCCAAACCAGGTTGTGCGGTTTGATGACCTTGTCGGCCGCCTCGATGACTTCTTCGAGCGACAGGCCGCGAACGCTGTCGGCGTAATTGTCCCAGTAGTCGTCGGGCAGCTCGTAGGTCACGATCGCGCCGATGTCCTGCAGGACAGCCGCCGCGGTTTCCCAGCGTCCCGGCAGGCTGAGCGTGTTATTGGCGACGACCTTCGCAAGTTCCTCGTCAGTCGCCGGGTTCTCGTCGAGGTACTCGACGAGCTCACGCTTCATTTCGGCCATCGATTCCATCGTCTTGTCGGTCTGGACCGGGGCATAGCCGATGAACGGCCGCGGCCCCTTGGTGCCCAGCATGAACGTGAACGCCCCGTAAGCCCAGGCCTTGTCCTCGCGCAGGTTCATGTTGATGCGCGAGGTGAAGGAGCCCCCGATGATCTCGTTGGCAGACTCGATGGCTATCTCGCCCTCCGCGCCGCGCGGCGGGGCGATATTGGCGGCGAAGATGATTGACTGGGCTGCGCCGGGACGGTCGATGATGTAGACCTCGTCCCGCTCCTTGAGGGGCACATCCGCGATATTCTTCCGCGGCACATCACCCGGTTTCCAGCCACGGAACAGGCGTTCGAGCCTGGGCCGGATCTCGTCCATCGTCGTGTCACCGACGACGATCATCGTCGCGTTGTTCGGTTTGAACCACGTGGCGTGGTAATTGACCAGCGTGTCGCGGCTGATGCGTGCCACGGATTCTTCCGTGCCCGAGCCGGTGAGAGGCAACGCGTAGGCGTGGCCTTCCCCGTACAGCAGCTTCGGGAAGAGCCGGAGCGCCATACCCACCGGCTGGTTCTTTTCCTGCTGGATCTGGGCGAGGCGCTGGCGGCGCAGGCGTTCCAGTTCGCCTTCCGGGAACAGCGGATTCAATACGATGTCGGCGAACAGATCCAGCGACGGATCCAGGTTCTCCTTGAGCGCGCTCAGCGTCACGGTCGAGCCATCGATATTCGACCCGGCAGAGATCCGCGCACCGAGGCGGCCGGTCTCGTCGCTGATCTCCAGCGCATTACGCCGCCTGGTTCCCTCGTCGAGCATCGCCATCGCGAGACTGGAGGTGCCCGGCTCGCCGAACTGGTCGGATGCATACCCGGCGTCAAAGCGCAGGCTGAAGTTCACGATCGGCACCGCGCTGCGCTGCGCGACGATCAGCTCGAGGCCGTTGTCGAGGATCGCGCGCTCGAAATCGTCGAAGCCGACTTCCGGGAATTCGGTTGTTTCAGGCACGGCCGAGCGATCTGCGCCTTCGGAGGCGACGCTGAGCTCGGGGTAGGGGTGCACCTCCAGGTGATAGGCGCCTGTGTCGAGCCAGCGACGGGCGGCGTCCCTGACCTGGGCGGTAGTGGCGCTGTCGAGGCGCTCCAGTGACACCTTGTAGAAGCCGGGATCGCCGGCATAGACGGCATTCTGGGCGAGGATGTCGGACTTGCCGCCGAAGCCGCCGACCTCCTCGAGGCCGCGGATAAGGCCCGACTTGATCCGTGTGCGAGCGCGACTGAGTTCGTCTTCGGTCGGCCCCTCACGCAGGAAGCGCTCCAGCTCCTCGTTGATCGCCGCCTCGATCGCCGCCAGGTCGCCGCCCGGCTGGGCCGATGCCTGCACCTGGTAGTAGCCGGCGATGTCGCCGGCGAACTGCGACGAGCCCACGTCGGTCGCGATCTGGTCGGTATAGACCAGGCGCTCGTAGAGTCTCGAGGTCTTGCCCGTCGTCAGGATGGAGTCCGCGAGCTGCAGCAGGTCGGCGTCTTCGGACCGAAACCCCGGGCCGCCCCAGACCTTGTAGAGCCGGGCCTGCGGAACCCGGTCCTGCATCACTTCGCGCTTGTCTCCGTCGAGGCGCACCGGCCACTCGTGCACCTTGGCAATCGGCGGACCGGGCGGAATGTCACCGAAGTACTTGCTGACTTTCTCGTAGGCTTCGTTGGCGGAAATGTCGCCGGCAATGACGAGTACCGCATTATTCGGGCCGTAATAGGTCTTGAACCACTCGTGCACGTCCTCGAGGCTCGCGGCGTTCAGGTCCTCCATCGAGCCGATCGTGCTCCAGCGGTAGGGATGGCCCGGCGGGAACACGCCCTCGAGGATGTGGTACTCGACCATGCCGTAAGGCTGGTTGTCGCCCTGGCGCTTCTCGTTCTGCACGACTCCGCGCTGCTCGTCCAGGCGCTCCTGCGTCACCGCGCCGAGCATGTGGCCCATGCGGTCGGATTCCATCCACAACGCCATGTCCAGCGCCGTTTTCGGCACGTTCTCGAAATAATTGGTACGGTCGAACCAGGTGGTGCCGTTCATGTTGGTCGCGCCGACCTGCTCGAAAGGTTTGAAGAACTCGTCGTTGTAGTTCTCGCTGCCGTTGAACATCAGGTGCTCGAAGAGGTGCGCGAATCCGGTCTTGCCCGGCTTCTCGTTTTTCGAGCCGACGTGATACCAGAGGTTGATCGCGACGATAGGCGCTTTGCGATCCTCGTGGACGATCAGCCGCAGGCCGTTGTCGAGCGTGAATTCCGTGTACTCGATATGTACGTCGCTTGCCGCTACGGCGTTCAGCGACGATATGGCCAGCCAGGCCACGAGCAAACCCCGCAGGGAACGATTCGATCCAATCATGAGAAGAGACCCTTGCTGTGATTCTTATATAAAGGTGTATTGCGGTTATGCAGCCAACAGACCGGCCCGCGTCCCCAAGGTTCCGTTTCGCGGTTTGCCCGAATGGCTTTCGGACAGCCGCCATCCCATAATGCGCGCATGGAACGTACAGCCGAAAGACGAAACCTGTATCCGCCGGTCGAACCCAATCACACGGGCTATATCGAAGTCGGCGCGGGGCATAGAATTTACTACGAAGAGTCCGGAAATCCGAATGGCAAGCCGGTAGTGTTCCTGCACGGGGGCCCCGGCGCCGGCACCACGCCCGCAATGCGCCGGTTTTTCAACCCGGACGTCTACCGGATCGTCCTTTTCGACCAGAGAGGCTGCGGCAAGAGCACGCCACATGCCAGCCTGGAGTCCAACACGACATGGGATCTCGTCGGCGATATCGAGATCCTGCGCGCCGCGCTGCAGATCCAGCGCTGGCAGGTGTTCGGAGGATCATGGGGGAGCACGCTTGCCCTGGCTTATGCGGAGAGCCATCCGGAGCACGTCACCGAGCTCGTATTGCGCGGTATCTTCACCGTCCGCCAGAAAGAACTGGACTGGGTGTACCGAAAAGGGACCAGTGAAATATTCCCCGAGGCCTGGCGGCGCTTCATCGAACCCGTCCCCAAACGCGAGCGTGGCGACCTGCTGCAGGCCTACCGCAAGCGCCTGATGAGCGACGACCCGGCGGAGCGCCTGGCCGCGGCCCGCAGCTGGTCGATCTTCGAGGGATCCGCAAGCCAGCTGGTTCCTACGAGCGATGTCGAGCAGATGTTCGGGGCGGAGCACATGGCGGTTTCCCTGGCCCAGATCGAAGTTCATTACTTCGTCAACAAGTGCTTCATGGAGGACGGGCAGTTGATTCGGGACGTGGGCAGGATCCGGCACATTCCGGGCGTTATCGTTCACGGACGCTACGACGCGCTCTGCCCGGCCTCGACGGCATACGAGCTTGCCGCTGCGTGGCCGGAGGTCGACCTGCGGATCACACCGGATGCGGGCCACTCCGCGTTCGATCCTGGCAACGTCCACGAACTGGTCATGGCGACCGACCACTTCGCGGCTCGATAGGGGTTAACCGTGGGCAGCCTGCTTATTACGAACGCGCGCCTGGTCAACGAAGGCGAGATTCGCGATGCGGACGTCCTGATCGAGGGCGAACGGATCGTGCGGGTCGATAGCGGCATCAGGGCCGAGGCCGGCACGGAGCTTATCGACGCGGCCGGTCGTTACCTGCTGCCCGGCATGATCGACGACCAGGTACATTTCCGTGAGCCGGGACTGACCTACAAAGGCGACCTTGCGACAGAATCCGCGGCCGCCGCGGCGGGCGGCATTACCAGTTTCATGGATATGCCCAACGTCAATCCGCAGACGACGACGCGCACGGCGCTCGCCGACAAGTACGGGCTGGCAGAAGGCCGGTGCACTGCCAACTATGGCTTCTACCTCGGGGCAACCAATCGCAATCTCGACGAGATCCGGGCGCTGCAGGTCAACGAGGCCTGCGGTATCAAGATATTCATGGGGGCGTCGACGGGCGACATGCTGGTCGACGATCCCGAAGTTCTCGAGCGGATGTTCGAGCATGCGCCCGTCATCGTGGTCACCCATTGCGAGCATTCGCCGACGATCTGGGATAACGAGACCAGGGCGAAGGCGCAGTATGGCGATGACGTGCCTATGTCCGAGCATCCACGCATTCGCTCGGCCAGCGCCTGCCTGGCATCGTCGAGCCTTGCAACCGACCTTGCGCGCCGACATGACGCGTTGCTGCACGTCCTGCACCTGACGACGGCCATAGAGATGGGCCTTTTTTCCAGGGCGCACCGTTCGACCAAACGCATCACCGCCGAGGTCTGCGTGCATCACCTGTGGTTCGACGAGAGCCGTTACGGCGAGCTCGGTGCAAAGATCAAGTGCAATCCCGCGATCAAGTCGGCAGCCGATCGTGCAGCGCTGCTCGCGGCGCTCAAGGAAGGCAAACTCGACATCATCGCGACCGACCACGCGCCGCACACGGCCGTGGAAAAGAAGCGGGCGTATTTCAAGGCGCCGGCCGGCTTGCCGCTGGTTCAGCATGCGCTGCTGAGCTTGTTCGATCTCGTCGCGGCCGGAGAGCTGCCGCTGGAGCTCGTCGTCGATCGAACGAGCCATGCTGTCGCGGATATATTCGGCGTCGTCGAGCGCGGCTACGTTCGGGAAGGCTATTTCGCGGACCTGGTCATCGTGGACCCGGCGAAGCCGTTTGCGGTGGAGCGGTCGAACCTGCTGTCGAAATGTCACTGGTCGCCATTCGAGGGACATACGTTCTCGGCCAGCATAGACACCACCATCGTCAATGGCCGGGTCGTTTATCGGGACGGGGCCCTGACCGGGAACGTTCCGGGGCAACGCCTCGAATTCGACCGGGCACGCTGACGCCGGGATGCCGGCAGGGTACGAAGGCCGCGGCGTCGTCCGGCCGTGCTCCCGACGATCATCGTCTACTCCGTGATGTCGAGCCGATGCCCGGCGGCCTGCCATTGGGGCGCCGCGGGGCCGGTATGCGGAGCCGTTCCGGCCGGTTCCGGACCAGGGCGCCGACGGAGTCACACACCGGGGATCTTCTGGTTTACTTTCCGGACCATCCCGTTATGCTAGCGCCTTGCAAAAAGGCCCCCGTCCGGAAAAACCCCGATCTTTCCATTTTGCGAGCCGACAAGCCGCTCCTGACCACGCTCAAATGAAGCCCACCGACACTTCGAATCCCGACTATTTCCACAAGGTCGTGGACTGCCAATGGGCATGCCCGGCGCATACCGACGTTCCCAACTACATCCGGCTGATAGCGCAGGGGCAATTCTCCGACGCGTACATGCTGAATCGGCAATCGAACGTGTTCCCGGGCATTCTCGGCCGGGTTTGCGATCGGCCTTGTGAGCCGGCCTGCCGGCGCGGCCGCGTCGAGGACAAGCCGGTTGCCATCTGCCGCCTGAAGCGGGTGGCCGCCGACAACCGGGACGACATTCGGGATCGGTTGCCCAGGGCGCCGGACAAGCGGAACGGCAAGCGCGTCGCGCTGATCGGCGCTGGCTGCGCTTCCCTTACGGTCGCCAACGATCTGCTGCCCCTCGGTTACGACGTAACGATCTTCGAGCAGCTCAACAAGACGGGCGGCCTGATGCGGACGAATATCCCGCAGTTCCGGCTACCGCCCAAGGTGCTCGACGAAGAGATCAATTACATCGTCGACATGGGCGCGGAGCTCAAGCTGAATCACCGCATCGACAGCATGAAGGAGCTGCTCGAGAAGGGAGGTTTCGACGCGATTTTTGTCGGCACCGGTGCGCCGCGCGGCAAGGAACTGGACCTGCCCGGACGCCACGACACCGGCAATGTTCACATCGGCATAGACTGGCTGGAGTCGGTCGCTTTCGGACACACGGAATCCATCGGCGAAAAGGTGCTGATCATCGGAGTCGGCAACACGGCGATGGACTGCTGCCGTACGTCGCTGCGCCTGGGGGCCAGGAGCGTCAAGGTCATGGCGCGCAAGCCGCGCGGCTACTTCAAGGCCTCGACCTGGGAGCTCGAGGACGCCGAGGAGGAAAACGTCGAGATCATCGTCAATCACTCCCCGAAGTGCTTCGTCATCGAAAAGGGCAAGCTGGTCGGGATGGTGTTCGAGCAGATCGAATACAAGACCGACGACCAGGGCCGGATCGACCGTGGTACCGTCACCGGCGAGGTCACTATTCCCTGCGATGACGTCATCCTCGCGATAGGCCAGGAAAACGCGTTCCCATGGATCGAACGCGACGCAGGCATCGAGTTCGACAAGTGGGATTGCCCGGTCGTCGACGAGAAAACGATGATGTGCACCCGCGAGGGCGTGTTTTTCGGCGGCGATTCAGCCTTCGGCCCGAAAAACATCATCTGGGCAGTCGCACACGGTCACGAAGCAGCAATCTCGATACACCGGTACTGCAACAAGGAAGATCTCCAGGATCGCTTGCCGCCCGGCATGAACCTGTCGAGCCAGAAAATGGGTATCCACGAGTGGAGCTATTCGAATAATTACGATTACTCGGAACGGAGGCTCATGCCGCACGTCTCGCTGGCCGAGCGATTCAAGAAGATAGACATCGAGGTCGAGCTCGGATTTACGCCGGAGCTCGCGGCGCAGGAGGTCGAGCGCTGCCTGAACTGCGACATACAGACCGTGTTCGCTGCCAAGCTTTGCATCGAGTGCGATGCCTGCATCGACATTTGCCCGGTCGACTGCCTGACGATCACGCGCAATGGCGACGAGGACGATCTCAGGGCACGGCTGACCGCGCCCGCCGAGAATCGGGAGCAGGCGCTGTATGTCTCCGAGCCGCTCCCTCAGACGGGCCGCGTGATGGTCAAGGACGAGGACATCTGCGTGCACTGCGGGCTGTGTGCGGAGCGCTGCCCGACCGGTGCCTGGGACATGCAGAAGTCCACTATCCTGATCCCCTATGCGAAGGACGAGGCCGCGGCCAGTGCTCGCGGTAAGGCCAAGGCGGGCTGAGCGAGCGCAGAATTTTCGGTGCCGGGTCCGGTCCAACCGGCACGGGGCATGAGTTTCGAGGGTAGTGCAGCAGTGGCAAAGGTCAACGATGTCGTCATCAAGCTCGCGACCGTAAACGGTACCGGGTCTGCGAGTGCGAACGGCCTCCTGATGAAGTCCATCTTCCGGATGGGCATCCCAGTGGTCGGCAAGAACTATTTCCCCTCCAATATCCAGGGCCTGCCGACCTGGTACGAGGTCCGGGTGACCGGCGACGGCTACCGGGCCCGCGCCGGCCGTGTCGACATCATGGTCGCAATGAACGCCCAGACTTACGCGAAGGACCTCGCCGCCGTATCGCCGGGCGGCTGGCTGATCTATGACTCGACCTGGCCACGCAGCAACCTGCTGGTCCGGGAGGACGTCACGGTCCTCGGGATCCCGCTTTCGAGGATGTGTAACGAGCACTTCCAGGGCGCGCGGACCCGCATCCTGATGAAGAACATCGCCTATGTCGGGGCGCTGGCGGCCCTGCTGAGCATAGACCTCGACGTGATCACGCAACTGCTGCAGGAGACATTCTCCAGCAAGAAGCATCTCGCTGACGCGAACATGGAAGCGATCATGCTCGGGCACGACTACGCGGTCGAGCACTTCCCCTGTCCGCTGCCGGGCGCGCTCGTACCGATGGACAAGACGAAGGGCCACATCATCATCGACGGCAACACCGCCGCCGGTCTCGGCTGTGTCTACGCCGGCGCCACCGTCGGAGCGTGGTACCCGATCACGCCGTCGACGTCGCTGATGGACGCGTTCAAGGCGTTCTGCCAGAAGTACCGGACCGACGAGGATGGGCGCAAGCGTTTCTGCATCATCCAGGCCGAGGACGAACTGGCGGCCATCGGCATGGTGCTGGGCGCGACCTGGAATGGCGCGCGCGCGTTCACGCCGACCAGCGGCCCTGGAATTTCGCTGATGAGCGAGTTTATCGGCTTTGCCTATTATTCCGAGCTGCCGGCGGTGATCTTCAACGTGCAGCGCACCGGCCCGTCTACCGGCATGCCGACGCGTACCCAGCAGGCAGACCTGCTCGCTTGCGCCTACGCGTCGCACGGCGACACGCGCCACGTGCTGCTGTTCCCGGCGAATCCCGAGGAGTGTTTCTACATGGCGAAGGACGCCTTCGACCTGGCGGACGAGCTGCAGACGCCGGTGATGGTCCTGTCCGATCTCGACATCGGGATGAATGACTGGATGTGCCCGGAGTTCAAATGGGACGATAGCTACGAGCCGCGCAAGGGCAAGGTGCTGAGCGCCGAGCAGCTCGAGTCGATCCAGAAGTTCCATCGATACCTGGACACGGATGGCGACGGCATACCTTACCGGACCCTGCCCGGCGAGCACCCAAAGGGTTCGTACTTCACGCGTGGCTCCGGCCACAACAAGTACGGTGCGTATACCGAGGACGCAGAGGAATACCAGGACGTCGTCGACCGCCTGCTGGTCAAATGGGAAACAGCGCGCAAGATGGTGCCGGAGCCGGATATACGCTACGCCAAGTTCAACAAGTCCGCGATCATCGCGATCGGCAGCAGCGACGGTGCCGTCCGGGAAGCGCTGGACCGGCTGAACGCCGAGGGCGTAGGGATGAATTACTGCAGGATCAAGGCGTTCCCGTTCAGCGATTCGATCCGCGATTTTATTGCCAGTCACGAGCGGGTCTACGTGGTCGAACAGAACCGCGACGCGCAGCTCCGTTCGCTGCTAATCCTGGACCTCGAGATCGATCCCGCGAAGCTGGTGCCGGTTCTGCATTACAACGGCATTCCGCTGAACGCCGGGTTCGTCGTCAGGCGAGTGCTGGAGGAGGTTGCCAAGGGCCAGGCGGCCTGAGGCGAGGATACGCGCATGAGTTACATCCCGAAGCCGAAAATTACGCATCCAAAGCTGCCCCGCAACAAGCTCGGACTTACCGAGCGGGATTACGAGGGCTCGGTATCGACACTGTGCGCCGGCTGCGGTCACGACTCGATCACCGCGGCCATCATTCAGGCCGTGTTCGAGCTCGACATAGAACCGCATCGGCTCGGCAAGATGAGCGGCATCGGCTGCTCGTCGAAGACGCCGGCCTATTTCGTCAGCCAGTCGCACGGTTTCAACTCGGTGCACGGCCGCATGGCATCCGTGACGACCGGCGCGAACGCGGCGAACAAGGACCTGATCTACCTGGGAGTCTCGGGGGACGGCGACTCGCTGTCGATCGGCATGGGGCAATTTGCGCACGTCATTCGTCGTAACCTGCACATGTGCTACATCATCGAGAACAACGGCGTCTACGGGCTGACGAAAGGCCAGTTCTCGGCCTCAGCGGACGTCGGCACCAAGGCGAAGAAAGGTGAAGCGAACCGGCACATGCCGATCGACCCGGTCAGCACCGCGATCGGCCTGGGTGCGACCTACATTGCGCGCGGTTTCTCGGGCGACAAGGAACAGCTCGTGCCACTCCTGAAGGGCGCGCTGATGCACCGGGGATTCGCGCTGGTGGACGTCATCAGCCCCTGTGTGACCTTCAATGACCACGAAGGATCGACCAAGAGTTACTCTCACACGCGGCGCCACTACCACCACGTCGTCGACTCGGACTTCGTGCCGCCCGCCGAAGAGATCAAGGCCCGCTACGCTGCCGGCGAGGCGATGCCTATCAAGCTGCACGACGGCAGCAAGATCGTATTCCGGAAAGCCGACCTCGACTACGATCCGACCAGCCGCGCGGCGGCGTTCTCCTACCTGCGTGACAGCATCCGCGCGGGCGAGATCATCACCGGGCTCCTGTATATCGACGAGGAATCCCAGGACATGCACGGGCTGTCCGGCACGGTCGACGAGCCGCTTGCCAGGCTCGATTACGACAGGCTGAACCCCGGGGCCGCCGCGCTCACGAAGCTGATGGCGCGGTACCGCTAGCCGCCAGGGCGCCGATTCGGTTCAGTAGTCGGTTCCGTCGCGATGGCGGAACACGTACTCGCCCTTGGGTCCGCGCCGCAGTTCAAGGTCGATATCGGGGTAAAAGACTTCGTCCCGCGGGTCGCGATCGCCGACCTCCAGGTAAGCGGCCGAACGCTCGCTCCGGTTCACCAGGTGATGGCCATCGGCCTCGCCGGCCGGGAAACCCGCCACCATGCCGGCCGTCAGCACCTGCTCACCCGCGTCGGAGACCAGGACCAGTTCACCGTGCAGCACGTAGACCAGTTCGTCTTCCCGCGTGTGCCAGTGGCGCTGGGCCGACCAGGCGCCCGGCGGCAACTCGACGTAATTGACCCCATACCTGGTCAACCCGAAATGATCGCCGAGACGGCGCTTCGAACGCGCCTCCACCGGCTTGCGGAAGGGTGCTGGGTAGCTGGTACCCGTCTTTGCCTCGATGTCCGTAGCGCCGGTCCCGGGTTTCGCACTCATCGTCAGATCCTCTGGGTGACAGTAGCGAAACGATTATTGCACGCGGCACCTGCGGTCGCGGGAACCGACGCATCGGGGGGAGGTCGATTGGCATGGATATCGACCGGGCCGCCACCTACACTGGCCGGCAACTAACAAGAATTTCGAGCGGGGGGAGTATGGCAAGCGACAGACGGCAATTTCTGAAGGCCGGCCTGGCAGGCGCTGCGGCATTCGCCGGAGCGTCGGCGCCGGCGAGCGTGTACGCGCACGAGGAAAAGACTGTGCCCGGCAGGCTCAGGCTGCTGGTACTGGGCGGCACCGGCTTCATCGGCCCTCACATGGTGCGCGAAGCGCTGCGGCGAGGCCACGAACTTACGCTGTTCAATCGCGGGCGCACGAACGATGAGCTGTTCCCCGACATCGAGACGCTTTACGGCGACCGCGACGGCCAGCTCGATGCGCTCCGCGGCCGGATCTGGGACGCGGTAATCGACAACTCCGGCTACGTGCCGCGGCACGTAGCGGATTCGGCGCGGCTCCTTGAGTCCGCGGCGGCGCATTACGTGTACGTGTCGACCGTCTCCGTGTATGCGAGCCTCGCGGAACCCGTGAACGAGGATGCCCCCCTCGCGACACTTGCCGACGAGACGGTCGAGGAGGTCACCAACGAGACGTATGGCGCGTTGAAAGCGCTGTGCGAACGTCGTGCGGCAGCGGTGTTCGGGACCGACCGGCTGACGATACTGCGTCCGACCTACATCTGCGGCCCCGGCGACCGCACCGACCGCTATACCTGGTGGCCGGCCCGCACGCTGCGTGGCGGCGAGATGATCTGGCCGGGCACGCCGGACGACCTGATCCAGATCATCGACGTGCGCGACCTCGCGAACTTCACGATAGATACGATCGAACAGCAGATCACCGGTATCTACAACACGGTTACCCCGGCCGGCCGATTCTCGATGGGCGACCTGCTGGCGGACTGCCTGGCCGTGACGGCGGCCGAAATGACGCCGGTCTGGATGGACTACGGGTTCCTGTCGACGCAGGAGACCGGGCCCGGCAACCCGTTCCCGATCTGGTCCGCGCCGTTGCCCGCTAACGCTGCCGATGCACGGGTCAGCGGCGAGCGGGCCGTCGCGCAAGGTCTCAGGAATCGCCCGACCCGGGAGACGGCGCGAGATACCGTCGAGTGGTGGCGGACGCTGCCGGCCGAACGCCGGGAGGCCCTGCGCGCGGGGCTGGCGCCGGAGGTCGAGGCCAGCCTGCTCGAGGCCTGGCGCGCCCGGGGCGCCTGACGGAGCGGCCGGAGATCAACGCCTAAATAGCTGATTTATAAAGAGTAAAAAAGATAGCCCGATTTCGGGACCGGCTGCATCCAAAGCCGTCGTGGCAGGCATCTATCTGGCGAAGGCAGGCATACTGCCAGCAACCAAGCCGGAGATACTTGAATGGATCATGAAATGTGGATACCGATCACGATGTTCCTGGTGATCGGGGTGTCGATCGTCGCAACGCTGTACTTTCGTTACCGTACACGGTCGCAGGTACAGGCAACGATCCGACTGGCGCTCGAGAAAGGCAATCAGCTGACGCCCGAGCTGCTCGAACGGATGGCGGAAGCAAAGCAGACGTCGACGAGTGACCTGCGCAAAGGCCTGATAGCGGTCGGCCTGGGCATCGCGTTCGCGCTGTTCGGCTACATCCTCGGCGAAGAGGACGCGGTGCGGCCATTGGTCGGCACAGGCATGTTCCCGCTGCTCGTCGGCGTCGCCTACCTGATTATGTGGCGTCTCAGCGACAAGGGAGCCCGGAGCTGATCCAGCAGCCACAAAATCCGGCGGACGAGGTGGACCGATACCTCGTCGCCCGGGTGGTGGCGCAGCAGGACGCCGATGCATTCGGCGAACTGGTGCGCCGGCACCAGTCACAGGTCCGGAACTTCCTGCGGAAGCTGACCCGTGACGTTTCGCTGGCGGACGACCTGGCCCAGGACTGCTTCCTGCACGCCTGGGACAAGATCCGGACCTACAGCGGGCAGGGCAGTTTCATCGGCTGGCTGCTGAAGGTGGCGTATACCACCTTCCTGCAGTCGAAGAGGCGCTCGAACCGCTACGCGGAGATTCTCGAGGCGATCGGCCATACCGCGGACCTGCAGGGAGAACGCGTAACCGAGGAATCGGACGAGATCACCGATCTCGACAAGTTTCTCGCTGTCTTGACGGCGGAGGAACGTGCAGTAATGATCCTGTCGTATGCCTGCGGGCTGTCGCACAGGGAAATTGGCGACGCTGCGGATATGCCGGTCGGCACAGTGAAGTCGATCATCTTCCGCGGCAAGGAAAAGATCAGGGAAAGCTTTGACATCCAAGATCATCAATATGGCTGAGCGAATGAAGGACAAAGACGAACTGAGGCTCGAAGCCCTGTTTCGGTCCGAGAGCATCGCGGATGACGGTTTCAGTCAGCGCGTGTTGCGGCGCTTGCGCCGACGGATGTGGGTGCGCCGGCTCGTGTTGCCGACAGCGCTCGTCGTCGGAGGCCTGGTGGCGTTCAAGCCGGCCAGCGAGCTCGTGGCTGCACTATTCAAGCTGCTCGACGTGCTGCCGAAGGATCTGACAGCCGCGTTGCCATCAGCGTCGCTGCTGCCACAGGCCTCGACCATCATGGTCGGCGGCGCGCTCGTCGTGGCGGCGCTGCTGTTCGTACGGGCCCTGGAAGACTGACAGGGGCGCGGCGCGCAGGATTGCATAATCCGGCGAGAGACGCGCGCCGGGCGGCGATCGGCAGAACCGTGATCCGTTCGTTGTTTCGACGGATTTGCTCGTATAAAGTGCAGCGATGACCCTGCGCGAACAAGTCGAGCAGCTCTTGCCAAACTGGGAACGATGGTATCCCAGCCTATTCGACGCGGCCGCCGACCTCGGCCTAATCAAGGCCGAAGTCTGCGATCCCGGTTCTCTCCTCCTTTTCAATCGACACGCGCGAGTACGGCAGCAGGCCGAGGATGCGCATCGCGAGAAATGGGGAGGGCAAGTCCAGGAATAACAGGCCGGACCGCATTCGGCGGCCGGACTACTGATTAGCGGCACGGCCCGCGAGACCCCACCAGGAAACCCGATGAACTACAAACTCGACGCGATTCGTGCGCAGTTCCCTGCCTTGTCCATCGAGGACAAGGGCATGCCGAGAATCTACTTCGACAATCCCGCAGGTACGCAGGTACCGCAGATGGTCGTGGATCGCATGAGCCGCTGCCTGATCGAATCGAACGCCAACCTGGGCGGGTACTTCGCGACGTCGCGGCGGGCGGAAGAAGTGGTCGACGACGCGCACCAGGCGATGGCCGACATGCTGAACGCGGCGTCGGCCGACGAGATCGTCTTCGGGCAGAACATGACGACGATTACGCTGCACGTATCGCGATCGATCGGACGCATGCTGCAGCCCGGCGACGAGATCATCCTGTCACGAATGGATCACGATGCGAATATCGCGCCTTGGATGCTGATGGCCGAGGACCGTGGGCTGGAGGTTCGCTGGCTGCCCTTCGACACGTCGACCTACGAATTCGATCTCGGCGAACTGGAAGAAATCATCACGGAGAGAACTCGCCTGATTTGCGTGGGGGGTGCCAGTAATCTCACCGGTACGATCAACAACGTCCGGGGCGTGTGCGAGAAAGCGCGTGCGGCCGGCGCGCTCACGTATATCGATGCCGTCCAGCTCGCGCCCCACGTCGGCATCGACGTGCAGGATCTCGGCTGCGACTTTCTCGTCAGTTCGGCCTACAAGTTTTTCGGCCCGCACCAGGGCATCCTTTGGGGCCGCCGTGACCTGCTCGAAGCACTGTTCCCTTACAAGGTGCGGCCGGCGCCGAAGGAGATTCCCGGATGCTTCGAGACCGGGACACAGAGCCACGAGGGAATGGCCGGCACCGCCGCGGCCGTCGACTATTTCGCCTGGATCGGCGAGACGCTCGCCGGCGATTTTCACGCGAGCAATGACCGGTACAGCGGCCGCAGCAAGTTCGTGCACGCTGCAATGGACTACCTGTTCGCCTACGAGCGGGGCCTCGCGGCACACCTCATCAACGGCCTGCAGAGCCTGCCGGGTGTCAGCGTGCGGGGCATCACCGCGAGCGCTGCGCTCGACCGGCGTGTCCCGACGGTCGCGTTCACGGCGGCCGGCGTGGCGCCCGATTTGATCGCCAGGGAACTCGCAGCCCGCAATATCTTCGTGTGGAGTGGCCACAACTATGCCGTCGAAGTCGTGAAGGCACTGGGCATACACGAGTCGGGCGGGGCGATTCGGGTCGGGCCGGTGCACTACAACAGCGTCGAGGAAATCGATCGCCTGCTGGTCGCGCTGGACGAGATCCTGCCGGCGGCACGCGTGGCGTAACTCGCCAGGGCGTCGGCATCGTGGGCGACCGTCCCGGCGATTGAGTTGGATCGGCACGCAGGGATATGATTGGGGCAGATCGCAGCCGGATCGACTTCCACGGATGGGGCTTGCTGCGATGGTTCGCCGCTTACCGAAGGAGGCACCAATGGAAAGCCGAGCCCGCCGTTCCGCATCCGGAGCACCCGTTTCCCGTTCGCTGTTTCTCGCATCCGCGCTGCTGATTTTGTCAGCCTGCGCCACGACCCAGAATGTGCAGCAGATCGACCGGCTGGAGTCGGTCGGGGAGAATCCGCGAATACTCCTGATGCCGCCCGACATACGCTATTACCTCGTCACGGTCGGAGGCGTGCCCGAGCCGCACGCGGAATGGACCGAGGCGGCGCGTAACAACTTCCAGGCTGCCGTGCAGGATTACGCCGCCGGCCGCGGTACCGACCTCAGGACGCTGTCGGATGCGGATTTGACGCCGGTCGAGATCAGCTACAGCGAGCTGCATCGCGCCGTCGGCATGACCGCCCTGTCGAACCACTTTTACGGCATGAAGCTGCCGACCAAGGCCGGCGCGTTCGATTGGTCGCTCGGGCCGGATATCCGGCAGATTGGCGAGGACCACGAGGCGGACTACGCGCTGTTCGTCTTCTTTCGTGACGAGCAGGCGTCAGGTGGCCGGGTCGCCTTCGCGGTGCTCGCCGCCGCGGCAGGCGGATACATGTCCGCCGGCGCCGAGTACGGCTTTGCCTCGCTGGTCGACCTGAAGACCGGCGATATCGTCTGGTTCAACGTCGTCGGCGCGGGCAGCGGCGAACTGCGAGACCCGGCCGGCGCCGCGACCGCGGTCGACACGCTGTTCAGGGACATGCCGACCAACCGGTAAGACCCGTGTCCTTCGCCCGCCTCGGTTTTATTGCGGTAACGCTTGCCGCGGCGAGTTCGCTCGCCTCGGCCCAGGCACCGCAGGATGTCGACCACAAGATCCCTCCCGGTTACGAGCCCGAACAGGGGCCCGACGAGAAGGGCATCTGGATGGAGGTCGAAGAATACGAAAAGACCGTCCGGCAGTCTGCGCTGCTGGTCACCGATGCGGACATCAACAACTACGTCGACTCGATCGTTTGCCGGGTCGCGGGCGCTTATTGCCAGGACTTCCGCGTCTACGCGATCCGTAACCCCGGCTTCAATGCGTCGATGACGGCCACAGGCATGATGCAGGTCTGGACCGGGCTGCTGCTCCGGACGGAAACGACGGACGAGGTTGCAGCGGTCATCGGCCACGAGATCGCGCACTACACCCGGCTGCATACGCTGGAGCGGCTGCGCCGGCTGAAGAAGAACATGGCGGCGGGCTCGATCCTCGACTTCGGTATTGCCGTCCTCACGGGCGTATCGGCGCCGGTAGCAACCGCCACCGCGATGCTGAACGCACTCGCGTTCAGCCGCGAGCAGGAGTCCGAAGCCGATTTCCTCGGCGCACGCCTCGTCGCGGCAGCCGGATACGACCCGCACGCCGCCTATCGCGTCTGGGAAAACGTCATTGCCGAGGAAAAAGCGGCGGCGGTGAAGCGCCGCGAGCCGGGTATCTTCTCGCAGACTCACCCGGATTCCGAGCAGCGCGCGGCCGAGCTACGGCAGTGGATCAACGATACCTGGGGTCCCCCGGTCGACGGCGCGACGAGCCGTGACGAGCATCTCGAGATGCTGAACGGGCACTACCTCGTCCTGATGGAAGACCAGCTCGACACGAACCGCTTCGGCAGGACAGAGGAACTGCTGCAAAGGCACAGGGACATGGGGATCGAACCCGGCCTGGTCGAGTACTTCTATGGCGAGATGTATCGCCAGCGCGGCGAGGCGGACGACGCGGCGCTTGCGCTCGCGGCCTACCACAAGTCCGTCGATAGCGGCACCGGTCCACCGGAGGCACACCGGAACATCGGTTACCTGGAGCTGAAAGCAGGCGATGCCGCCGGTGCTCAAGAACATTTTCGCAAGTATCTCGAACTGAATCCCGACGCGACGGATCGCGCAATGATCGAATTTTACCTGGAGGAAGAACAATGAGGATCCGCAGGAACGCTACGCTGCTGGCCGTTCTGCTGGTTGTTTCCGGCTGCGCGTCAATTTCATATACGCTGGTCGCACCCGGGACGGTGAACGTCGGCGATCTGCAGGTGTCGGCAGCGCAGAGCTGGAACAAGGCGCCGGCCGGAACGACGGCGTCCCGCAAGGACACCCAGGTCTGGACGCGCGACGGGCTGCTGCTGGACAGGCTGATCATGATTCCGGCCGTCCCCGACGGGGAGCCGGTATTCAGGACGAATGACAAGGAGGCGGCGCTGCCGCCGTTTCGCGCCGACATGCTGCCGAACGAGATTGAGGAACTGACGGAATCGTCGATCACGAAGCTGTTCGGTGAAGGCGAGGCGTCCGTAGAAACCTCGAACCTGAGGCCGCAGCGCTTCGGCGACGACCGGGGCGTGCTGTTCAATATGCACATCAAGGTGACGGACAGCCCCGACTACAAGGGACTGGCCGGCGCCTTCATCGCCGACGGCAAGCTGTACCTGATGATGTACATAGCAGCCGATCCATACTATTTCGACAAGAACCTGGCCGAGGTCGAAACGCTCATTGCCGGGGCCCGGCGGGCGCCGGCCGCGGGCTGAAGTTGGTACAGGCCGGGATCGCCTGAGGCTTTGCCGTTTCCCGCGCGTTAAAGATATGACGCGCCGTCGCCGGCGCGCGCGCATACGGGAATACTGCAATGCCGGGTCGGAGACAGCTTTGTACAGCCCTGCTGCTGGTGTCGGCCGTTGCCACGGCGGCCGGGGGCGACCGCCACGACGATTTCGCGCACCTGGTCGAGATCAACGAGGCGTCCCTCGTCATGCTGGCGGAGCAGTCACTGCTGCCTGAAGGTCTCGCCGTCCGGATTGCTGACGGCATTCGAGCGATTGATGCGGAGCAGGTGGCACCGGGCAGCCGGCGGTCGTCGAACTACCTGGTGTTCGAGGCGCGCCTGCTCGAGCTGGCCGGTTCCGAGGCTTCCCGGCTGCACATCGGCCGCAGCCGGCAGGATATCGGCTCGACGCTGCGCCGGATGGCCCTGCGGGAGGCGCTGCTGGACGTCTTCGAAGCATTGCTCGAGGCCCGGGCGGCGCTGCTCGAACTGGCGGCGGAACACGTCGACACCGTGATTCCCGCGTACACACACGGCGTGCAGGCGCAGCCTACGACTCTGGCCCATTACCTGCTGGCATTCGCGGGCGCCTTCGAGCGGGACTCGCAGCGCTACCGGGAGGTTTACGGACGACTCAACAGGAGTCCGCTGGGCGCGGCCGCACTCGGGACGTCCGGTTTCCCGATCGAGCGCGGGCGTCTCGCCGAGTTGCTCGGCTTCGACGCAGCGGTCGAGAATTCGTACGATGCGAACCTGGTTGCCTCGGTCGATTCCAAGATCGAGTTCGCCAACGCGATGGCCGTCTCGGCGGTGCCCGTGGGCCAGCTGATGCAGAACCTGCACACGCAGTACCACTCGGCGAACGCGTGGATCCTGCTCGACGAGGAAGACACTGACGTCAGCAGCATCATGCCCCAGAAGCGCAATCCGCGGCCGCTGGACCGTGTGCGCACGCTGGCGACCGGCGTCATCGGCAACGCCCACCTCGTGACCCTCAACGCACACAACACGATGAGCGGGATGAACGACTACCGGCCGGCAGATCAGGCGCTCGAGACCGCCGGGGACGCGATCGACATGTACGACACCTACAGAGGGGTGCTGGACAGCCTGGTGGTCAGCCCGGACCGGGCGCTCGCCGAGATCAACGCGGAATACTCGACCATGACGGAGGTAGCCGACACGCTGCTGCGGCACGCCGATGTCCCGTTTCGCGTCGCGCATCATTATGCGTCGGAACTGACGGACTACGGCCGCTCGTCCGGCAAGCGGCCGGTGGATATCAGTGACGCCGAACTGGCGCAGGTTTACCGCGACGCGGTCGGCGAGCCTCTGCCGGTCGATGTAGAGCTGGTTCGCAATGCCATGGATCCGCAGGCGATGGTACGGAGCCGGCGCGGCCTCGGCGGTCCGCAGCCCGCCGAGGTTCGGCGGATGCTCGATGCCGGCGCTGCCGCCCTGGCGGCGGACCGGTCGTGGCTGGGAGGGGCGCGGGAAAGGCTGGCGAACGCGGCGGCGGGACGATCCCGTGCGCTCGCCGCGCTGCAGCCGTAGGCGGGGCGGCCCGGGTTTTCCAAATCGATACTATTGTGGCAAATTCCCCCGGGGGGAAGATTCTGAAATCAAAGCATGCCTGGTTCGACGACCTGGTCGCCACAACGAGCCGCCGCCTGGCGCGCTACGTCGGCGGATTCCTCGCGTGCCCGGACGACGTGCAGGAGATCGTGCAGGAGGCCTACCTCAAGGTATTCGTGCACCTGCGCCGTACCGGCCCCGACGACCATAACCCCGCCGCGCTCCTGTACACGACAGCCCGCAACCTGGCGATAAGCCGCCTGCGCCACGAGCGGGTGCTCGTGCGTACGGCGGCGGCCGTGACCGTCAGCGAGGAGCTGCGATCCTCCATACGGACGCCGGAGCACGAAGCGAGCGCAAGCCTGAAGCACCGCTCGCTGGTGCAGGCAGTGAACGGGCTCCCGCCGAAGTGTCGCAGCGTCCTGGTGCTGCGCATGGTCGATGGCCTGAGTCACCGGGATATCGGCGAGCGCCTGGGTATCACGATCAGCACCGTCGAGAAACACCTGGCGGCCGGGCTCAGGCTCTGCCGCGAACAGCTCGGCGCCTGCGCGCATGAGCCCGAGAGCTCGTCGGCCAAGGCGCCAGTGGAGAGGACCGGCACATGAGTTCACTCCGCGACTGGATCAGCGAGAACATTCCGGAAGTCATCCTGGAGGACGCCGCCAGCTGGATGGCCCTGCTCGACTCCGAGCGCTGTCATGCGGTCGACAGGCTCGGTTTTGCCCGCTGGCTGGACGAGGATCCGCGTCATCGCTGGGCGTTCGAGGAACTGTCCGAGGTCTGGGCGAAGCTGCGCATGCTCAACGACCTGAGGCCGGCGCCGGAGCACCCGAAGGTCCGCCGCATGCCGACGGCCCGCCTGCCCGGCGAGCCAGGCCCGGGCCGGGCCGCGCACCGGCCGCGCGCCGATTGGTCCGCGCTGGCGGTCAGCCTGATCGTTGTGCTGGCCGCGATCGTACATGTCCTGACAAAAGCGCCGACCCAGGCCTATACGACCCGCGCAGGCGAGATACAGGAGCTGCGGCTCGCCGACGGGTCGACACTGGAATTGAACGCCCTGACCTCTCTCGAGGTTCGTTATACGGCCCGGCAGCGCGAGGTCAGGCTGTTGCGTGGCGAGGCCGTGTTCCACGTCGCCCAGGAGAGCCGGCCTTTCATCGTCGTGACGGACCGGGGCACCGTCGCAGCCCTGGGCACGTCGTTCGTCGTCGAGACGATGCCCTCCCTGCTGGAGGTCGTTGTCATCGACGGCACCGTGTCGGTGACCTCGTCCGGCAGGGACGCACCACTCGGCGAGTACGATGCCCGGGCGGGCTGGCTCCCCGCCGGCTCCTCGACGCTGCTGGACGCGGGCGAGGCCGTGCGGCTGTCGTCCGAAACCATGCAGGTTGCGGCGACCGCTGGCGGCGACCTGGACCGCATGCTGTCCTGGCGACGCGGCGTCGTGCGCTTCGACGACCAGCCGCTCGGCAGCGTGGTAAACGAAATGCGGCGCTACACGGACCTGAACGTGCATATCGCCGATACGCCCCTCGCGTCCCTGCGCGTCACCGCGGAGATTCCTGCCGACGATCCTGCCGCCTACATCGCGAGCCTCGAGCGCCTGGAGGGGGTCGTCGTCGACCGGGCCGACTCGGCCTGGATAGTCCTCAGGGCCGAAACAGCCAGGTAATTACAAGGTATCGATGTTGCCCCCGGGGCAGCGCGTTGCCTCGCTCGAGCCCTTGATTTATTTGCAAACGAAAATTATGCATACGAACCAAATTACGCCTCCCTTGCCCTGCGCCGGTGGCATTTGTCGATGACGACCAAACCGACATACGACGATGCCTCGCCGAATCCTGCCGGCGAGCGCTACCAGCTGGTGGGGCGGATCCTCGGGCCGCTGGTGTTTGCGCTGATGTTTATCTGCGAGGACTGGCAGGGGGTGATGTCGGAGGAGGCCTGGCGGGTG
>Ga0224510_10000272_pt1 | contig 42867 bp, 41 predicted proteins | sample SF_May12_sed_USG_FD_170161 | JGI IMG/M metagenome (GOLD analysis project Ga0224510, IMG submission 170161) | Sediment microbial communities from San Francisco Bay, California, United States - SF_May12_sed_USGS_4_1 | ecosystem: Environmental > Aquatic > Marine > Sediment | place: USA: California... | reverse complement strand
GGTCATCGTCGTCGTCAGGAGGTTCCCCTCCTCGTCGTATGCTCCTTCCTCGTAGAGCGCAGCGGCGATTCCCTGGGTCACGCCACCGTGCACCTGCCCGTCGATGATCTGAGGATTGACGGGATTACCGACGTCGTCGACGGCGACGTAGCGGATGAGTCGCGTGTCCCCTGTCTCCGTATCGACCTCGACGACCGCCGCGTGCGCGCCGCCGGGCCAAGAGAAGTTCGCCGGATCGTAGGTCGCCGTCTCCTCGAGTCCGGGCTCCATACCGTCCGGGAGGTTGTGCGCCGAGAATGCGGCGAACGCGGACTCCTTGATCGTCATCGACCGGTCCGGCGAGCCCTTCACGCTGAAGCTGCCGTCCGCGAACTCGAGATCGTCCTCAGAAACCTCGAGTTGGTGAGCGACGATCCTCCGGGCCTTGGAGATCACCTTCTGGCTCGCGTGGTAGAGGGCGATCCCGCCGACGGCGAGCGACCGGCTCCCGTACGTGTCCATGCCGAGCTGCGACACGGCGGTATCGCCGTGTAGGACCTCGACTTCGTCGACGTCGACACCGAGTTGGTCGGCGACGACCTGCGCAAACGTCGTCTCGTGGCTCTGCCCGTGCGGCGAGGTGCCCGTCACGACCTGGACCGAGCCGAGCGGTTGGAAACGGATCGTCGCCGAGTCCCAACCGCCGGCGGCGTACCGAATCGCGCCGAGGATGCGCGACGGAGCGAGGCCGCACATCTCGTTGTACGTGGAGAAGCCGACACCAATCTGCTTCGCGTCGCCTCGCGAGCGCCTGTCAGCCTGGTCGGCCCGAATGCCGTCCAGCTCGAGGATCTCGAGGAGCCTGTCCAACGACGCCTTATAGTCGCCCGAGTCGATCGTGAGGCCCGAGGCCATCGTGTGCGGGAACTCCTTGATGAAGTTCTTGTGCCGAAGCTCGAGCGGATCCATGTCCAGCTCTCGCGCCAGCGCGTCCATCGCCCGCTCGATGACGTAGGTCGCCTCCGGGCGGCCGGCGCCACGATAGGCGTCGGTGGGGGTCGTGTGCGTGAAGACCCCCGTAAACGTGACGCTGTAGTTGGGAATCTCATACGGCCCCGAATAGATCCACGCTCCGAGAAGCGGAACGCCGGGCGTGACGAGCTGGAGATACGCGCCCATCGCGCACTTGGCTTCGGACTTGACCGCGGTGATCGTGCCGTCCCTGGTGGCCGCGAACGTGAACTCATGGACGACGTCGCGCCCGTGAGTCGTGGCCTGGTAGTTCTCTGTGCGCTCCTCGGTCCACTTGACGGGGACACCGAGCCGCTTCGCCAGCGCCGCCGCAAGTGCCTCCTCGGCGTACACGTCGAGCTTGGAGCCGAAACCGCCTCCTACATCGGGAGCGATAACTCGAATCTTCGACTCCGGAATACCCAGAACGAGCTGGAGCGCGAAGCGAAGGACGTGCGGGATCTGCGTCGCCGACCAGAGCGTGAGCTCATCGGTCGGGCCTGCCTGAGCAAGTACGCCCCTGGGCTCAATGGCATTCGGGATGAGACGCGGCTGGACGTACCTTCGCGTGACGACGACGTCGGCGGCGTCGATCGCAGCTTGAACGTCACCCGAGTCGAGCTTCCACACGTAGCACTCGTTCGTCCCGAGGTCGGCGTGAACGAGCGGCGCGCCTTCTTCGAGCGCCTCTTCGACGCCGGCGATCGACGCCAGCTGCACGTACTCGACTTCCACGAGCTCGGCCGCGTCCTTGGCGAGCACGCGGCTATCGGCAATCACCACGGCGACCCCGTCGCCCTGATAGCGCGCCTCGTCCACGGCAAGTGGGTAATGGGGCGGCATCTTGATGTCTTCCGTGACCGCCCATGCACACGGCAGCGAGCCTTTCCAGTCCTCGGCGAGGTCGGCTCCGCTGAACGCTGCGACGACACCCTTTGCGACGCGCGCGGCGTCGAGGTTCACGCTCGTGATGCGCGCAGCGGGATACGGACTGCGGACGATCGCCATGAAGACGGTTCCTGGCAGATTGAGGTTCTCCACGTAGGTGCCGCGCCCACGGAGAAGCGACGCGTCTTCCTTTCGCTTGACGGAGGTCCCGACGAACGTGCCCGTGGTCTCGGTCGACGTCATCTAGCTCACCCCCGCTGCGGCCGCGACGGCCTTGACGATGTTGTGGTACCCGGTGCAACGGCAGAGGTTCCCCTCGAGCCCCTCCCGGATCGCGGCCTCGTCGGTTGCCTCTCCGCTGGAGATCAGGCTGACCGCGGCAAGCACCATTCCGGGGGTGCAATAGCCGCACTGGAGCGCGTGATGGTCGTGGAACGCTTGCTGAACCGGATGCAGCTGGCCGTTCGTCGCGAGACCCTCGATCGTCGTGATCTCCATCCCGTCGGCCTGGACTCCGAGCATCGTGCAGGACTTCACGGCCTCGTCGTTCACGAGCACCGTGCAGGCTCCGCACGACGAGGTGTCGCACCCCACGTTCGTCCCAGTCAGCCCGAGCCGCTCGCGGAGCACGTACACCAGCAGCTCGCGCGGTTCGAGCTCGAGCTCGTGGCGTACGCCGTTGGCCTTCAGCGTCACTCGTCGCATCGGCCCTCCTTTCCCCGTCGACAGGATGCGAGCGTAGTACGGGGGCGGCCGGATTGCTACCTGCGCCGCTTCATGGCGCGTTCGATCTGACGCTGGGCGTCGCGGTCTGCGATGACCCGTCGCTTGTCGGCGCGCTCGCGGCCGCGGGCGAGAGCGATCTCGACCTTCACTCGGCCGTCCTTGAAGTACATCCTCGTAGGCACGAGCGTCAGGCCCTTCTCGCGCACCTTCCCGTACAGCGAGTCGATCTCGCCGCGGTGGAGCAGGAGCTTCCGATCCCGGTCCGAGACGTGGCCGAAGCCACCGCTCTCGGCGTACTCCGCGATCGAGGCTCCCACGAGCCATGCTTCGTTGCCGCGGATGTCGGCGTACGCCTGCCCGAGCTGGACATGTCCATCGCGCGCCGACTTCACCTCCGAGCCCGTGAGCACGACGCCCGCCTCGACGCGCTCGATGAGCTCGTAGTCACGCCGCGCACGACGGTTGTCGGCAATCAGCTTGGTCCCCGTCGGTTTGGCCACGCGCGTGAGTGTAGGGACCAGGCATGTTCGCCCGGGCGCGACATGACCGTCCGCTGCTACGCGTCCGGAAGGGCGCTCGCGAATCGGCGGGCGATCTCCTTCAGCATCGCGAGCGCAACGCTCGGCTCGGACTCGACGAGCGCGAGTGCCTCATCGCGCGGTATCGCCAGACACATGACGTGACTCGATGCCCGCACCCGCGCGATTCGCGTGCCGCCCGGCGCAAGAAGCGTGAGCTCACCGAAGAAGTCGCCCGCCTCGAGCTCGACCGTTCCCCCACGCCACTCGACGGAGACGCTCCCGTCGAGAATCACGAACATCCCCGAACCACGGTCCCCTTGGAGCGCGAGCACCTGCCCCGCTTCGCAGGTCATCTCGCCCGCCGAGTTCGCAACGCGTTCGAGGGCGCTGTCGCTCGCGCCCTGCAAGAGCGGAATGGCCCGAAGCTCTTCGATGGTCACGGCGACTTCATATCAGGACCGAGCCACGCTGCCCACGCAGCGGTCGCAGAGCGGGAACCAGGGTGCGCATGAGCGACCACAGGAGCGACAGCGCCCGATGGTCGGCGACTCGACCTCCACGCGAAGCCGGGCGACGACGCGCTCCGCCGCCGCCGCCTCGAGCGCGGCGGCGCGCTCGATCGTGACTCCTCCGACATCCGAGTACTGCAGCGCGAACCAACGCAGGATGCTCGCCTCCCGACCCGCCTGCTCGGCGTCCAGGAGCGAAGCGCCTCGGAGACGCGCCGTGTCGAGAAGAAACGTGAGATGCGGCCGTGCGATGCGATCTCCGGCAAGCGCCAGCGCGAATGTGGCAAGGAGCTCGAGGTTGTCCTCGTCGACCGGTGCATTCGCGAGCTTCCACGCGTCCTCGAGCGAGATTCGCCGACCACGTTCGGCGAGTCGCCGCTGGACGGCGCCGAGCCTCAGGCGAAGCGGATGGAGGGACTCGACAGCGAGCCAGCTCTCGAACGCCCATTCGCGAAGCGCTACCCGGTGCCACGCAGCCAGAGCTGCGTCGAGCTGCGCCGCGTCGGTCACACCGAGGTCGGAAAGGCGAGGTCGAATCCGCGCCTCGTCGACGACCCGATACCCCATGTGGCCGCCGGCAAGCGGGACATGGGGCTCGAGAGCCGACTCGACGATCCTAGGGTCGGCGACCCCCCACCCGAGCCCGGCGAGCAGGCCGACGTGACCGCGCTCGACCAACCCGAATCGTCCTGCTCGTCCCGCGATCTGAGCGAGCTCCCACGGGTGGAGATCGCGCCGCTCCTGGCCGTCGAACTTCGTCGTCTCGGCAAAGAGGAGCGTCTCGCACGGGAGGTTCACGCCGTGCCCGAGGACGTCGGTGGCAACACAAACGTCCGCTGCACCTGAGAGAAAGCGATCGATCTCCTCACGTCGGGAAGCGAGTGGCATCGCGCCGTAGAGGACAGCGACTCTTCCTGGATGAAGGCGGTTCACCTCCCCTGCAAGCGCGAGCACGGCCTTGCGGCTGAACGCCACAACCACGGTGCCTGTCCCGAGCGAGCGAAGTGTCCGCTCGCCGACGAACTCGAGTGGGAGCTTGCGCTCGAAGACCTTGAGCTCGAAGTCGGGAAACGCCCGCTCGACGAGCGGGAGGGCGTCGAGCGCGCCCAGGAGGAGGATCTCGCGGTATTCGCCGGCCAGGAGGAGTCTCGTCCATGCCGAGCCGCGTTCGGTGTCGTCTGCCCACTGCACCTCGTCGAGCACGAGGAGGTCGCCGCCTGACGGCGCCATCTCGACCGTCGAGCAGATGACGGGCGCTCGTTCGTTGACCCGCTCCTCGCCGGTGACAAGCCCGACACAGTCGGTTCCGATCCGCTCGCCGAGACGCCGGTGCGCCTCCTGGGCGAGCATCCTCAGTGGCCCCGCGTAGACGCCTGAGCCCTTCGCGGCGAGCTCTTCGAGCGCCGCGTACGTCTTGCCCGAGTTCGTCGGGCCGAGGTGCGCGACGACTCGTTCGGGCGCCGTGTTCCGGCCCGGAAGCGTGATCGTGATCTTGCTCTCAGCCACCCGAACGGCCTGCGTGGGCCGGCCGCGCGCTCGCTGGGAGCGGCTCGGCCGCTTCTGCCTTCCTCCGCGAGGAATTCGCCGGCTCCGCATCGGCCCACCGTACCTCTCGTAGAGAACCTTGTAACAGTCTGTTACTTGGCTCGCTACGAGCCAGGTTCAGACGCGGAGGAAGCGGCGCAGCGTGAGACCAGAGCCCAGGGCGCCGATACCGAGCCCGACCGCGATGAGGATCGCAGCTGTCCACGTGAACGCGAGCGAGCGCACATCAGGGTCGTCCTGAATGTGCCCGAGGATCTGCGGAATCGCGATCTCGCGTCCTGCGAAGAGCAGGATCACCGCGGCGAGCGACCCCAGGAGCCCTGTCAGCACGCCCTCGAGCATGAACGGGCCGCGGATGAACCAGTTCGTGGCCCCGACGAGCTTCATGACCTCGATCTCACGCCGGCGCGCAAAGATGGAGAGCCGGATCGTGTTGGCGATGAGGATCGTCGACGCAGCGAGCAGGATGAAGACGGCGATGAGGAAGACGATCTGGATCGCACGCGCGATCTGGAGGATCCGCTGGGAAACCTCCTTGCCCCACCTGACCTCTCCGACGGCAGCGAGCTTCGAGCGTTTGACATCGAGGGCGATCGCCTCGGTGTCCTCGCCCCTCTTGGGAAGGACGTCGAACGACGCCGGCAGCGGGTTCGACGCGAGGTTCTGGGTCAGCTCGGGTGAACGCTTGCGCATGATCGCGAGCGCCTGCTCCTTCGAGATGAACGTGATGCCGCCCTCACGGACTCGCGGATCCGACTCGAGCAGGACACGCAGCCCGTTCACCTGCTTGGAAGTCACTCCGTCCTCGATGAACACGTGGACAGCCAACTCGCGCTTCTTGTCGTCGGACCACGATACGAGCCACGTTCCGAGACCGATGAACACGCCGATCAGGAACATCCCGATGAGCACCGAGACGGCCGAAGCGACAGTCGTCGACAGGTTCGCGGCGATCGACTTGATCGCCTCCGAGAACACCAGCCGTGTGCGCGTCATCCCTCCGAGTACCCCCCACGCCGTTCGTCACGCACGAGCCTGCCTGTCTCGAGCGCGATCACGCGTTTGCGCATCTTGTCCACCATCTCGCGATCGTGGGTGACCATGAGGATGGTCGTGCCGGTGCGGTTGATGCGGTAGAGGAGCTGCATGATCCCGACTGACGTATCGGGATCGAGGTTCCCTGTGGGCTCGTCACAGATGAGAAGCGGCGGGTGATTGACGAACGCGCGCGCGATCGAGACGCGCTGCTGCTCTCCGCCCGAGAGCTCCTCCGGCCGCGAGTTCATCTTGTGCGCGAGGCCGACGAGGTTCATGACCTCCGGCACCTTCTTGCGAATCTGCGCGTTCGACTCACCCTGGACGCGCAGCGCGTAACCGATGTTCTCCGCGGCAGTGCGGTTCGGGAGCAGCTTGAAGTCCTGGAAGACGCAGCCGAGGTTTCGCCTCAAGAGCGGCACCTTCGAGCCCTTGAGCCGCCCGAGGTCGCGACCACCGACGATGATCCTGCCCTCCGTCGGCTCGAGCTCCTTGAGGAGGAGGCGGATCACGGTCGATTTGCCCGAGCCCGAGGCCCCCACAACGAAGACGAACTCGCCCTTGTCGATCGTGAAAGAGACACCGTCGAGGGCGGTGACGTTGGGCTCGTAGACCTTCTTGACGGCCTCGAACACGATCATCGTGGAGCCGCTCGGATCGGCGACGGCCGGAAGCGGGTCTGCGATGGTTTGTGGTTCGGCCAGTGCCGTCATCGTTCCGTCTGCCTCTGGTTCGGTGTCCAACCCGGGCGAAAGAGCTGTCGCAGCCTCAAACGGCTGCTCCGTTTCGGGAGAGGTTCCCAGCTTAGCTGACATCTCTGATGGACATCCCTCGGGCTCCCTAGAGAACCTTCCCCGCCGCCTTGGCCAGGAGATATGAGTGAACGAAGCCGTCGAGCGCGCCGTCGAGGACGGACTGTGCATTTCCGACCTCATGGTCGGTCCGATGATCCTTGACGAGCTGGTACGGATGAAGCACGTACGAGCGGATTTGACTCCCGAAGCCAATGTCCTGCGCTGCTCCTCGCTCGCGGGCGAGTTCCGCCTCGCGCTTCTCCTCCTCGAGCTCTGCCAGACGCGACTTGAGGATGCGAAGCGCCGTCTGCTTGTTCGAGGTCTGCGAGCGCTCGTTCTGGCACTGAACGACGATCCCGGTCGGGAGATGGGTGATCCGGACGGCCGAGTCGGTCTTGTTCACGTGCTGCCCGCCCGCACCGCTCGAGCGATACGTGTCGATTCGCAGATCCGCTTCGTCCACCTCGATCGGCGCGTCGTCGGCGAGGAGCGGCGCGACGACGACCTGCGCAAATGCCGTATGCCGCCGGTGTGCAGAGTCGAAAGGAGAGAGCCGTACCAGGCGATGGACACCGCGCTCGGCCTTGAGCGTCCCGTACGCGTTCTCGCCACGCACGGCGACGGTCGTCGACTTCAGGCCCGCCTCCTCCCCAGGGCTCGCCTCGAGCACGTCGGTCTGGAACCCCCGGTCCGCTGTCCACCGCAGGTACATGCGCAGGAGCATGTCGGCCCAATCTTGCGCGTCGGTACCCCCTGTGCCCGCATGAACTTCGAAGATCGCGTCGCCCGCGTCATATTCGCCCGTGAAGAGCGCGTCTTCCTGCAGTCGTCCGAGCTCACTCTCGAGCGACAGGACCAGCTCGGAGATCTCGAGTTGGTCCTCGCCGAGTGCGAGCAGCTCATTCGCGTCCTCGTATTCGCTTCGGAGACGCTCGTACCGCTCGAGTTTGCGGGCAATGCGCGCATGGTCCGTCGAGATGCGCGCAGCTCCGAGCTGGTCGTCCCAGAAGCCGGGCGCGCCCATCGCGCCCTCGAGCTCGACGCGGCGGCGCGCTAAGCGGTCTGGGTCAAAGGTAATCACGGACCCAGGCGAGCTGGGCCCCGATCTCCTCAAGGCGCTGGTCGAGCGGCTTGCTGGATTCGTCGATCACGACCAGAGGGTAGCCGGACACGGAGTCAGACCTCGTGGATCCGATCCCTGAGACCTTCGCGCGCCAACAGGCACGCAGCGAGCCACGCCACGCCAAGACACCAGCCGGCGAGCACGTCCGACACGTAATGGACGTTGAGCACGACCCGGCTTACCCCGATCGCCAGGCCACCGGTGACGACCAGCGCCCAGAGCCACAGCCGTGCCCTCTGGGAAGGGAGCCTCTCGGCGACGAGAACCGCCACTGCTCCGAGGCTCGCCGCTCCGGCGGTCGCATGACCGCTCGGGAACGACGCCGACGAAGGCAAGCCGACCGCGCTCCCGAAGTCGGGGCGTGGCCGATCGAACCAGTCCTTGAGCAGCGCGACGACGATCTGCGATCCGGCGAACGTGGCAAGGAGAAATCCGAGGTCGAGCCAGGCGCGCTCGCGCACGAGCGCGACGCCGAGAGCAATCCCGATCGCCGTGATCCCGATCCAGCCGCCGATCCATGACGGAGGTCGCGCCAGCGACTCGGCCCAGGTGGGCATGCCCGCGGACACCCACTCGGCGGTCTCGCGGTCGATCGCCGCAAACGGGTCGTGCTCATACGCCAAGGCGAGCAGGATGAAGCCGACGAGGCCTCCGAGCAGGAGCGCCCACAGCGCACGTCGGGCGAGCGGCGTCAGGCTCGCGGGGTCCGACCCCACGGGGCTACGCGCCGTGGCAGCGTTTGAACTTCTTGCCCGAGCCGCACCAGCAGGGATCGTTGCGGCCGACGTCACGGTGCTCGTTGACGACCTGGCGCTGCGGCGCAAGCCCGTCCGAAGGTGAGGGAGGCGCTGCCAGCGCTGTCGCTGCACCGCCGGCCGCGGCGATGACCTCTGCGCCTGCCGACGTCTCGTGCTCGTAGGAGAGCGAGCTCTCGCGCGCCTGCATCGGTTCCAGCGCGGGCTCCTCGATCGTGACCGCGATGTGGAAGAGCGTGAAGACGACCTCCTGTCGGATCGCCTGCGACAGCTCCTCGAACATCACGTGCCCCTCACCGCGGTACTCGACGAGCGGGTCCTTCTGGGCGAACGCACGGAGGTGGACGCCCTCGCGCAGGTAGTCCATCGCCTCCAGGTGCTCGCGCCAGCGCTGGTCGACGGTCTGGAGAATCATGTAGCGCTCGACCTCGCGGGCAAGCTCGACTCCGAGCGCCTGCTCGCGCTCGTCGTAGGCCTCGAGGGCGTCGTCGACGAACTCCTCGCTCAAGGCCTCGCGATCGGTGGCGTCGACCTCTTCGCGCAGCTCGTCGGCGGTGATATCCGTCCCGTAGAGCGACTGCATGCTCGTCACGAGCCCGTCGAGATCCCAGTCCTCGGTGAACTCGGAGTCGGTGAACTGTGCAACCGCCCCCTCGACGGTCTCCCTGATCCACTCGCGGACCTCGTCGGAGAGGTCTTCGCCCTCGAGCACGCGCCGACGCTGCTCGTAGATGACCATGCGCTGCGTGTTCATGACGTCGTCGTACTTGAGGACGTTCTTGCGCGCGACGAAGTTCTGTTCCTCGACCTTCTTCTGGGCGTTCTCGATCTGATTCGAGAGGATCTTCGCCTCCATGGGCTGGTCGTCCGGGATCTTGAAGCGGTTCATGATGTTGTAGATCCGGTCGCCCGCGAAGAGACGTACGAGATCGTCCTGGCCCGACAGGTAGAAGCGCGTCTCGCCGGGGTCACCCTGACGCCCGGAGCGACCGCGGAGCTGGTTGTCGATCCGGCGCGATTCGTGCCGCTCGGTGCCGAGGACGTACAACCCACCGAGCTCGACGACGCCCTCGCCGAGCTTGATGTCGACGCCGCGGCCGGCCATGTTCGTTGCAATGGTGACCGCGCCGGACTGTCCGGCGTCTTTGATGATCTCCCCCTCGCGTTCGTGCTCCTTCGCGTTGAGGACGTTGTGGGGAATGCCCTTCCGCTTCAAGAGCTCAGCGAGGTACTCGGACGTCTCCACCGCGATAGTGCCGACGAGGACCGGCTGCCCCTTTTCGTGGCGCTCCACGATGTCGTCGAGTACGGCCGCGAACTTCGCCTCGGGCGTCTTGAAGATGTAGTCGTTCTCGTCGAGCCGCGCGACCGGCTGGTTCGTCGGGATCTCGATGACGTGAAGGTCGTAGATCTCGACGAACTCCTTTTCCTCCGTCTTCGCCGTACCCGTCATGCCTGCGAGCTTCTCGTAGAGGCGGAAGTAGTTCTGGAGCGTGATCGTCGCGAGCGTGACGTTCTCCTCGCGGATCCGGACACCCTCCTTCGCCTCGATCGCCTGGTGGAGCCCCTCGCTCCAGCGGCGGCCCTCCATGATCCGGCCCGTGAACTCGTCGACGATCTTGACTTCGCTCTCTTGGACGACGTAGTCGACGTCGCGCTTGTACAGCGACTGCGCTTTGAGCGCCTGCATCAGGTGGTTGACGAGGATCACGTGGGTCGGGTCGTAGAGATTCTCGATCCCGAGTGCATGCTCGACCTTCGCGATCGCGGACTGCGCGGGTGACACGGTCTTGAACTTCTCGTCGTAGAGGTAGTCCACGCCTGACAGCTCGGTCTCGTCCTCGCCCTTTGCTGACTTGCGGGTGGCCGGCGCGCCCTCGAGCTCCTTGACCACGCGCGCGAACTGGTAATAGGTCGCCGCTGCCGTCTCCGGCTCGCCCGAGATGATCAGCGGGGTTCGCGCCTCGTCGATGAGAATCGAGTCGACCTCGTCGACGATCGCAAAGGCATGGCTCCGCTGGACGACGCCGTCCAGCGAGACGGCCATGTTGTCGCGCAGATAGTCGAAGCCGAACTCGGAGTTCGTCCCATAGGTGACGTCGCACGCGTACGCCTCGCGGCGCTGCGCGAACGGCATCAGGTTCTGTATCGCACCGACGGAACTGCCGAGCAGCTCGTACACGGGCCGCGTCCATTCGGCGTCGCGCTTGGCCAGATAGTCGTTGACGGTGACGAGATGGACGCCGCGGCCGGTGAGGCCGTTCAGATAAAGGGCTTGCACGGCCACGAACGTCTTGCCTTCGCCCGTCTTCGCCTCCGCGATGTCGCCCTCGTGAAGGGCGATGCCGGCCATGAGCTGAACGTCGAAGAGCCGGACGCCGATCGTCCGCTTGAAGGCCTCGCGAACAGCGGCGTAGGCCTCGAAGATCAGGTCTTCGAGCGACTCGCCGTTCTCGAGACGCTGCTTGAACTCAGCGGTCTTGGCGACGAGCTCGCCGTCGGAGAGCGGCTCAAAGTCGGGCTCGAGAGTGCCGATGTACGCCGCCTGCTCCTGGAGGCGCTTGAGGCGGCGACCCTCGCCCATGCGAAGGACGCGCTCGAACTTGCCGAACTGCGTGGCCATCGCGCCTAGGGTACCGGCTCGCCCTGCGTGCACTCGCTCAATGCGAGGCGAGTACGGCCGCTACAAGGGCAGGACGAGAATCTCCCAGAGATCGCCGTCGAGCCGTCCTGCGTGAGCCGCATACGCGCCGCTCTCGCGCGATGCAGCGAGCCGCTCGAGCGCGGACGCGCCGGACGGTTCAGCGGGCATCCCGTCCACACTCAGAGCCAACGTGGAGCCGTCCCAGGTGAGCTCGAGGTCGTCGCCGCGCGGATCGGGATCCAGCCGTGCGGTCTCGATCGCGCTCGCACCGACACTCCACAGCTCAGGACGGCGCATGGCGAGCGCACGGTAGGGCCGCTCGATCGCGCCCTCGAGCGCCGCCGCGAGCGGTTCCGGGTCGAAGCCGTCGGGCCCAGCGCCCACCAGGACGCGGCCGTCGGACAGGGCGACGAACTCGGCCTCGTCTCCGGCCGTTCCAGGCGCGTCGGCCGTAACGACTGCGTCCCACTCCTTCTGTCGCGGAATCCCTGTGATGCCGGCCGCGAGCCAATGACTCCCCGGATCGACGGGATGAACCACTAGGCGGCCTCTTCCCCGTGCCCGCCGGCCACCTCGACCTCGGGCTCGACTGGCTCGACGGTCGGCTCGGTGCGCTGGCGCGCGCGCCGCGGCTCCTGGGTTCGCTTGTCGCGGTAGCGCTCGATCTGGCGTTCCAGCTTGTCGACCAGGCGGTCGATCGCCGCCTCGTAGGACTCCGCGGACTCGCGAGCGACGATGTTGCGCCCCTTCGCGTGCACAACTGCCTCAGCCATGTGATCGTTCCGAATCGAGGGGTTGTTCTCTCGAGACATCGTCACCTCGACGACAGTGTCGGCGTAGAGACGACGTTCAAGCTTGCCGAGCCGCTTCTCGGCGTATGCCCGGACCTGATCCGAAACGTGGCCTCGATGAGCCTTGACGTGAACCCGCATGGAACGCTCCTTTCCGGATCTGCGGCGGAAGAGAACCTCTCTCACCCTAACGAACTGCTCGCGCAAGGGTGACGACCTCGACGCGTCGCGCCCCCGCCCGGCGCAACGCAGCGGCACATGCGTCGGCTGTTGCCCCTGACGTGTAGACGTCGTCCACCAGGCACACCGTGCGAGGTGCCGGACCAATTGCTGCAACGCTGCGGCGAACGTTGCGGCGCCGGTCGGCGAGTGCGAGGCCTCGCTGGCGCGGAAGCGCATGTGTGCGCCGCAGGAGCTCGACAGACGGCGCTCCCCAGATGTCTTCGAGCGCGCGCGCGAGAGCACGAGGCGCGACATCGCCGCGCTTCCATGCTCGCTCCGGGTCGCCCGGAACGTGAGTGAATGCTTCGACATCCGGCTGTGGGATCACCTCTGCGACGAGAGCCGCCGCCTCTTGCGCAAGCCCGCGTCGGCCCCGTTCCTTCCACTCTCGGACAAGGAGTCGCGCCCGTTGGTCGTAGACGATCGCCGCCCGGGCACGAGCGAATGCAAGTCTCCTGCCCGAGCACTCGCCGCACCGACGCACGGGCCACGCTCCCGGAGAGCCACATCGTTCACAAACCGGCGGAGCAAGACGCGTGAGCGACGGTCGGCAGGTCTCACACAGTGCACGCCCCGGAGATGCGCAGACGGCGCAACGCTCCGGGAAGAGCAGCTCGAGCGCACGCACACGACGAGCGTACGCGGCGCGAAATAACACCTTCGCGCCGATTCCGTGTCAGATCGGAGACGCCGCGAGCAACTCGCGCAGATCGTCCTGTGCTCGCTCCAGGTCGTCCGGCGTCTTGATCGGGAAGAAGCGCCCACGCGGCCCCCGGCGAGGCACCTCGAGATACGTGGTTGGCAGAAACGCCGACACCTCGTGATACACGCGCTCGACTTGCACCGCCGTCCTCCCGCCCGCATCCTTCTGCACGTACAGCCACGTGAGGTCGTAGTCGCGGTCGAGCGCGTCCAAGTCGAAGAGCGCGGTGTTCGTGTTGAACACGGGTACGAGCCCCTGGTCGAACTCTTTCGGAAAGCGCGGTCCTTCGAGCAGCTGAAGCCGTCCGTCGACTCGAACCGGAGCGCCCCCCATGTCTCCGTCTTTGCGCGCGACCTCACAGGTGACCGGTCTCCCCGACCTCAGGTGCATCCCGATCACCGCAGGCTCGACTCGTGCGCCGAGGTTGTCTACGTTCGAAACCGTGACGACGCGAACGCCACGCGCGCGGAGTGCGGCGAGCACACCGGAGCCGCGGAGTGCCTGAAAGAGGTCGCCGTGCCCTGGCGCATAGAGGGACGCTCCGCCGCCGCCATCGTGAAAGAGCTCTCCGTCGGTCTGGAGTCGCAGCGAGACGAATTGGTGAAAGATCAACGGGTCCCCGAGGCCGCGCTCCGCCACGTGTGCGCGAATCACGTCGTCCGTGGCAAAGCTCGTCATGAGCGCGACGGAGATCTCCGCCGCAAGGCTGCTCTCGAGCGCCCGCGTCAGCGAAAGCTTGATCTCGAGGAAGCTCTTGCCAGCGACCGCTGGAAGCGCTGCCTTGACGACCCCGCCGAAGCGTGTCGCCATCCCGCCGGCGAGCACGACCTGTGCAACCTCGTTTCGCCGAAGGGCGTCGACTCCGGCGGCGTATGCGTCCTTGTACCCACTTTCACCCGAGGCGGGAAGACGGGTCAGATCCTCGGCGCGAGGAGGCTCGATCACTCCTTGGACGACATTCGACTCTGGCGAGAGATCGCCGGTTGCGACCCGGGTGCGAAGCGTCTCGAAGAGATCCGGCTCAAACCCGAAGCGCTCGAGTGTCTCGGCGGTCTGGCGATCGAGGCCGTCGATCACAGCCGCGCGCTCCGAGTGGGCATCGGGAGCGAGGTGGCGTACGGCGCATGATGAACGCCCTCCTCGGTGACGATCGCAGTGATCAGCGCCGCAGGCGTCACGTCGAACGCGGGGTTTCGCGCCGGAAAGCGTGCCGAGACCTCGGTCGCGTCACGTTCTTCGATCGGAATGTCCGCGCCGGTCTCCGCGTCGAGGTCGAGTGTGGACGTGGGCGCGACGACAATAAACGGGAGTCGGTGGTAGGTCGCGGCCAGTGCCAGCGCATAGGTGCCGATCTTGTTCGCCGTGTCGCCGTTGGCTGCGATGCGGTCGGCACCCGTCAGCACGCAGTCGACCTCACCCGCCGCCATGAGCGACGCGGCGGCGCCGTCCGCTATGACGGCAAACGGGATGCCGAGCGCCTCGAGCTCCCAGGCGGTGAGGCGTGCTCCCTGGAGCCGCGGCCGCGTCTCGCCCACCCAGACGTGCGCGACGAGATCTTGCTCCCACGCTGATCGGATAGCCCCGAGTGCCGTGCCGTAGCCACCCGTGGCGAGCCCTCCGGCATTGCAGTGCGTAAGCACTCGAGAGCCCGGAGCCACGAGCTCGCTCGCGTGACTCGCCATCCGACGGCACCTCTCCACCTCGTCCTCGTGAATCTCTCGGGCGCGCTCGCGCGTCGGCTCGGAGCGCATCTCCTCGAGGGCCCAACGCAGGTTCACGGCCGTCGGGCGCGCCGCTGCGAGAGTTTCGAACGCCTGGTCGAGATCTTCGCCTCGTGCCACTGCCAGCGCATACCCGTACGCGGCGGCAATGCCGATCGCCGGCGCGCCGCGGATCGCCATGTCCCTGATGGCATCAGCGACCGCGGCCGCCGATGCGCATCTGAGCTCGACCACTTCCTCGGGCAGCCGGCGCTGGTCGAGCAGAACGACCGCGTCATCCTCGAGCCGCACGATGCGAGACGGGGTCAGGTCTTCCATGTTCCAGATGCCGTTCCGTGGAACATGGAAGACCTGACCCCCTCTGCGTTCCCTACGTTCCCTCGTCCCAGCTTGCGAGGTACTTGGACTGCTCCTCCGTGAGCTGGTCGATCTCGATGCCCATCGTGGCGAGCTTGAGCCGGGCGATCTCGTCGTCGATGTCCTTGGGGACGTCGTACACGCGCCGCTCGAGCGTTGCGGCGTTTGCGATGACCCATTCCGAAGCAAGCGCTTGGTTCGCGAAGGACATGTCCATCACGAGCGCCGGGTGCCCCTCGGCTGCGGCAAGGTTGACGAGCCTGCCTTCGGCAATCAGGTAGATACGCCGCCCATCCGCAAGCGTGAACTCGTCCACCAGCGCGCGAGCCTCACGGGTCTCGACCGCGAGATCGCGCAATGCCCCGACCTCGATCTCGACGTTGAAGTGCCCGGTGTTGGAGAGGATCGCGCCGTCCTTCATGCGCTCCATGTGCGCCCCCGTGATGACGTTCTTGTCCCCGGTCGCAGTGCAGAAGAGGTCGCCGACCTCTGCAGCCCGATCCATCGAGAGCACCTCGAAGCCGTCCATTGCGGCCTCGAGAGCCCGAAGCGGATCGACTTCGGTCACGATCACGTGCGCGCCCATGCCGCGGGCGCGCATCGCGACTCCGCGTCCCGTCCAGCCATAGCCCGCGACAACGAAGCGCTTGCCGGCAAAGAGCACGTTCGTGGCGCGAATGATCCCGTCGATCGTCGACTGGCCCGTGCCGTAACGGTTGTCGAACATGTGCTTCGTCTGGGCCTCGTTCACCGCGATCACGGGGAAGCCGAGCTTGCCGTCGCGCTCGAGAGCCTTCAGCCGGATCACGCCCGTGGTCGTCTCCTCCGTGCCCGCAATCACGTCGCCGAGCTGTTCGCGCCGATGGGAGTGCAGGACGCCGATGACGTCGGCGCCGTCGTCCATCGTCAGGTGCGGACGGTGGTCGACAGCCGCCTCGATGTGACGGTAGTAGGTGTCGTTGTCCTCGCCCTTGATCGCGAAGACACCGACCCCGAACTCGTCGACGAGCGCCGCCGCTACGTCGTCCTGGGTGGAGAGCGGGTTCGACGCGCACAGAACGACGTCCGCGCCACCCGCTTTGAGCGTCCGGGCGAGGTTCGCCGTCTCCGTGGTCACGTGCAAGCACGCCGAGATGCGATGCCCCGCCAACGGCTGCTCTCTCTCGAATCGTTCCCGGATCGCTGCGAGCACCGGCATCTGCCGATCGGCCCACTCGATCCGGCGCACGCCTTCTGCGGCGAGCGCAAGGTCCTTCACGTCATAGCGCATAGTCGTTGCCATCAGATTGTCTCCAAGGTCGTGGACGGCCCGAGTGTAGCCGTGTGCTCAGGCACAGCCCTCGACGAGGAAGACGGTCCAGTTGCCGAAGGCGATTCGAGTCACGCGATTTTGCGGGGAGACGTCGAACCGGATACGCCAGTGCGGAGCCCGCTCACGCCGCACGAAGACGTTCCGAGCCCTGGGAACGTACTTGTCCTTGCGGATACTGACTCGAGAATACGCCCGCTGCAGCTCCGCGAACGTCGAGCCGATGCGGATGCCTCTGTCCGTTCGTGCGCCACGTTCGAACCAGACCGAGCCGAGCTTCGCGCGAATGAAGAGCCCGTAGCCCTCCGCGGCTCCCGAGCGGAAGAACCCGGGCGCGCACTCGGTGCCGAGATCGTCGAGGCGTAGCTTGACGCCGAAGCGACGCTCGACCTGCCCCACGGTCATTCCTGGCCGAACCCCGCCGACACCGTCGAGCGTGACGAGCGAGGGAACGTGCGCAGGCGATCCACCCGCTGGGGATGTCGCCGCGATCGCAGTCAGAAGCACGAATAGAGGCACAACGCACCGCATCGTCAAGATACGCCGCCACGGCGCCCGAACGTCACGTGCGTCCGTACCGGTCCTCGATGCGAACGACGTCATCGAGATGTGGCGTGGAGACCTCGAGCACGAGCGTGTCTTCGAGCGCCGTCACCCGGTGCACGGTTCCCGGGCGGAAGCGGAACGCGCTCCCCGGTGAGATCTCGATCGCCTCGAGATTACCTCCGACGTCTCCGAGTTCGAGTCGCGCACGGCCCTCCTGCACAAGCCAAGACTCGTCCTTGGTCTCGTGGTACTGGAGGCTCAACGACTCGCCCGCGCGAACGAACAGGAGCTTGCCGACATACGTGTCGGCCTCGGCCCAGACGAGCTCCCAACCCCAGGGCTTCTCGACCTTCCGCGGCGAAACGCCGTAGCGACTGCGGGCGTCGTCGTTCACGAGAAGCGGAGCGCCCTGTCGGGGATGCTCTGGCCCGCGCCGATCCTGAGCCCGTGGTCGATGAAATTGCCGGCGCCGATAGACGCACCCGGGCCGACGACAGCGAGGTTGTGAAGCGCGCACTCGCTTCCGATCTGGGCGTCGTCGCCCACAATCGAACCGATGACGGAACACCCGCGGCCAACGGTCGCGCCGGAGCCCACGACGGCATTTTCGACCACGCTGCCCGCTGCCAACCGCGAGCCTGCCCCGAGCACGGCGAGGCTTCCCAGGCGTGCCCCCGGCTCGACCACGGCGCGCGGGCCGACATAGACGGGAGGGACGAGGCGCGCGCCCGGATCGACTTCGGCGGTCGGGTCGACCAGCGTGAAGTCGGCACCGAGCGCGTCGCCGACCTCGGTTGCGAAAACCCGCTCGAGGACGTCGCGATGAGCTTGCAGATACGACTCGGGCGTACCGACATCGAGCCAGTACCCCGGAAGCGCAATCCCGTAGACCGCTCCGTCCGCCGCGAGCCGAGGGAACACCTCGCGTTCGATCGACACCGCGCGATCGGGCGGTATCAGCTCCAGGACTTCGGGCTCGAGGACGTAGAGGCCGGCGTTGATCAGATCGGTGTCGATCTCCTCCGGCCGCGGCTTCTCGAGAAAGGTCTCAACCCGACCGTCCGCTGCAGTGCGGACGAGCCCGTACCGACTCGGGTCGGCAACGGGCGTGAGGAGAATGGTCGCCTTGGCGCCGGTCGTGCGATGGAAGGCGACGAGCTGGTCGAGATCGGCTTCGCGCAGAGAGTCGCCGTTCAACGCGAAGAAGCTTCGGTCGAGCCCGCGGGCCGCGAATCCGATCGCTCCACCCGTACCGAGCGGAGTCTCCTCGACTGCGTACTCGAGCGTGACGCCCGAGTGTCCCCCGCCGAAGGCCTCCTCGATCTGGTCGGGTAAGTAACCACAGGAGATAACCGCTTCCTCGACGCCGTGGCGCGCGAGATGCTCGAGGGTGTACGAGAGGAGTGGTCGATCGACGAGCGGGAGCATGTCCTTCCGCGTCGTATCGGTGAGCGGACGCAACCGCGTGCCCTGGCCGCCCACGAGGATGACGGCCCGCAGGCTCATAGGATCGGGCGCCCGATGCCCTCGTATTCGAATCCGAGCGCTCGCAGCTCATCAGGATCGAGCAGGTTGCGCCCATCCACGACGAGCCGGTTGCGCATCCGGGCCCCTGCTTCTTCCCAATCGAGCTCGCGAAATTCCGGCCATTCGGTCACGATGACCGCGGCATCTGCGCCGTCGAGCGCGTCGAGCGCCGACTCTGCAATGTCGACGCCGTGCAGATGGACAGCGCCATCGGCGACCGGATCCCACGCGCGCACCTCGGCACCCTCCGAGAGCAGCCGCCCGGCGAGCACGAGACTCGGCGCCTCGCGCATGTCGTCGGTTCCCGGCTTGAACGCGAGGCCCAGGAGCGCAATCCTCTTGTCGCGAAGTGAGCCGAGCCGCCGCTCGAGCTTGCCGATGACACGCCGCTTCTGGAGCTCGTTCACCTCGATCACGGCGTTCAGGAGCTGGAAGCTGTAGCCCGAGTTCGCGGCGAGCTGCTTGAGCGCAAGCGAGTCCTTCGGGAAGCATGAGCCGCCGTAGCCGATCCCGGCACGCAGGAACGCGGGACCGATCCGACGGTCCAGCCCGATCCCCTCCGAGACGGTGAGGACGTCGGCGCCCGTCGCCTCACACACGTTCGCGATCTCGTTGATGAACGAGATTCGCGTCACGAGGGCGGCGTTCGCCGCGAGCTTGATCATCTCGGCCGAGGACACGTCACAGCGAACAACCGGTGCGTCGATACCATCGTGGAGTCGCTCGATCAGGTCACCGTCCGCGTCGTCGAACGCGCCGATGACGACCCGATCCGGATGCATGAAGTCGTGGACAGCCGTTCCCTCGGCGGTGAACTCAGGATTCGAGACGTACCCGACGTTCGCGAGGCCGCGATCGTCGAGTCGGTGTCGCACCGCCCGTCCCGTGCCTACCGGCACCGTGCTCTTCATCGCGATCACGATCCGCCGGTCGATCCGCGGCAGCTCGTCGACGACCGTCCAGACCGCCGAGAGGTCCGCATCGCCCGAGTACATCGGGGGTGTGCCGACCGCGACATAGACGACATCGGCGCCGTCCACCGCCTCGTCGACCTCGGTCGTGAAGGTCAGCCGCTCCCGGTTTCGCGCGAGGAGCTCGGCGAGACCCTCCTCGTGAATCGGCACGTCGCCGCGCCGGAGCGTGTCGATCTTGTCCGCGACGATGTCGCGGACGACGACGTCGTGACCGAGCTCGGCAAGGCAGACCCCCGTGACGAGTCCGACGTACCCGGCGCCGAAGACAGCGACCCGCACTGTCCTACTTGACTCCCGCGAGCGGCTTGAGGCCCTTCGCGATCGCGAGCATCGTCTCGTTCGACAGGCGGTCGAGCAGCGTGTTGATCACCCAGTAGTTGCCTTTCGGGGTGCGCAGGACGACCATGTGCAGCTTCGGGCCGTCGTAGTAGAGGTCGTAGATCCGGCCCTTGATGCGCCGCGTCAGGCTCTTGTCTGCGAGAACCGGCGCGTCGTCCCAATCCGTCATCTGAACGCCCCAGTACTCGTTCGACCCCATGCTGTAGACGAGCCGGACGGCCTTGTGCTCTTCATCCGGGTCGATCCAGTACAGGCGGATCGGCATCGTCGAATCGGTATACGAGCTCCGCTCGATCACCGTCGGAACCATCAACGGGAACGACACGCGAGAACGGCGCTCGCGAAGCAGGTCGCGCGCCGCGTTGGGGCCGTAGACGACGTTCGGGCGCTCTCGCTTCGGTGTCCGGTCGACGGGGGCCGATGCAAGGCTGCCGTGGAAGGTCTGCCCGACGACGACGGTCAACATCGCACCGCTCGCGAGGGTAGTTATCTCCTTCGCGAGCGGCTTGACCTCGGCGGATGCGAAGACATTCGCCACCTTTTGCGCGGCGTCGCGCGATCCCCGCTGACGCGGATCGAAGTAGACCTGAGTGCGGAAGTAGTCGAACCGTGGGGCGTTCGCGGGGAGTCCGTTGGGCGGAGTGATCACCTGATAACCGCGCTCGCCGAGCTGGAACCCAGCTGTCGACGCCGAACCGGTTACGCCATTCCCGTTGAGGACCGTGATGCTCGTGTCCCGTGGGGCCAACACCCGCTGCTCGAGTTTCTCGCCGAGCGCAACGGCCGTCGCCTTTTCCGAGGACTCGATGTCGGGGTGTGCGAAGGTCTGCACGGCGCGCGAGATGTTCTCCGAGTCCGTCGTCAGTTCGGCGAAGCCCTCGAGGCCCTCGATCCGTGTCTGGAAGACCCGGCCTCGCGGCAGGTCGTACGCGAACAGCGCGTACGACAGAACCGTGCTCCCGTCAACGCTCGAGCCGCCTCCCTGAGCGACCTCCACATTGTTCGTGACGGCGTTGACGACCTTCGGCAAGGCGAGCGGAGCGAAGCTCTCCTGCACCTGGCCCTTGAAGGCCTTTACGAACTGCTGCTGGCGCGCGACCCGGTAGAGGTCGGAGTCCGTGTGGCGATAACGAACGTAGTCGAGCGCCTGCCTCCCGGAGAGCTGCTGATAGCCCGGAAACAGATTGATCTTCGCGTAACCGAACGGCCCGCCACGGTCGTTGAAGTAGCGGCGGTCGATGTCGACCCAGGCCCCGCCGAGCCTGTCGATGATCTGACGGAAGCCGCGGAAGTTGACGGTGATCAGATAGTTGATCGGGACGCCGGTCAGCGCCTTCACCGTGTTCAACGAGCCCTGTGGGCCGCAGTACGAGTAGGCGTGCGCGATCTTGTCGAAGAACGGCGTTCGCCCGGGACAGTTGATCTCGACGCGCATGTCGCGCGGAAACGAGAGCAGCGAGAGCGAGTCGGTAGCCGGATCGGCGCGGACCAGCATCAGCGTGTCCGAGCGCCCGCTCGTGTTGTTCCCGTCCTCGGCGCGGTGGTCGTAGCCAATGACGAGAGCGATGGCGGGCTGCCCGGGGAGCGCGACGGACAACTGCCTCGCTGCGCGCTTCACCTCGGGTGTGTCTGCGGCGACCGAAGCGACCGATTCGTGGAAGTAGAGATATGCGCCTCCAGCGGCGCCACTTACGAGCACCAGCGAGGCGACGCCGAGCCACATGGCGACGCGACCGACAAGCGCGGCGCGCGAACGCCGTGACCTCGGAGGCTGCGTGTAGACGCTGACGGGGGACAGGGCGCCAGGCGGAAGAACGGGTATCCCGTTTCCATTTGGCGCGGCCCCGCGCCCCAGGCCTCTCTTCAAGGTGGTTCGCATAACACGGAACGAGCGCCTCGACGGGCGCCCATCGTCGGAGGATAGCTCAGCTACAGGAGGTGCTTCGCGCTTCGCGCGATGGTTCCCACCAATCGTTTTCGAGCCTTAACGAACCGCTAGGTGGACGCGATGGTGTCCAGAACGGAGACAGCGTCGAGCGCTCTCTTCAGAAAGGCGATCTCGTCCGGAGCCCCTGCCGTGATTCGCAGCGCATCCGCCGCTCCGAACGGCCCCATTGGGCGGACGACGACCCCTTGGCCCAGCAGGGCGTCATTGAGCGCGAGCGCAGTGCCGACCCGAACGAAGACGAAGTTTGCGACGGCGGGACCGACGGGGTTGAGCCCGTGATCGCGAAGAACGTGATCGAGACTCACCATGGCGGTGCGGTTCGCTTCTCGGCGACGGATGATTTCATCGGTCTCGCCAAGACTCGCTAGTGCCGCCTCCTGACCCGCGGAGCCGACATCGAACGCGCGCCGAACCTTGCCGATCGCCGTGACGACCTCCTCCGAGCCGACGCCGTAGCCGACACGCAATCCGGCCAGCCCGAAGATTTTCGAAAACGTTCGAAGCACCAGGACGTTGTGGCCCGCCTTCAAGAACTCCTCTATCGCATCGGGATAGTCCAGCTCGTCGACGTACTCGAAGTACGCCTGGTCGACGACCGTCAGCACATGCGCCGGGACGCGCGCAAAGTACGCCTCGAACTCGGTGCGCGTGCTCGTCGTCCCGGTCGGGTTGTTCGGTGCGGCGATGAACACGAGCTTCGTGCGTGGCGTGACGGCCGCCAAGATGGCCTCGAGGTCGAATCGATCATCCCGCAGCGGCACACGCACAGGCACGCCGCCGAGCTTGAGGGGGTCGAGGACGTAACTGGGAAAAGACGGCCAGCCGGTGATCGCCTCGTCGCCGGGATCGAGCGTCGCCAAACAGGTGAACCCGATGACGGCATCGGCACCTGCACACACGGTCACGTTCTCGAAGCCGACGCCGTGCCGTTCTGCAAGCGCATGCCTGAGTCGCCACGCGCCTCCGTCCGGATACCGGTTGAGCTCGGGCGTTGCACGGGTGATCGCTTCCTGTGCGGCAGGGAACGGCCCATATGGGCCTTCGTTCGAGGCGAGCTTGACGACCCGGTCGAGCCCGAGCTCGCGCTGAACCTCCTCGACGGGTTTGCCGGGCTCGTACGGAACGAGACCTGAGAGCGCGGGACGAATCACGACCGATCGCCGTCGGCCGCCCTTTGACTCACGTCGCGGGGATCGGCTCCGGCGTCCCGGTCACGTACTCGCCGACGATCTCACTCTCGGCGTCGCCGCTCTTCGCCTCATCCGTCGCTGCGGGCTCTTCCTCTGTTTCAACGATGACCGTCCCGCCTCGACGCCGCAAGGCAACAGCCACGAACCCGGCGAGAATGCCGAACGAGATGAGCCCCAGCGCGAGGTACAGCCCGAGCTTCATACCGCTTCGCCTGTTGCGGCGACGATCGAGCGCCTTGAGAGTGACATAGCCAACCGCGGCGTTTCTCTTCGTGAAGATGCTCACCGCCTGAGACTAGCGAACCGCGGGCGCGCTGGCTGGGACTACTTCCGCCGCGGAGGCAGGTGGATCGCGCGACCGAGAGCGACGAGACCCGCCTCTTTGATCGCTTCGGAGAGCGTCGGATGAGCCGCCATGCCATCGGCGACGATCTCGACGGTGGCCTCCGCATCGAGCGCGACGACAGCGGCCTCGATCAGATCGGTCGCATGTGCGCCGACGATCACGACGCCGACGAGCTCACCGTAGGTCGTCTCGTGGATCGATTTCACCCAGCCGGCCGTCTCACCCGACATGACCGCCCGCGCATTCGCCGCCCACGGGAACCTGCCAACGGCGATGTTCTCGTCGCCGTAGCGCTCGCGAGCCTCGGCCTCGGTCAGCCCGACGCCGGCGATCTCTGGATCGGTGTAGATGGGCCTAGGAACAGCCGTGTCCGGCATGGCAACCTCGTGGCCCATAGCGTTTTCCGCTGCGATCTCGCCTTCCCGGAACGATGTGTGCGCGAGCTGCCAGTACCCGGCGACGTCACCGGCTGCGTAGATGTTCGGCACGGACGTTCGCCGGTACACGTCGGTCCCGATCCCGGTGCCGGGGTCGAACGCGACACCCGCTGCTTCGAGCCCGATGCCCTCGACGAGCGGTGCCCGGCCGACCGCGACGAGCATCAGATCGCACTCGGTGGTCTCTCCTTCGCCGAAATGGACGACGAGCCCCGAGGCCGTGTCCTCCACCTTCGTGCACTGCTTGCCGAGGTGGATGACGATCCCGCGGCGTGCGAACGACTTGCGAAGCTCGCTCGTCGCGTCCGCGTCCTCCTGCGGGATGAGGGAATCGAGCATCTCGACGATCGTGACTTCGGTGCCGAATCGCTCGAAGATCGAGGCGAACTCACAGCCGATGATCCCGCCGCCGAGAACGACCAGTCGCTGTGGAAGCTCGGTTTGCGCGAGGAGACCGGTCGAGTCGACGCAGCGCGGCGACTCGAGTCCCGGAATGGGCGGCCGCACGGGATACGAGCCCGTGGCGATGATCGCGCTCGAGAAGCTCAGTCCCACATCACCTTTGTCGAACGCGATCGAGCGCGCGTCGTCGAACTTCCCAGCGCCCTGGAACCAGGTGACGTCGTTGGCTTTGAACAGCGAAGCGACGCCACCAGTCATCTGCTTTACGACTGCCGCTTTCCAGGCGTTCGCCTGCGTAAAGTCGAGCGAGGGCTCTCCGGTGACAACGCCGAGCTTCGGGTCAATCTCGCGCGCGGCGTGCAGAGCGTGTGCCGTCTGTACCCATGCTTTCGTCGGAATGCAGCCGACCTTCAAGCATGTTCCACCGAGGTCCGCGTCCTTCTCGATGCAGGCGACACGGGCGCCGAGCTGGGCTGCGCGGATTGCGGCCGTGTAACCGGCCGGCCCTCCGCCGAGAACGGCAACGTCGAATTCCATGGCCGCGATCCTAGCTGGGGTCGGGTCTTGCATCCCGACACAAGATGTCCGTGTCGGGATGCAAGACCCGACCCCCTACAGCTCTCGGCGCATCGTGACGCTGTCGCTGCCGTCCTCGGCGACACGCTCGAACCCGTGCCCCGTGTAGTACGAGACCAGTGCATTGTTGTCGCGCTCGACGCTCAGGCTGAGAGCGCGATACCCCTCCGATCGAGCCCGGTCGCAAAGCGCGTTCAAAAGCGCCTCTCCAAGGCCGCGGCCGCGGCGGCTGGGCACAACCGCGATCGCGAGCTCAGGGGTCTCCTCGTCTACAAAGCCGTACCCCGGCTGGTCGCGTCGGAAGAGCCTGTACCAGCCGGCTCCGACGGGAAAAGCTCCCTCGACCGCGATGAGAGCCGTGTCGCCCGGACGTCCCCAGCCCTTCACGTAGCGCGAAACGGGTCCCGGCTCCTCGCCCGGATTGCGCTCGCGCCAGTAGTAAGCATGGTGGAGCATGTCGCGCAGGAACCGAACGTCCTGGCGGCCGCCTCGGCGAATGACCATGTCGAGAGCTTAGAGAGCGAGCGCAGGTGTCTCGACGAACGCCTTGACCGTGCGCAGGAACTCAGCGCCCTCCGAGCCGTCGATCGCCCGGTGGTCGCAGCTCAAGGTCATCGTCATCGCGGGCGCGACGACCAGCTCGCCGTCACGGGCCGTCGGTCGGTCTTGGATCGAGCCGACCGCGAGAATGGCGACCTGCGGCGGATTGAGGACTGCGACGAACTGCTCCATTCCGTACATCCCGAGGTTCGAGATGGTGAAGGTCCCGCCCTCGAGATCGGTGAGCTTGAGCTTCCCGCCGCGAGCGCGCGAGACGAGATCCGCTCGTGCACCGGCGATCTGCTGGACGGTCTTCCGGTCGGCATCACGAATCACCGGAACGACGAGCCCGCTCGGGGCGGCCACGGCAATGCCGACACTCGCGCCCGGAAAACGAACGATCTTCCCGTCGACGAAGTGGGCATTCACCGGTCGGTGTCGCGCGAGCGCGGACGCAACGACGCGTGTGAGGAGGTCATTCACCGTCGGTCTCGTCTCACCCTCGCGCACGAGCTCTACGAGGCGCTCTCGGGTTGCAACGAGCTCCGAGGCGTCCGCCGTGACGGAAAGCTGGAAAACCGGAGCCTGCCAGGCCTCGGTGAGGCGCCGCGCGATCGTGCGGCGGGTCGACGTGAGCTCGACAATCTCGACCTCGCCCGCCGGCGGTGCAGCGGGAGACTCGAGCGCTACCCTTGCTGCGCCGCGCGTCGCAGCGTCCTCGACGTCTTCTGCGACGATCCGCCCCTCGGGTCCCGTACCGGTGAGCCCTGCGAGATCCACCCCACTCTCGCGCGCCATGCGCCGCGCGAGCGGGCTGGCCTTCACGCGGCTCTCGGCAGCCACCGGCGGCGTGAGAGAAGAGCGTGGTGCAGCGGTCTCTGCGTCCGACGGCTTGCCTTGTAACAGTCTGTTGCTTGGCTCTTCTGCCTCGAGCGCCCGGGCATCGGGTACCGGGGCAGCTGCCGGCGCGCTGCCGTTTCCGCCGCGCGACGCAGCGAGCAGCTCCGAGACGTCCTCATCCTGCGCACCGATCACGCCAACGGTCGTGCCGACATCGACCTCCCCGTCCGCGACGACGATCTTGAGCAGGACTCCCGTAGCCTCGGCCTCCACCTCCTGCGTCACCTTGTCGGTATCGATCTCGTAGAGCGGTTCGCCCTTGGCGACCGTCTCGCCTTCGGTTTTCAGCCAGCGCACGATCGTCCCCGACTCCATTCCCTGGCCGAGACGCGGCAGCTTGACCTCGGACGCCACGTCTAGCTCCGGGCGACCGTGCGCCGAATCGCCTCGAGAACGTCCGCCGCCTGCGGGACGACCCACTGCTCCATCGCCGGCGCGAAGGGAAGCGGGCCGAACCTCGCACCGACTCGCTCGATCGGCGCATCGAGCCAGTCGAAGGCACCTTGCTGGATGATCGCAGCGAGCTCGGCCCCGAAGCCACCTCGAACCACGGCCTCGTGCGCGGTGACGCAGCGCGTGGTCTTGCACACGGAGCCGATGATGGTCTCTTCGTCGAGGGGAAGCAGCGTCCGCGGGTCGACGACCTCCACCGAGATACCTTCGCTCTCTGCAGCTTCCGCTGCCTGGAGCGCCTCATGAACGAGGCGTCCGGTCGCGACGACCGTGACGTCTTCGCCCTCTCGATGGATTCGGGCTTTCCCAAGCGGGATCGGCTCGAGCTCGGTCGGTACCTCGCCCTTCAGCGGGTAGAGCGTGCGGTGCTCGAAGAAGACGACGGGGTTGTCGTCGTAGATCGAGGACCAGAGGAGGCCACGGACGTCCTCGGGCGTCGACGGGAAGACGACCTTCAGTCCGGGGACGTGGACGAACCAAGCCTCGAGCTGCTGGGCGTGCTGCGCACCCGGCGACCAGCCGGCGCCACCCTGCGTACGAATCGTGAGCGGAACCTTCACCTGACCGCCCGACATCGTCCGATGCTTGGCGGCCTGGTTCACGAGCTGCTCCATCGAGAGCGTCAGGAAGTCCTCGTACATGATCTCGACGACGGGCCGCATCCCCTGGATCGCTGCCCCGATCCCACTCCCGACAATGGCCATCTCGGAGATCGGGGTGTTGCGGATGCGCTTGGGCCCGAACTCCTCGAGGAGGCCCTGTGTTACCGCCATGGACCCACCCATCTCGGCGATGTCCTCACCCATGAGAAAGACGCTGTCGTCCTTACGAAGCGCGTGCGCGAGCGCGTCACGAACCGCCTCTCTATAGGTCAATTCAGGCATAGACGTACTTGAGTGCGTCCTCGGGCTGCGGGTCCGTGCCCGCCTTGGCGAACTCGACGGAGGCCTCGACCTTGGCCGTGACCTCAGCATCGATCGCGGCGAGGTCTTCGTCCGTGAGCTCGAGTCGCGCGCCGAGGAGCCGGATGGGGTCCTTCGTCTCGCGCTCTTGCTTGAGCGCCTCGCGGTCGCGGTAGACCTGCGGATCACCGACGAAGTGGCCGGTGAGGCGGAAGGTGCGGACGTGGAGAAGCACGGGCCCTTTTCCCGCGAGCGCGTGATCGCGGGCGGCAAGAGCCGCGAGGTAGACGGCTTCGACGTCCTGCCCGTCGGCCTCGATCAGCTTCATTCCGAACGCGGCGGCGCGCTTTCCGAGCTGGTCGACGGGGAGCGGGAGCTGCTGCTCGGCGGGCGTCGACTCCGCCCAGCCGTTGTTCTCGAGGACGAAGATCGCCGGAACCTTCCATAGCTGTGCGAGATTGAGCGACTCGTGGAACGTGCCCGTGTTCGTTGCACCGTCCCCGAAGAACGCGACCGCAACGCGCTTCTCGTCGCGCATCTGAAACGCAAGCGCAGCGCCGACGATCGCAGGCAAGCCGCCGGCGACGACGGCGTTGGCACCCAGGTTCCCAACCTCGAGGTCGTAGAGATGCATCGATCCGCCGTAGCCGCCGCTGCAGCCCTCCATCTTCCCGTAGAGCTCGGCCATGATCTTGTCCACCGGCGTCCCCTTGGCGATGGCGTGCCCGTGCGCGCGGTGCGTCGAGGCGAAGACATCCTCGCGCGTCAGCGCGGAGCACACTCCGGTCGCGACGGCTTCCTGCCCTATCGCAACGTGCAGGAACCCGGGGAGCTCGCCGGCGCGGAATCGCTCCTCGACCTTCTCTTCGAAGCGCCGGATGAGAAGCATCTCTCTGAAGAACCCTCGCAGGGCGTCGTTGGAGACGCGTTTCTTTCCGGTTCCGGCTTTCTCCTCGACGGTCGCCATCGAGCGGGCATTATGCTGATCGGCCGATGCGAGCCGCCGACCAGTGGGCACTTCTCGAGACGGATCTCGGATCCAATTGGACCGAGGCTCGGCTCTCGTTCGCTCCCGAGGGTTCGACGACCGATGCCGCAGTCATCCTGGCGCCGCTCGGACCGGGGCGCGTCGAGGGGGAGCTCAGATTCCACGTCACGCGGACCGGGAGCGGCCCCGAGCGGCTTCGCAACCTCCTCGAACGACTCGACCAAAGACGGGTCTGGGGCACGCTCTCTCTGCTCGACACGACTCACGACCAGCAGGCCGCGTCAGCGCGAGCGCTTGCGGCCGAGGAGCGCGCGCCAACGCTCCTCGCACAAGCCTGGGACGACGTCGTCGCGGCCCTTGCCCCGGGATGGAGCGACCTGCTCTGCCAGCTCGATCTCGACTCGAGCGATCACTTGCCACGTGCAGCGCTTCTGGGCGCCCCTCTCAATCCGACGCGCAACCCGCAGGCAGTCGCCCTGCGGTTCCGCGTCTCGGGCAAGCAGGGCTACGGGGTCTCGCCCGGGATGGCGCGACGGTGCTTCGAGCGAATGGATGCCGACGGGGTCACGGGAAGAGTCTCCGCGCTCCACGGGCTCTCGGACACCGAGAACGCGCTCACCCAGGGTCCGGTTTGGCGGCTCGCGGGCCGTTCGGTCTGAGCCCCTACCGAACGACCTTTGCCGACCCCTTCATGCCGGCAGCGGCATGCGGATCGCAGAGGAATCGCAGCGTCCCCGTTCGCGCGAGCTTCACCTTCCAAGTCTGCGACCCGACGAACCTGAGCGTCGTCTTCCGATTGAATCCGGGAGCCACGACGTGCGCGTTGTGAATCGGGGAACGGTCTCGCACGACGATCGTGTACGTGCCCCGCTTCATCTTCTTCACGGTCTTTCCACCCCCTGCCTTGAGGGTGATCACGAAGCCGGGTCCCGAGGTCAGCACGAGCTTGGTCTTCGAGGTCACCACGCCGCCGCCACCCGAACCCGAGGACGGAGGCTGCTTGGGCGGGTTCCCGACGACGAACGATCCCTTCATCTGGCTCGCATGAGGGTCGCAGACGTACGTGTACGTACCGTCTGTGAACTCGACCGTCCAGAGCTCCTTGCCCTCTCCGGCGACGCTCGTCGACCGGTCGACGCCGGGCCCGCGGAGATGGAAGTTGTGCACGTCGGCCTCGTCCTCGACCTCGATGTCGTACGTCCCGGGGTCGAGCTTGGTCACGCGCGCGCCGGAGGCGTCGGTCAGGTTGATCGTGAAGCCGGGTCCCACTCTGGCGTGGAGCTTCGCGTTCTCGCCCAGAGCTGCCTGCCCAACCGCAGCGGGGAGCAAAGCGGCCGCGACGAGCGCGGCGGCGACTGTGAGGATCCTCGTCATTGCCAGACTCTACGCCAAGAGTCCGGGATCGGTTTGATGCTACGCGCGGAGCTCGGCGCCGAATCGCTCCACGAGCAGAGCGACGATCTCGTCTCGAAACGCGGTCGCCTCCTCCTCGGTCAACGTACGCTCCGGCGACTGGAATGCGAGGTGAATGGCGACCGACTTGCGTCCGTGGCCGACCTGCTCTCCGCGATAGACGTCGAAGACGCGTGCCTCTCGTAGTAGCGGTCCAGCAGCTTCACGGGCGGCATCGACGAGCGCACCGGCCTCGACATCCTCGTCCACGGTCACCGCGATGTCCTGGAGGACGGCAGGGAACGTGAGCACGTCCTCGTAGACGACGCGCTCGGGTACCGGTGCAAAGAGGGTCGTGAGGTCGAGCTCGAACGCGCCCCAGACGCCGTCGAGCAAGGTTGGGTGAAGCTCGCCGAGCCAGCCCGCCTCGGTTGTAGCCGACTTGCCCGGATGAAGCAGCGAGTGCTGCCCGCGCTCCACCCGAAGATCGAGCTGCAGCGCCGCGTAGAGCACCTCGAGCACTCCTTTGACGGCCTCGTAGCCTCCGGCAACGACGCCGGCCACGCGCCAGTGCTCATCCGGGAGCTGCTCGTCCGAGGGCAGATACACGCGTGCGATCTCGAAGAGCGCGATGTCGACGGCGCCTGCGTCGAGGCCTGTGCGGGCAGCTTCGATGAGCCCCGGGAAGAGCGTCGTTCGGAGGATCGCCTGGTCCGACGTCATCGGATCGGGCAAGCGAATCGCGCGCGAGTCCGGGTCGGACGCCGCGAGGCTCCACGTGTACGCCTCGGAGAGCCCGGCCCCTACGAGCACGTCCTCGACGAGCCGTCGCAGCCGCTGATCCTTCGAGAGTCGTCCGCGAACATGTCGGCGGAGCGGCATCGTGTGCGGCACACGGTCGAGAACGACGCGCGCGACCTCCTCGATCACGTCGACCTCGCGTGTGACGTCGCGAGCGCGCCAGGTCGGCACCGTGACGTCCCACTCGGGCGAGACCTCGAACTCGAGCCGTTCGAGAAGCGAGCGCTGCTCGTCGGGGGCGACAACGAGCCCGATCAGCCGACTCGCGCGATCCGTGCGCAGCCGCACGACCGGCCGCTCCGGGAGGCCCGATTGGACATCCACGTGACCTGTCATCCGCGCGCCGGCGAGGTCGACGATCATCCGGCTCGCAAGCACTGCCGCGGGCTCGGCGAGGTATGGATCCACACCCTTCTCCCAACGGTTCGAGCCGGCCGTTCTGAGGGCGAGGCGCTCCGACGAGCGGAGAATCCCCAGGGGCTCGAAGTTGGCGGCCTCGAGGAGCACCTCGTTCGTCTCAGCGGTGACCTCGCTCTCCTCTCCGCCCATGATCGCGGCGAGAGCGACCGAGCGCTCGCCGTCGGTGATCATGAGGTCGTCCGTCGTCAATCGGCGCAGCGTGCCGTCGAGCGTGCGGAGCTCCTCGCCGGGACGGGCCCGGCGCACGACGACGCGGGCGCCGGCGAGCCTCGTCCTATCGAAAGCGTGAAGGGGGCTGCCCCACACGTGCATGGCGTAGTTCGTAACGTCGACGACGTTCGAGATCGACCGCATCTCAGCCAGAAAGAGGCGTGACCGAAGCCACTGGGGCGACGGGCCGATCGAGACATCGCGGAAGACTCGGCCGATATAGCGAGGGCACCCGCCGAAATCCTCGACTGTTACGTCGACATCCTCGCGATCCACGATCGCCGGATCGTCGGCAGCGGGCGGGTGGAAATCACCGTCGAACAGCGCAGAGACTTCCCGAGCCAGCCCGACCATCGAGAGAAGATCGACGCGGTTGATGGTCGGAGTGACGTCGAGCACCCGATCGTGAATCGGCAGGACGTCGACGAGGGGCGTTCCGGGCTCAGGTCCTTCGGCAAGCACCATGATCCCAGCGTGGTCGTCACCGAGGCCAATCTCGTCCTCGGCCAGGATCATTCCGCGCGAGTGCTGCCCGCGCAGCTCCCGCTCGTCGAGCGGGACGTCGAGGATCGGCAGGCGCGCTCCCGGCAGCGCCACGGCCACGGTCGCCCCCGCCTCGAAGTTCCATGCACCGCAGACGATCTGGCGTGCCTCGCCCTCCCCCACGTCCACGTGGCAGACGCGCAGCCGGTCGGCGTTCGGGTGGGGCTCGACTGCGATGACACGTCCGACGAGGAAGCGCCCGAGATTGCCGTCCACGTCCGCGACTCCCACGTAGATCACGCGCTCGACCTCCAGAGACGAGATCGAGAGGCGGCGCGCGATCTCGTCAGCGGGCGCGTCGACCGTGACGTACTCACGCAACCAGGAGAGCGGAGCGCGCATCAGAACTGACTCAGAAGCCGAGGATCGTTGCGCCAGAGCTCGCGCAAGTCGGGAATCCCGTGCCTCAACACTGCGATGCGCTCGAGGCCCCAGCCGAACGCGAACCCCGTGTACCGATCCGAGTCATAGCCGACGAACTCGAAGAGCTTCGGGTCGACCATGCCCGCGCCGCCGATCTCGATCCAGCCCGAGTGTCGGCAAACCGGGCAGCCCGAGCCGTCGCACATGTGACACGAGACGTGCGCCTCGATGGACGGCTCCGTGAACGGGAAGTGGTGCGTCCGAAACTCCGTCCTGCGCGCCTCGCCGAAGAGCGCTTTCAAGAGGTAGTCCAGCGTCCCCATCAGATCGGCAAGCGTGATGCCTTCGTCGACTACGAGTCCCTCGACCTGATGAAACGTCGGCGTATGCGTCGCATCCGGAGTGTCTCGCCGGTACACGCGGCCCAGCGAGACGATGTAGACGGGGGGCCCCTGCGCCTCCATGGTCCGGATCTGCGCCGGCGAGGTTTCTGTGCGGAGCACGGTGTCGTCATCGAGAAAGAGAGTCTGGAGCGGTGATCGGGACGGGTGACCGTCCGGGAAGTTGAGTGCATCGAAGTTGTAGCGGGTGGTCTCGACCTCCCGGCCGTCGACGACCGTGTACCCGAGGCCGAGGAAGATGTCCTCGACCTCTCGACGGATCTGCGTGATGAGGTGAAGGTGGCCTCGGCGGACGGGCGACCCCGGCATCGTCACGTCGACGCGCTCCTCCGTCAGCCGCCGGTCGATCTCGGCCCGAGCGAGCTCGCCCTCGCGGCCGTCGATCGCCGCCGCGAGCCGCTCTCGGAGCGCGTTCAACGCCATTCCGGTCTCGCGATCGCGAACCTCCCGGAGCGCCAGTTTGAGCTGGCTCTTGCGCCCGAGGTACTCGACGCGAATGCGCTCGACGTCGTCGGTCGACGAAGCGTCTGCAACCGCTGCGCGTGCGTCGTTCTCGAGAGCCTGAGGGTCCATGAGAGTGAGCGAGGTTACCAACGCCCCTTTCGCCAAGTGACAAGTCGCAACAAACTCTCGAACCTCGCGCTGCACCAACGGACGCGCGGTTAGTGACAACTTGTAACTTGCCGCTTCTGGCGCTCTACGATCGCATCGCCTCCATCTACGACCCGTGGAGCCGCTCCGTCACGGAGGATGTCGGCTTCTACGTCGAGCAGGCACTCGCGTCAGGTGGCCCCGTCGTGGAGCTCGCGGTGGGGACGGGTCGTATCGCCGTGCCTATCGCGCGGGCGGGGATCAGCGTGATCGGAGTGGACGCCTCGCCGGAAATGCTCGGCTTCGCTCGAAGAGCCGCGGAGTCGGCCGGCGTCGCGGAGCTCCTCGACCTGCGCCTCGGAGATCTCCGCGACCCACCCGTGCCCGAGCGCGTTCCGCTCGTCATCTGCCCCTTTCGCTCGCTGCTCCACATGGAGACCGAGGACGAGAAGCTGCGTGCGCTCCGAGCCGCGCGCAGCCTGCTCGAAGCCGACGGGCACTTCGTCTTCGATGTCTTCTCGCCCAGCCCCGAGGACATCGAGGAGACGGACGGCCGTTGGCTCGAGCGCGAGCCGGAGATCTTCGAGCGTGCGGACTGGGACGAGGGAACGCGAACGCTCTCGCTCTCCATCCGCTCTGGAGACGACGTCACGACCTTCGGTCTGCACTGGCTGTCCGCCCCCGAGTGGCTCCATGTCCTCGATGAGGCGGGGTTCGACGTGGACGTGGTCTACGGCTGGTTCGACCTCCGGCCGTTCAACGGCGAGGAAGACATGATCTTCGTCTGCAAAGCCCGCTGAGCACAAGGTTGCCAGCGACGCGACCTATCGCCTAGAGTCGGAGGCGTCATGATCTGGCTGCTCGTCATCGTTGGGCTCGTCCTCCTCGTCGGGCTGATGCTCGTCGCGCTGTACAACCGCCTCGTTCAGCGGCGGAACCGGGTCGACAACGCGTGGGCACAGGTCGAGGTCCAGCTCAAGCGCCGCTGGGATCTCATTCCGAACCTGGTCGAGTCCGTGAAGGGCTACGCAGCGCACGAGCGCGGGACGTTCGAGGCCGTGACCGAGGCACGCACGGCGGCCCAGAACGCGAAGACCCCCGCGGACACCGCAGCTGCGGAAGGAATACTCGGTGCGGCCCTCGGCAGGCTCTTTGCGTTGGCCGAGGCGTATCCCGAGCTTCAGGCAGACGAGAACTTCCGGCAGCTCCAGACGGAGCTTGCGGAGACGGAGAACCGGGTCGCCGTGAGCCGGCAGGTCTACAACGACTCCGTACTGACCTACAACAACACCGTCCAGACGTTCCCGGGGCTCATGATCGCCGGACCGTTCGGATTCTCGATCCGCGAGTTCTTCGAGGTCGAGGACGACACACAGCGGGAGGCACCGAAGGTCGACTTTTGAGTGCGCAAGACCGGAAATCCGCTCGCGCGGACTTTCCGGTCGCGCGAAGATCTCTGAAGGCGTCCGCTTCGCGGCCGCTGCCGCTACGGCTGATCATCGGCTGCGTGGTACTGGGCACGGCGGCCGCGCTCGTGCTCCCCAGCGTCGCTCGCGCCGACGGCTTCTCGCTCCTCACGGCTGATGTCGCTGTCGACGTCCAGCCCGACGGCGCTCTCGGGATCAGCGAGCGGATCGAGGTCGCTTTCTCGGGCGACTTTCACTTCGGGTACCGCGATATTCCGCTTCGACCCGGTGAGACGCTCTTCCTCCCGTCCGTCGCCGAGCGCGGCGTCGCATACAGACAAGGGACTACGACAGACCTCGGTCCCGGCCCAGCGCGGACGTTCGGCGTCGTGCGGCACGGGGATGGCATGCGCATCGTCTGGTACTTCGATGCTCGCGACCAGACGCGAGCTTTCACGGTCTCGTACACGCTCCGCGGCGTCGCGGTCGCGTACGACGACGTCGTCGACGTCAACCTCAAGGTCTGGGGAGACCAGTGGGCCGAACCGCTCTCGCGTCTCGTCGCGATCGAGAGCGCGCCCGAGGGAATCCTCAGGGCCTGGGGCAAGCCCGTGTGGGTGCGCGGCGACGTCGACCTCGCCGGTCGCCGCGTGACGCTCCGCGCCGTTGGCGTTCCAGCCCACCAGTTCGTCGAGTTGCGCTCGCTCATCCCGCGCTCGGCGTTCTCGTCGACGCTCGGCATGAAGATCGCTCGAGGAAACGCTTTCGATCGGATCCTCGAAGAGGAGCGCGCCGATGCCGAGCGCTACGGGCGTGACAGCGAGCGCATCCAGGCGCTCAAGGATCACCCGATCCGCACCGGGTTGCTCGTCCTCGGGCTTGCGACGATCCCCGCGCTACTGGTCGTTGCAGCGGTGTTCTGGTTCCTGGGCCGGGAGCGACGAACGGGCTACGACCGGGAGTACGAGCAGGAGCCTCCGACCGACACGCAGCCCGCCCTCGTACCGACGCTGCTCCGCCAAGGCGGCCAAGCCGGCTCGTATGAGTTCACGGCGACGCTTTTCGACCTGATCCGACGCGGCGTCTACAGGAGCGAGCCGACCACGACCGAGCGGCCGATCTGGGGCGGCCTGCGGTCGGAGCAAGTGTCCGATCTCGAGCTTTCCGCCGGCACTCCGCAGGACCTCACGTCGTGGGAGGCGGAGGTCGCCGATGTGATCGACGCGGTTCTCGACGGGTCGACGGAGCGGCTGTCGCGGTTCCGCGAACGCATCGAGGACGAGCGCGAGTCGATGCACCCTCGATTCACGTCGTTCAAGGAGAGGATCAGCGAAGAGGTCAGTCGGCGTTCGTGGTTCCGCTCGCGCGGGGCGATTCCGCTCGTACTCGGAGCAGCTCTCTTCGGGCTCGCGGGCGCGCTCTTGATCGTCCTCGCGAGCAACGGCTGGCGCCCTGTGTATCCGAGGTACCTGGACGTTGTGCTGGTCGGAGTCGGAGCCTGCCTGATCGCGAACGGCGTGCTCTGCGTCGCGACGCTCGTGTTCAACCGGCGAGCCTGGCGCCGCCGAACGAAGCGTGGCCAGGAGGAGGCCGAGCGCTGGGAGGCCTTCCGCCGGTATCTCACGGACTTCCCGCGACTCCACGAAGCACCTCCCGCGACGCTCGCGCTGTGGGAGCGGTACCTCGTCTATGGGATCGCGTTCGGGATCGCCGAGCGCGTTCTCCAGGGAGCACAGCTACATATGCCCCAGGCGATGCATCAAGCGAGCTCTGTCTACTGGATCTCGTCTGCCGGTGACCTCGGCTCGGGTGCGACCAGCCTCTCTATCGGAGACCTTGCATCAGGCTTCGGCTCGGCGCTCGCGCCGCCGAACTCGGGCGGGGGCGGAGGTGGCGGTGGGTTCTCCGGTGGGGGCGGTGGCGGCGGTGGCGGAGGCGGCGGTGGATTCGGCTAGTCCGAGGCCGCCACCTTGCGGATACCTTGCGGATACCTTGCGGCAACGCCTGCGAGAACGGATCGAGTGCGACCAGCCACGCGCGGGAGCGCGGGATCGGACTCAGAGAGAAGAGCGGCGCGAGAGCTCGTAGAGCGCGATCGCACCTGCCGCGGCGACGTTCAGCGACTCGGCTTTCCCGGGAAGAGGAATCGTCGCTTTGTAATCGCCTGTTACGAGGTCGTCCGGCAGGCTTCCCCGTTCGGACCCGAGGAGAAAGGTCAGCGGAGGCTCGAGCGGGACGTCCGCGAGAGGGGTACCGCCATGCGCGACAAGCGCGACCCGCGGGCTCGGCAGAGCGTCCCAGCCAACGAGCGGCACACGGAAGATCGCGCCTGCCGACGCGCGTAGCGCTCTCGGCCCCAGCGGATCGGCACAGGCCTCCGACAACGCGATACCGGCGTCGAACGCATCGGCCGAGCGGATAAGCGTCCCGACGTTTCCAGGATCGGCCACCTGCCAGAGGCCGAGAACGACATCACGGGTGCCCACCGGTAGGTCGTCTCGACGAAAGACCCCGATCGCCCGCGGGGCATGTCCCAGCGTCGACACCTCCCCGAGCAGCTCAGGAAGGACGTTCTCGCCCGCGACCAAGAGCTCGACCGGCTCCACGCCCGCACTGACCGCAGCCTCGATGAGATCCTCACCCTCGGCGGCGAACAGCCCTGTCTCGAGCCGATGCTTTCGGGCAGCAAGAAGCTTCCGGACGAGCCGGAGCTTCTCGTTCTGACGCGACTCGATCAGGCGGCTTGCGAGCCGGGGTCGGCATCGGCGTCGAGCGCAGCTTTCGCGCGCTCGGCAACCGCGGCGAACGCCTGCGGATCGGAAACCGCAATGTCCGCGAGCGACTTACGGTCGAGTTCGATCCCCGCCTTCTTCACACCGTCCATGAACCGGTTGTAGGAAAGGCCGTTCACCCGCGCAGCAGCGTTGATGCGCACGATCCAGAGCGAGCGGAACGTCCGCTTGCGCGCCTTGCGATCTCGGTACGCATAGACGAGCGAGTGCTCGACCTGCTCCTTCGCGAAGCGATAGCTCGACTTCTTGCGACCGTAGTAGCCCTTCGCCTGCTTGAGAACCTTGGCTCGCTTCTTGCGGGCATGGACCGCTCGTTTCACTCGAGGCATACCGCTCAGCCCCCTCTGAGGAGCTTCTTCACGGACTTCGCGTCGCTCGCAGCGACGCCTTCCATCTTGCGAAAGCCGCGTCTACGCTTCGACGACTTCTTCTCGAGGTTGTGGCTCCTCATCCCGTGCCTGCGCAGGAGCTTCCCTGTCCCCGTCAGCTTGAAGCGCTTCTTCGCGCCCTTCGACGTCTTCATCTTTGGCATCTGTCTTCGCTCCTACGTTCTTGTTCGGGCCGAGAACCATGACCATGTTGCGACCGTCGAGGATTGGCTGCTGCTCGATCCAACCGAGTTCCTTGACGTCCTCAGCGAGCCGCATGAGCAGATCTCGACCCCGCTCCGGGTGCAACGTCTCGCGTCCCCGGAACATGATCGTGACCTTGACCTTGGCTCGCTGCCCGAGAAAGCGCACGACGTGCCCTTTCTTGGTCTCGTAGTCGTGGATTCCGATCTTTGGTCTGAGCTTGATCTCCTTGACGTGGATCTGGAGCTGATGCTTGCGGGCCTGCTTCGCGCGCTGCTCCTGCTCGTAGCGGTACTTCGAGTAGTCCATGACCCGTGCAACGGGCGGATCTGCGCCGGCAGCGACCTCGACGAGGTCGAGGCCCTTCCCGTACGCGAACTCCAGCGCTTCCTTCGTCGGGGTGATCCCCACCTGCCCGCCGTTCTCGTCTACCAGGCGGACGTTTGGCACACGGATCTCCTCGTTGATTCGCTCGTCCCGCTTGCGCGGAACGACCCGGTCCATCGAGGGCCGGCGGCGGCGTGGTCTCAAAGGCCCTTCATCAAGCTCTCAGCTTCCTCCTTGTAAACGACAAAACCGCTGCAAGCAGCGGCTCGGATTCCCATCCAACCCCGGCACGACGACACCGGCTCGGTTGAACCCCCGCGAGTCGTGCCCGGGAGGTGAGGAAGCGATGAGCTCCTGCTTGCAGGCCGGGGATCGTACCACCTAGCGGGGATCCGCTTCGGCAGCGAGAGCGCCGAGCGCAGCGAGCAGCTCGTCGAGCGACAGCGCGGACTGACCGGCGCCCCGCTCCCGCACGGCGAGCGAGTCCTCCGACTCTCGGTCGCCGTAGACGACCACGAACGGGATCTTCTCCAGCTCGGCGTCGCGAATCCGCCTTCCGAGCGTCTCGTCGCGGTCGTCGACGTCAACGCGAAAGCCTTCCGCGTCGAGGCGATCCCCGAGCGCTCGCGCAGCCTCCTGGTGCCCGAGTCCTACCGGGAGCACCCGTGCTTGAATCGGCGCGAGCCAGAAGGGGAAGTCGCCCGCGTAGTGCTCGACGAGGATCCCGATGAAACGCTCGAACGAGCCGAAGAGGGCGCGGTGGATGACGATCGGCATGTGCTCGGCGTTGTCGGTGCCCATGTACGTCAGCCCGAACCGAGCCGTCATCTGCATGTCGTACTGAATCGTCCCCATCTGCCAGGAACGGCCGAGAACGTCCGTCATGTGCAGGTCGATCTTCGGTCCGTAGAACGTGCCCTCGCCCTCGGCGATGACGTAGCGCATCCCGTGCCGGTCGAGAGCGTTTCGGAGCGCTCCTTCGGCCTTGTCCCACTGCTCGTCGGTACCGAGCCTGTTCTCGGGCCGAGTCGAGAGCTCGGCATGCGGGTCCATGCCGAAGAGGCCGTAGAGATACCGGACGTAGTCGATGACAGCATCGACCTCGGCCGGCACCTGCTCTTCGGTGCAGAAGATGTGAGCATCGTCCTGGGTCACGTAGCGAACGCGGGTGAGGCCGTGGAGCGTCCCTGCGAGCTCGTTGCGGTGGAGCGGGGCGGCCTCTGCGTACCGAAGGGGGAGATCGCGGTAGCTGCGGAGCTGGCTCCCGTAGAGCAGCATGTGACCCGGGCAGTTCATCGGCTTGATCCCGTACGTCTGCTCGTCCGTGTCGCCCGGGATGAGGAACATGTTGTCCCGGAACTTCTCCCAGTGCCCCGACGTGATCCAGAGCGCCTTGTCGTAGATCAACGGGGTCTTGACTTCGAGATAGCCGCGTCGCTTGTTCTCGCGGCGGCGCACCGCTTCGAGCTGGCTGTAGATCACCATCCCCTTGGGGTGCCAGAGAGGCGATCCCGGTGAGTGCTCGTCGAAGTGGAAGAGGTCGAGCTGACGGCCGATGCGACGGTGATCGCGGGCCTTGGCCTGCTCGAGCCGCTCGAGATGCGCGTCGAGGTCGGCCTGCGAGTAGAAGGCCGTGCCGTAGATCCGGGTCAGCTGCGTGTTGCGCTCGTCGCCACGCCAGTAGGCGCCCGCGAGGCTCATCAGCTTGAGGGCCTTGATAGGTGAGGCATCTTGCAAGTGCGGCCCACGGCAGAGATCCGTGAACGCGCCTTGGGTATAGAGGGAGATTGCGCCCTCGGCGTCGTGCGCGAGCTCGACCTTGTAGGGCTGAGACTCTGCCTCGAAGCGACTGACGGCTTCGTCCAGGGAGAGCTCCTCGCGCGTCCAGGCGCGACCCTCTTCGATCTCACGACGAATCTCGTCCTCGATGGCCTGCAGGTCGTCCTCCGAGATCGGCTCCGGGAACTCGAAGTCGTAGTAGAAGCCGTCCGCGATCGGCGGGCCGATGGCGATCTTGACCCCGGGGTACAGTCGCATGACCGCCTCGGCGAGCAAGTGGGCGGTCGAGTGGCGGAGCACGTGGAGCGCGTCCGGGTCTTCCGTGTCGCGAGTGGTGAGGAACTGGATCCGCTCACCGTCCATGAGCGGCAGGCGAACGTCGCGCGTCATATCGTCGACACGAACGAGCACGGCCTGCTCGGCGAGCTTCGGGCCGATCGCGCGCGCGGCCTCGATCCCCGTGGCGCCGTCGGGGAGCTCGAGCTCGGAGGAGTCGGGGAGGACGACCTTCATCTCGCGGAGGATAGATAGCCGGGCTGTCTCCGTAGACTCAGAACGATGAGCGAGAGTCGTGCGGTAGAGGCTGGACGCCTAGCCCGCGCCATCCGCTGGCCGGTCGAGCGGCTCGGCGCGATGGGCGGTGGGGTTGCGCGAGCGCTTCCCAGCGCGATCGAGAATCTCTTCCGCGACCGTTGCCCGCAGTACGCAGCGGCGATCGCCTACCGCGTCCTCTTCTCGCTCTTTCCGCTGACGATCGTACTCGTGTCGGTGTTCGGGCTGGTGCTCCAGAACGACGAGCTGCGACAGAACGTCATCGACGAGCTCCTCAGCATTCTGCCCGTCTCGGAGGCGGGCCAGAACGACGTCCAACGCTCGATCGAGGGGATCGCAACGCCGTTTTCGGCGATCGGCTTCATCTCGCTGATCGCGTTGATCTGGGGTGCCTCCGGGATGATGGCATCGATCCGAATCGGGCTCGAGGCGGCTCTCAAGGTACGACGAGGAAGACCGGCTGCGCGTGCGAAGCTGGTCGACTTCGTCGTCGTCGCAGCGACGGGGCTTCTCGTGCTCGTCGTTGTCGGGCTCTCCGCGTTTGCCGCCTTTTTCAGCCGGCTTGCCGACCGGGTCGTGGAGGAGAGCGGCGTCGGGTCGAGCCTGTTCGGCTTTCTGCTCCGCGACGGAATCCAGCTCTTGGCGATCGCGGTGATGGCCTTGCTGCTCTACCGCTTCGTCCCTGCACGGAGGCTACGCGCGCGCGGCGCGATGGCGGGAGCGGTGCTCACGGCGGTTGGAACGTGGGGGGCGGCGAAGATCCTGTCGATCGTCTTCGCTGACTTCTCTCGCTACAACCTCATCTACGGCTCGCTGGCCGGCGTCATGACGTTCCTGTTCTTCGTCTACGTGGTCGCGCTGATCCTGCTCCTCGGCGCGGAGTTCGCATACGCGTGGTCACAACCCCCGGGGCCACCCGGACCCCCTGTGCGCGCGCGGCTCTGGGGCTTCTTCCGGGGCCTCTTCGTCCACCACGACGAAGAGGAGGCCATGATCAGCGAAGCGCCGGCTCGTCGACCGTGAGCGTGCGAGCATCGGCGTCGAGGGTGCACGTGACGCCGAGCGGGAGAGCCGCGAGGTGCTTTCCGTGCCCGAGCGGGAGGCCGTAGATCACGGGGACGCCGAGCGGCTCGAGTCGCTCCTCGAGAACATCCTCAATCGAACGCGAGCGCGCCCAGTCGGAGACCGGCCGGAGATCGCCGTAGTCACACTTCTCCATCTGGCCGACGACGACCCCGGCGACGTTGTCGAGCTTGCCCGCATGCGCAAGCTGGACGAGCTGTCCGTCGACGTAATAGGGCGGAACGTGGGTGTCCTCGAAGAAGAGGATCGCGCCGTCGAGCTCGATCTCCCAGGGCGTCCCCATCGTCTGCATGAGCAGCCAGAGACAGCCGCCGACGAGAGGGGCGGTCACACGTCCGCCGTGGATCATCCGCACCCACGGGTCGTCGGGATCGCGAGGAACCGCGCCCGCCCCGCCGGTTCGTAGCACCTCGAGGAGACGATCCTGCGTGAACGTGGACGTCTCTGCACTGCCGACGCCCATGAGCCCGTTGGCGTAGATCGTCGCGAGTCCGGCTTTCTGCCGAAACGCCACGTGAAGCGCGGTGAGGTCAGAGAAGCCGACGAGCGGCTTCGGATTCGCGGCGATGAGGTCGAGGTCGAGATACGGGATCGCCTGCGCCGAGCCGAAGCCGCCCTGAAGCGCTTGTACGACGTCCACCTCCGGATCAGCGAAGAGCGCGTTCAGGTCCGCGGCACGCTGTTCGGCGCTGCCGGCTACGTAGTCGTCGCGCTCCCAGACCCCCGACCCCAACTTCACGTGGTACCCCCGCGCCTCCCACCATTCCGCGCCTCGGAGAACGTCCGAGCGGCTGTCATAGGGGCTGGCCGCGGCTGCGACGCCGATTGTCCCACCGTCGGGAAGCGGCTTTCCGAAGCGAGTTGCCGGAGTCACGGGCGCTCGGGGACGCTACCGGCAGATCCGCACGATCTGCATTGCGTCGGCCTCCCGGCC
>Ga0224510_10000271_pt1 | contig 42873 bp, 59 predicted proteins | sample SF_May12_sed_USG_FD_170161 | JGI IMG/M metagenome (GOLD analysis project Ga0224510, IMG submission 170161) | Sediment microbial communities from San Francisco Bay, California, United States - SF_May12_sed_USGS_4_1 | ecosystem: Environmental > Aquatic > Marine > Sediment | place: USA: California... | reverse complement strand
CCATCTGCCGGTGTCTCAGTGGCTGCCGCTACATGTGATGCCGGATCATCCTTTTTTTCTTGTGGAATTGGAAGCTTCTTTTTTGCCTCACCTTTGTAAACCTCAATTTTTTCGGGATGAATTTCTTCTTTCCCGATACCATCAATTAATGGTGAAACTATGGCCGGATCTTCATTTGTTGGATTATTCGATTCGATAAAATGGGAAATTCCAAAAAAAACCGCAATTGCGGCACATGCGAATAAAAAGTCAATAACAATTCTATTCATTTTCCTACCCGCTTTCTGTGATCTTCTTGTTTTTGCCAATCATCCCGGCAATCAGAATCACAAAATAAATTTTTTAACTCGATTTCTTCATAGCAAAAATAACAAATGCCAATAGGCTTGATCGTTAAATTTCTTTTCTCTAAAGCTTTTTGCAAAAAGAATTCATCCGTTTTTGCGGCATCATCAATTTGGCACATTATTTTCATTCCCTGATTTTGCGGTTGTTTCAGTATTTTTTTGCCAAATTTTTGCCGCCAGCATTAACCCGATCATTGTACCTACACTAGACGGTATTTCTGCCATAGTGCCTTTGTAAATGCTAATTCCGGCCCAAACGAATAACACAACAAACACCCATGAAACCATCGCCAGCCGAATTGACGAATTATTTCCGCTGTCATCTTGCAGAAAATTCATACATCCCCCTTGTTGATTATCAGCAAATCAAAAGCCTGCCCCTGCATTTCTTCTTCAAATTCATCGACTGCAATACGGCTTTTCAATAATGCCATTTGTGGAGGTTTGCCGGGGCTTGGGGCCATCATACCCTTTGATTTTCCTAATGTAATACATCCTTCAAGTTGCTTTGCCTTTGGCTTGTCAGCCATGAAATTGGCCGAGTGTATCTCGATTAAATCCCTTCCTGGTACGCCATAAACTTGATAGCACCATCCATGCTTCGGGCTATCGAATAAGCGGCATTCATATAAGCCTTCAGGTATGCAGCTTATTCCCGGCTTGTTGTTGTGCCAAGGTAACTCACCGGATATAAAACTTTTTCCACTATCTGAAACAAGAGTGCCGAAAGTGCCGTCATTTGTTGACGGGTCGCGGATAAGTGTAACCTGGCGTTTCATCATGTCTTATGCTCCCCCAAATGAGTAAGCAATGCGCTGTTCATTTTGTCCAGCTTTTCACCCAAAAGGGTAAATCCATCCTTGAATGTTTTATCCAGCTTTTCAAATTTGTTGTCCAGTTCCGGGCGTTCGTAAAAATTCCGCGCAATCTGTACTTCAAGTTTTCTCAATTCCTTTTCATCTTCATCATGTTTTCTAAATAGCAATTGTATTTGTATGTCTCGCCCGGCAATATCTTCATCGTGCTTTTTACCGAGCGCCGTTATTTTCGCTTCTTGAGCCTCGTCTTTGTTTTTCAATAACCAGCCCACAGCGCCAAAAATAAGCGTAAGAAAAAACAACCCGATACCTACATAATCAGACGCACCCATTATTCAATCCACCCCATCATCGCGCCAATAATAATTGCGTTTGCATTTGAGGCATCACAAATCCCCATCATTTTAACGTCCGCCATTCCTGGTATTGGTATCGGGGTCGGAAAATTTATAACAGCTCCATTGTTTTGACTTCCCATCTGATCCTGAGTAACAAAGACGCCAGAATTCAACACTCCATCATGCGCAGTCGCTTTTATGGATGTTTGGCAAAAGTGAGAAGTTGAAGAACCAGAACTTGTTTGCCAGTGTGAAAGGTATCCTGTTTTACCTGCTGGGATTGTATAGATTGCCTGATGCGCGGTATTATTACCGAGAGCAATAAAACCATACGTCACAGTCCCCGCTGTATTGGTCAGAGAAATATTACCCGCCGAAATCCCCCCCGTTCCTGACTGGCTTGAATGATAATAATTTATTCTAAGGATATTTGTTGCGACCGTAAGAACTGGCGTTACGCCGTTTAACGAAACCGTTTCGGTTCTTGCAACATATAAATTATCCAGATAATGAATTTCGACTTTCTGCGTCCCTGTTCCCGCCAGCGTATCCGCTGCGCTTGTTGAAACGACCCTCATTTGTTGTGGAGTAGCCGTAAAAACGTAGGTTGTTGTCGGGCCTTCCCATAGATCAACAAGAACGTTTCCAACTATCGGAGCGCGACCGAATGAAAATCCACGAACTTTATTCGGGTAATAATTACTTGCATTACCGATTAAGTTTTCCTGCAATAATGGAGCGCCTACACTCCAAGAAGGGACCGGGTTCGTTGCGCTTATTGGTTTGGATGCGTCATAAGTCGTTTCTGCAGCAAATGCATGTTCACCCAAAAACAAGCAGACGATTAGAAAAATAATATTATGTATTGTTTTCATTGTATATTTCCTTAATGTAAATAATGCTTGCCTTGCTATTCCCGTTTCGGTATATTGATAATCATCAAATATCGCACATTCAAGAGGATACTATGTTTAAATTCATTTTTCTAGCACTTCTTTCAACTTCTGCATTCGCAGATAATTGGACAAGGGCTGACACTTACCGTGAAGCCGCTTTTCAGACGCTTAATGTTATTGATTGGGGACAGACTCGGTATATTGTAAATCATCCAAAAGAATACCGTGAACTTGATTACTCAGGATTGATTGGAGAAAATCCAACATTAAGCAGAATTAATATATTCATGTCTGAAGTTGCGGTGTTGCATTTTACAATCGGATATTTTCTTCCATCCGATTGGCGTGCTGCATTTCAATATATAACTATCGGCGGAAAATTAAATACAGATTTACGAAATGCGAGCATTGGAATTAAGATTTTATTTTAGCTGCTTGCTATTGTTAATTTTAAAAAATTAATTATTATATTTTCTGCCAGTGATCCCGCTGAATTATTTGTTAGTGTGATTGAATTTATTCCAGTTATTCCGTAGTTATCACATTTAACACTATATGAACCCTGCGTAGCAAAGCCACCCGCCACAAATACCGTTAATATATCCAATGGTGATATTGCAGTATTCGCAAATGAAAATGTGACTGATGCGCCGGAAGCTAGAGAGCTATTATTCATAATTATTTGGCCGCTAGGTCTATTTAAGGTAACGCTAGTCGATTTGCTGGTAAGTTGAATAACTTGTCCCCCAGCACCTATTGAGTATCCTATTCCAGCAGAAGAATGGGAAGAGGTTATTCCACCAGAACTAGATTGAATAGCCCCTGAAGATGCTACGGAAGTAGCATTGACATACCCGCCCCCGATTACATTCACCGCATTGGTTGCCAAATCAGCCAACGCAGTGTGTTCAGTTAGTTTTGGATTTTCCAAAATCCATCTTGTATTAGCAAGATCATATCGTAATTGCGCATTCCCGGTTAAGTCCCCGACCGCCAAAGCTACAGCAGCATTGTTTACATATTTAACAATCGTTCTTGCGGTTTGTGCCGCACCGTTTAACGTTGGCGCAAATGTTGGAGTGGTCGTAGTATTTGGAGTTCCGATTTTTACAGTAAGCGGATATCCGTTTACAAGAGCCGGATAAGGAACTGTGAAAGTGGCAGTTATTGCGTCAGAAGTTCCGCCAGACGCCGCAAAGAATCCGGCGAATTGTGCAAGATTTGTTATATTGAACAATACCCAGTTTGTCGGATCAAGCGAAGGGTCTGTATATCCAATAGCCCTATAATTTTTTGCGATGTAAAATTCTGTTGCACCTGTCGAATTGTTTTTAATCGACACAATACCACCGGCAGGCGTAGCAACCAGCGAGGCTCCGGCAGAAGGATTAAACGGCAAGGATAAGCCAAGTTGCTGCATTAACCAAATTGCAGTTGTTCCGGCATTGTGAAGCCAGTTTTGTTGCTCTGCGTTGATCTTGTCAACGTTTGGCACGAATCCGCTTGATAGTTGAGCAGGCGAAGGAATGACGGAATTCACAAGCCCGTTATCAAACGGAGTTGCAAGGGCGGGGACGTTGTTTGTTAAGGATGAGGCTGTCATTTGTATTTCCTTTACGCTGAAACTATAATCGTTGTGTATTGCCAGGGCATATCAAGAAATCCTGAATTCATGCTTTCAATTAAAAGCGTAACAGATGCGGCGTCTGATGGATAATTAATCACGATATTTATTGTATTTGTGTTTGAAACTTTAACGCTAATTTCGTCAGTGTTTTCTATTCTCGGCGCAGCTCCATTTGTTCCAATTAAAAAGCGTTTTAATCGTTTTTTCAGCCAGTTAATGCTCATGAAAAATCCATCATCACGATATAATTTCCACGTTAAAATTCTCTTATACACATCATCCGAAGCAGCTATAAATTCAGTTGATCCTAATCCAAATGTATCAACGTTGTAAGTAGCTATATTATAAATAGCCCCGGACGAAACACCGATTGACGGCCTTGGGAACCCGTAATAATTAGCCCCTATCCAATCCAGCATTAACCCAGAAAGCCCCGTGTATATGGGCAAATTAATACTATTACACCAATCCGCATAATCTTGCGCTTGCATGTTAAACGAATCAACAAATGCCTTTAAATCCAGGTCATCTTGATACTGCTGATATAAGTAGCTTTTGATTATTTGGGATTCCATTTTAAACCCGAATCAAAGTTATTTTTGTGGCATCTGTTACAAAGTATCCTTCGCTGTCCCCTGAAATCAAACCAGTTCCGGCCCCCGGCGAAGTGGGTACGCCATTTATCGAAACAACAAAAGTCAACGCAGAAATTAACTCCGGCTGAATAATCGATGAAATGCTCGATAAAAATGTTTGCTGCAAGGTATATAAATTTATGGCAATTGAAACCGGAATCGAGTTTATATAATTCACAAAAGCAGTAGTCGCCGCTGCCGAAATTGTTGATGTAGCAGTAAAATTCGATGCAACCGTTGACCATGTCAATGAAATAGTTACAGCCTGAGATACAGGGACTACATATAAAATTGTGTAAGTATCAGGGTAATCAATAATGTTCACAATGCTATTTCTAAGAGAAGCGGCCCCTGTGATTGTTTCACTCGGAATCAGTTGAGAATAGTTGATATTGTACGTTCCTGTTCCCCCTGCACCTGTCCCAAATGAAACAATCACTGTCGGATTCTCAATGCCATTTCCCGAAACTATATCGCCAATTGCGATTGTCCCAGATGATACCGCAGTGACCGTGAAAACGGATCCTGTAATGCTTCCCGTGACGCTCCATGTATGAGAGGTTACGATTGACCCCTTAAGATCGCCAATATCAAACAATGCGTTATAAATGGCCCCAGCAACGGCATAAGGATCGCCACCTCCAACCATTATTTTACTTGCTCCACTAACTGACACAAGGCGAGGTTGAACGCCTGGAATGGCCTGCAAAAGTGATTTTAAATATGAAATCGTTCCTACAGATGGAGCTAGTTGCGCTTGTAAAATTCTGGCACGATATAAGTCAACTGTTTCGGATTCTGTTGCAATCGTTCCGTTTGATGAATTCACGCAAACAAGCGGGTATCCCGCTGGGACAGATGTAATGATTGTTTGTATTGATCCGGCAGGGATTGCCCAAGTGCCATAATTTACCGCTACGACATAGGCGATTGCCGATCCATGCGTTGTGCCGGTCATCGCTTCGCTTCCGACAGTTTGAGAATTATTTACCGAGTATGTCCCCGTGCCTCCCGTTCCCGTCAGGAACCCGGTAATTACGGTACCAGCCGTTACCCCGGCACCTGTGATTGCATCGCCTACAAGTATCTGACCGGAGGCAATGGCGCTGATTGTGAGTGTTGTACCTGATATTGCGCCGGTGAAAGATACTGCCGAAGCATTCCCCAAAATAACAGAATCTTGAACGATGTATTGATTTAATCCATCGCTTACAACAAAGCCCTTTGCGATTGAATAACCGATCAACCCGGTAAAAGTAACAAATGCGCTTGAATTGCTCAAAACACCTTTAGACAATCCCATTTGTGCGCCTAGCAAGAACGTCAAATATTCATTTGCGGTAATGGGTGACATTGAATTTATCAGGTCAATAACGGCCTGATCGATGAATGCCATTGCTCCAACGTCTGTACTCGAAATATCTTCAATCAAAGAGCCTGGAAGCGTTGCCGTATATCCTGGCCGAGAAGCCGCAACCGCATTTAACAGATTCGCCCGCAACGTGGCGGGAGGTGTCGGCTGTGCGCCTGCTGTTGTCATGTTGATTGTTACGCTCATTTCCGGCCCCGTATATTCTGCCTCTCGGCATGTTTTTTTATTATATCAAACTCAAGTCACTATCACTTGATTAATAATAATCCCTTTGTGCGTCACTATATTGATTTCATAACTCGGAGTGGCCGGGTTCGCCGTTTCTGGCCGGGCAGCTTTGGCAATGGTCAGGCTTGCAAAATATTGAGAATATCTTGACTGGACTTGTGCCACATAATAATCAGGAAAAACTTGCGTAACAATCGATTGTTGCGCCGGAATTCCAACGTCTGCATAAAACGGACTTTCACCCGGAGTAAGCTTCAAGGCTTGAGCAAGTGAGGTTATCCAGACATAATCATCATAGCCGAGCGTGTCGGTTGTGACTTCGACCCATGCCCCTACATCGTTGCGTCCGAACGTCCGCATTATTCCCTCGTTTTCACTGGATTGGTTGTTGTCGGGATGGCTGTTAATGTAACGGGAGGTATTCCTGCTGTTGTAAGTGCCGCCGCGTTAATTGCTGGGCCGATAATCAGCAATAAATTATTGATCTGTTGAATTAGTGATTGCCAGGATGCGTTTACATCCTCAAGCTGTACTTGATGTGAATCATCTCTGACAATAACATCGCTCCGGCCTGTCAAGGTAAGCATGTCAGGATTGACGGATTTCCAGTTCTTGTTTCCAATTGGGAAAAACATCAATGCCGATAAATTTGCAGGAGCCGTCATATCTGAGGTTCTTCCGTCTTGTCCGGTGATTCCTGCAATATTTGCATCACATGGAATCAAAACGCCCTTATCCCCAGATTGTAACGGAATCCTGATATATTCAGAACCGATCACCGGAACGTCTATTTCAGGCAAATTGTAATCGCTTAAAATCTCAAATTTCACTTTTACAAACGATCCGCTTACGGATACAACAGACGCAGGCAGAGAAATGCCAAGCAAGTTTATGGCATCATTCGCGCCCTTCTTTGCAATATTACCTAGCGCAACCTGGAATGGCAATTTTTGTGCTGTGCTGCTCATGTCGTAGACTTCCTATTCGGCAAAACATTAATCACTGTCACCCAACTATTCGCGTCAGCCTGCCTAAAATTTCCTAGATGACGAACTGAATTCACAAATCCGTCCCCGGTATATGCGATTCCATTTTTTGGCGCAAAAAACTTTCCTTGAATAATATTTGATTCTGGCATTTTTACCGTACTTCCGACCCTTATATCTGATCTCATCACGCATTTTAATTGAACTGTATTGTAATCCAACCAAACAGGCTGGCCGATTAAATCATTGAAATCTATTTTTATCGGCTCTGTTTTTTTCGTGTTATCCGTGCAGTTATACCCGTCAGGCGTTTTAATAAACTTGATGCCGAGATAGTCAGTATCGTTCAAAATCCGCTTGCTGTGCAAATTCATATCTTGCGCGAATATCCCGAAATCAGGATACACGGAAAACAAACCAGGGGCCGCCGGTACAAGCCTCGTATCAAGGTTTATATCTGACTTTATACCAGCATTGCCCAAAGCTATTTTAATCGCATCCTGTAGGCTTGTGCCTGCCTTGCAGTCTATTGCAATTGGCTTTGGTTTTGCGGTTGAAGTCTGGCTTGCTGTTAATCGTGTGGTAACGATTAAATCCAAAGTTTGCTCATTCCCCTGCCAGTTACCAATAGCCTGCAAAATAGTGCCTTGAAAAACAATTCCATTCCGAATTGGGGAATAATTCGCCTGTTGTGTAGCAAGAGGCAATCCGGGTTTCATCCCGGCCATTATTGCAATATTCTGGAAGTTTAAATTTGAAGCCTTATTGACAAGGCCCAAATCAATTCCCCAAATTTTTATTAAGGCATTCCCTGCCGGAATGTCTTCGGTTACGATAGGAATGTCCATTTCAATATTCAATGCGCCAGGCTTTGAATATCCGCCGTGAATCGTTTTTTCAAAACTTGTAAATTGCATTTTAGCGCCATCGATTTCAAGGATAGCGCCAGAATTATCGGTTATGGTGATATTGTAGAATCTCATTTTATGCTGTTTTTACCATCAATATATAATTTACCTATTGTGGTTTTATTTGTGAAAGCATCAGCAAGTAACATTGCAACTACTGAAATGATTTCCATGAAGGATAATGTGACTGTCATTGGTTTAGTTCCGAGTTAGCGGGGTGATTTGCCTATTGTGGTTTTATCTGTAAAAATGTCTATAATAAGCTTAAGTTTCACAATTTAATCTCTCTTCCTCGTCTACTATCGCATTTACTTTTACTGCACCTTTTGATGGTTCACTTGCCGTATTACACAAGACATCTTCCTGACTCAACCCACTTAGAAAGTCCGACAACCCACTTTAAGGTTATTGTGCTTGTGTTAGAAGTAAGTGTGGCATCGGTCGCACCATTTAAAAGTACATTGCCCGTACCATGTTTTACTACCAAGTCTCTCCCAGAGTTGAACGTCTTTAACACAATCTCTCGTCCATCATCCAGCCCAGTTGTAGAGACATCAAGTATCCTGCCGGCAGAAGAATAAGGTCCAGTTGAAAAAACAGATCCCTGTAAATCAATTGTATTTGAATCTATTACAGTTAATGCCCATTGTCCAGTTGCCTCGGCTACACCACCAATATCTTCCACGCGACAAATGTCGCCAGTAAGGTACCCGTGTCCGGTAACTGTTAATCGAATAAGGCCAACGCCATTATTGATAGCACCCAAAACCGATTGCTGCTTATTTGGACCAAAAATGCTATCAACATCGTCAGTTACGGCTGTTGCATCATGTGTATCTTGGACTTGATATTTGTTGGTACAAGGCAGCCCTCCATAAACTACGCGCAATGGAGTTATCGGGTAAGAAATAGGGACTGTAAAATTAATACCATATGTGTTATTCCGCATTTCGATATTCCTTGCTCGGCTCCATGTGGTGCCAGCTAATGTTACAGCGATAGTTCCTGTTGATGTTCCTCCTACAAATTCACACCCATCTATAATCACCCCATTGCACTCTGTAATAGAAATCGCAGCAGTTGTGATTGCATAGTTTGATGCAAACTTATTATTGTAAAATGCAGTGTTGCTAGTAAGATTATTCGTAATAGATATATAAGGGTCGGCACTCTCAAAAGAACAAGTATTAAGTGTTACCTGTTCGGCGGCAGAAATCTCCAATGCAATACCTTGATTCCCTACAGATAGGGCATTAAAGTGGTTGAATGCGCAGTTTGTAAATGCAACACGCCCAGCTGCCCCAGTGTTAAGATCAATAGATGCGTTTGGCGTGGCACCAGTATTAGGTCCATTTTTCACAAAAAATGAATTTGATACGCCAGTTTCAATAACTGTACCGTGCAGATATAGACCTCTCCCACTATTTAATAGTGATGTACACTTGTCGATGTGGAGTTTTTGTACAAATGGGCCAGATGTAGACGTGCCAAAAGCATATATACCATATCTGCCACATCCAGTTATTCGAACATTATTAATACTTATCGTATCAACAAATGTTCCGGCAGTAGTTGTCCCAAGCGCGATACCATCGTTAGCGACCCCGCCTTGACCAATGATTTGACAATGTTCAAACCCAATAAATGTCGTGGATATATTTAATGGAGTTGCAAAAACTGGCGCATTTATCGCGGCTGTAAATTTTGTCGCGTTTTCCCCCGATCCACGAATCAATACATTTGATTTAATAGTCCAGTTTCCAAGAAAGTTTCCTGGCGGGGCATATAAAGTTCCTATACCGGCAGAATTGCAGTAGTCTATTGCTGTTTGGATAGCTTCCGTATCATCTGTTGTACCATCACCAACTGCACCGAAATCCTTTACGCTAACAACATCCCTATTCTTATCCTGCAATGTCCTTGCTACTGCCCCGATTCCAGATTGGATAAAACCAATAAGAGAAGCGCCGCTACTTGGCGAAAATATCGCTTTTATATAAGTCGTTAAATTATCAAATGTGAAATTTGTAAGAACGCCAGTTACGCTATTCCAAAATGTTATTTTATCCGCGTCTATCGGGACTGTCTTTGGCGTTGTTGAATATGCCGTATCAAGCATATTTCCGATAGTTGATTTCTCTACGGTTGTCGGGGTTCCAGCTTGTTGAACAACGATGGTATCGGCAGTCGTTAACGCTCCGGCTGTTGGTAGTTGATTGGGAAATAAATCTGCCATAATGATGATTCCTTAATGTATTCTTAAATATGAACCGGATGCAACAAGTAATTTTGATTGAACGTAACTTGCATTAACCGATATAACCAAATTTCCTGGGCCATTTTGTATTGCTCTTACATTCAAATCATTTGTCGTTCTTGGCGTTGCCGAAATTTCAAATTGATTATTCTTTGTTCTATATACCAGCGTACTTGTGAAGTATCCATTCGTCAATGATATATCGTATTGCGAAGGGCTTCCGACCATTGGCCGCGAAACAATCAGTGCGCCTTGGGTCGAATATATGTTTACATAATACCGTTGTCCGAATAGGTTATATGTAACAACGACATTATACTGAACGCCATCAAAGACAGCTTGAAACTGAAACGGGTTATCTTCTGTCGGTTCAAAATCAATAAAATCTGTCATGGTGTTGCCACTCCGTCCCATGTTGTGCCTGATTTCGCGCCATTTGTCATTTTCTGTAACAGTGCATTCATTTTTGTTTCTGCTTCTGCCAGATTGATTAAAGGCTGAATGAAGTCGATTTGCCAATCTGTTTGCTGATGTTTGCTTTCGCCTGACGTAATATCCTTGAATCCTGTCATGATACAGCCAGAATACACGAATGACGGAGTAACTACGGTATATGATCCGCCGTTAAAATTATGATTGTCTAAAGCCGTTTTCAGTGCGATAGCTGTCAATGTCCTGGTTACCATAGCACCCTTCAATCTTGGGGTGCAATTCATCCTCATGGAAATATTAAGCGGTTGTGCGATGATCGCATTTGCGGCGGTCTTTTGATTTGCAAATGGGTAACTTCCGATTTGATTATTGTGTAAAGTCGCACCAGGTAACGGGTAAAACGTTGCAAAAAAATCATCAAGATTTAAATTTATTTTCCCGTTTAAAATTCCAGACTGAAAATTAAGCGCCTCAGTTATTGCAATAAGCGGAAGTATTTTTCCAGGAACAAAAGACGCAATCCCATCTGTCAAAAAGATAGGCGACTTTTCAAAAGCAAGCTTATATATTGAGTTTCCAAGGTTCATAAATCACCTATTGCGCGGCCCATGCACTTGTTGCCGGACTTGATCCGGGTACAGCATGAACAGTTACATCAACTTTTATATTTGACCCTGCATGTTTTGGCATTGATTGTGCCGGGCTTCTTGGCGTATACGAAAATGCTTCGTCATATGCTTTTTTAATCTGTGGAGTAGATTCGAGAGTTTTTACTTTTTCAGCACCTTTTGACCCGTCTCCAAGCCATCTGCTTAAAAAGTCAGCCGTATCGCTCATAGCTTTCCCGATTTTCTGCATTTCTTCCAAGAAGTTCCTGAAATCATTTGAGAACTCTTCGCTTGTCAAATAATTTGCGCCACGCTCTAAAGCTTTCCCGCCGCCAGAAATCAAATTTTTTATTAATGGGCTTTGCATAATTGTCGCGGCAGCTTTCGCAAAAGCTTCAGAAAGTTTGGTCAATCCAGGCAATAACGGCGTTAACGCCTTGACGAATACATTTTCGATTTTTTCTTTCGCTGCGTCTAATGTGCGAGAAAAATTCGCATAAGCATCTTGTGTGCCTTTTGACAATTCAAGCATCCTTTTGTTTGATTCGTAGCTTTTTTGTAATTCGTCAATATTTGTATGGCTTAATTGTTTGATCGTGTTGAAATCAAGCTCGGGGGCAAGCGTTTCCATTACCTTGGATTCAGCCCCCTTTGGCGCTGTCTGGTACGCTGTTTGAACGGCTTTCAGGAACGGGCCAAGGATGTCTGAAGGTGCTTTCCCTTGCCATTGTTCTTCACCCATGCCGAGCCGCCTGAATGCAACCCCGCCGCTTTCTTTTTCTTTGGCGAAAGTTTCAAGCAGCGATTGAACTCCTCCCTCTCCGCCTAAAGCTTGTCCGTATGATATTCCTGCGGCTTTTGCGCCCCCGTAGGTGCTTCCCGTTCGCATGGCGTTAGATTGCCCAGACGATACCGCACCGGCTAATCTAGCGATGCCAAACAGCCCCCCAGCACCCAATACGCCAGATATTAGCCCCATGACAGAACCCCAGCTTAAAAGTGACTTCGTTGCATCCTTGAGATTTCTTGCAACAGCGAGCGTACCCCGGCCAAGCGAAGTCATTACCCTGTCAGATGCCTTGAGCGCAAGCGTCATTTTACCGGCCATTGAATTGGCGGACTTGATTTGATTTGATCCTTCTTTGATGGATGCTACAAATTTTGCGCCAATACTTTGCGTTTTGGCTAAGGATTTGCCGATAGCTCCCCATTGCCCCGGCATTTCCTTCAGTTCTTCGCGGTACTGCTTTACCTGTTCACTGAATTTTTTCCACTGGCCGTCTTGTATTTCAATTTCTACAATGCTTTTTGCCATGTCAAAAAATCCCTTTTAATATCCCCAGTAAATACCTTTGCTTGTACTCATGCGCAGAAGATGTGAATGGAATATTGAACTCTTCAAAATATTCTTGAAATCCTTCATTTGCAATAAAATCTAGGATACAACCCGTGACACTTTCCCCGTCTTTGGTGAAATCTCTATCTCTGTCGATGTCGGCAATGAATTTGCGTATTCCGTAGAGGTCAAGGATGTAATTTGCGTTCCCCATGATCCATTTGCGATAGTCAAAAGATCGTCCCGAACATCCCGCTTTGTCATTGCACAAATTAACATAAAAAAAACGATTCTTTGTTTTGCCTCTTCCCAATCTGATACATCTATCAATTCGCGTTTTATCGCAGTTTCAACGGGGAAAGTTTCCCAACCATTTTCGCCAAGCGCAAGAACGTTCGTCAAACGGGATATTTCATTCATTAGGCCATTTTCAACACCCTCCGGGCCTTCCCATTTGCTCATGTCCCTGGCGACCTCTTCCAGTGTCATTGCAGCGATTTTTGGGCCGGTTACTTCCATTCCTGCGGTGAGCAACTTCGTGAAAGTTGAGCAAATCACAAAATGATATTTTTTGAATGTCTCAAAAAGCAAAGGCGCAGAATGAAAGATCGTTTCCCCCTCATCGCCTTCGACTGGAACAACCAGATTTAATACTTTATTTATTTTCATAGGTTATACAAATCGCCGTTGACTTGATAAGCGCCTGAGAAGTGGATCACAACCCCAGCATCCTCGCCATTTTGTTTAATTGCATCGACACTTTTAATTGAAACGTTCGTCAATGCATAATCAGAATATGCCGAGCTATCCGAGCGAATCACAACATCGCCAAGGGTAGAAAGTTTTTCCCAACGCTTTTTAAAACGATCACCAAGGGCATTCGTGCGTAATACATGGGCAGAAAATTCCATGATCTGATACGGCTCGGGCGAAGTGACCAGCCCCGTTGCCGTTGGAATGACATGAGTAATGTCACCCTGCGGGGTCAACGTAATCATATCCTTACCCATGAATGCCGGGGTAATGTTCAAATCAGGATGATCGGTAAAGCTGATCGTTGCCCGAAGTCTATTAATTGTTCCTTGATTGACCGGAGTTGCCATTTGTTCCCCCTTAACCTGTCACGAAATCAGTAACGTTGAGCGCAAAATTGATAGCCTTGAATCCTCTCGCCGGTACTGCGCTCAACGAAAGGCCGTCATATCTACCAATTGAATAATACGATGGATTGTTTGCCGTGTAGGTCACAAAATCAATCGCATTGACAATTGGCGTTGTGGCCGTGCTTAAAAGCATCCCGTAACTGACTGCGCGATTCGCGGTTTGCTGTGCGCGATTCTGCAAACGATTAATTCCAAGCTGGTTGTAATACAGCGGATTAATAGCCGTGTTGCTGCCGTTTATAATCTCGTTCGCAAGATCAAGATGCAGATTTGTCTGTACCCAATCCACAGCATACCAGTAGCTAAAATCGCGCCCGTCCCCTGTTGTTCCCCATTTCAAGGTCTTGACATTTGGCAAACCACCTTCTGCGCCTGTGTCTGTATAGTTGATATAAGCCGCTTTCAGGTTCGTTGCATCCAGTGGCGTGATTGGATATGCGACAGAGCCGTAGATGTAACGGAAAGCAAACGGGGCCAGCTTGTTTGTTTCGCTTGGGCTTGATCCAAGTACCAAAGCAAACATATCAGCAGCCGGGGCCGTTGTAATCGCATCCAATGGGGCTTTTATCCGCATAACAGCGGACTTCATTCCAAGGAATTGAGAATAATTATTCACACATGACATCGGTTCCGATCCGACAGTTTGGGTATTGTTTACGGTATAAGTACCCGTGCCACCCGTACCGGATATCAATCCAGTAATCACAGTATTTGCAGTTACTCCAAGCCCTGTAATTGGGCTTCCTATCGCCAAATGGCCATACGCAATTGCAGAAACTGTCAACGTTGTACCCGCGATAGTTCCGGTAAAGCTTGCGTCACCGGTGACATGGAAAAACGCATAGAATCGAGAAGTTGTGCTTGTGTAATTATTCAGGAATGTTGCAAATGATGCATCTGTTGCCCAATTGTCAGGACAAAGAGCAGCATAATAAACGCCTGGGTTATTCGTCAGGAATGTATTCAAATCAGCAACGCCACCGGCAATAGTGTTTGTTCCACCACCGGCCAACGTTGAACCAGAAAGCGTTATTCCTGCGCTTGACTTCGCCAGCGTATATGAGTTTCCGGCTGTGCCAGCAAGTTTTGACGTGGCCGTAATCACAGTACCATTGCGTGAATATGTCAACAGATACAAGTTGGCATCAATTGACGCAGTAAGCAAAGCCAGTAAATTTGTGGCGGTATTTTCCGGCAATGCTCCGACCAGAACTTGATTTCCAGATGGATTCGCTGCAACAAAAGTAATCGCCGTACCCTGAATGGTCAAGGTGTCAGCCGCAACACCGCCAGAGAATGTGGCCCCGCCAACTGTGATATTTGCGCCTACTTTTGCAAGCGTGTACGCATTACCGGCAACGCCATAAACTCGCGATGTGATCGTTGTAACGTTCAATGTCGTGCTGTATGTCATCAAGGCCAAGTTCACATCTGCGGAAGTCTGCAAGAATGCTTGCAGGTTCGCCGATGTGACATTGTTGTTTGCGCCGATCAATACCTGGTTACCTACTGGCGTACCAGAAACGAACGTAATCAGCGTTCCTTGAATCGTAACTGTATCAGCCGGGGAAACGTTGCCCGCCGCAATGGTGATTGTATTGCTTGCCTGTACGCCGGGGCTTGCATTTCCTGTAAATGAAACAGTTCCGCTTGCGCGTGTTCCAGCCGTGCCAAGCTCAAGCACATAAACTGCAATGTTCGCCTGATTGTTTGCTGAAAAGGTTGTGTATTTTGCTTGCAGCTCTGTTACGACATCACTTGGCGATGCGAGGATCGCGGTCAAGTCTGCTTGTGATGCAATGAGTTGTTTTGTTCCAGCGGTGAGCGATGTTGCTCCCTGTGAAACAATAATACCGGTTTGCTGAAGGGCGCTGGGTGCGCCCGCAAGCGTTTGGGAAACTTGGATATTTACAATATCGTTTGCAGACATTTTGCGGCCTCCGTCATGGGAACCGTCAGAGCCTATGCGCTGGCGGCTTGCTTCTGCCTCACGGCATGAGCGTTAAGACTTAATTATATTTTACTGCAACAACGCTTGAAGATGGATCAAGAACAATTCCGCTTGACATAGGCCAGTCAACATCATAATGGCCGACAGTTGCGGGAATGGTGAATACTTTATTTGCCGCTGCGCCTGTTGCAACGGTTGCCGCGTCATAAACAGAGCCAACACCACTTGCAGAAATAACATTGATTGAAACAAGCCGAGTTGTTCCAGCTTTTACAACAGAAGAAGCGCCGGAAATGTTATTCGTTGCCAGATTCCCTTGAGATCCAAGAAGCTGGCCGGTGTTATCCAGGTTCATCGGTGCAGAAAATCCAAGCACGTTATTTGCAACATAAGACGCCAATGGGGATTGACCGGCAACCGCGATGCCAACAATTGCAAGCCCTGCGAAAACAACCAGCAGCGTAAAAAGATGTGTGATTTTTTTCATGATGCGAGTTCCTTTTAATGGTTACAGAATTTTATTCGTGTATTTTCATAAGCGTGTTGATACTACCACCAATGAATTAAAAAATCTATCAAACAACATAGAATTGCGCGTTTGCAGTTAATATCAATTGCCGGGCAATTGCAAGGGCGCGATTCTGATAATAATTAATCTCAAATTCAATGCTTTTTTTCTGCGCGACAATACCAAGCTCAGACTGGCCCCTTTTTTCATCCTGAATGATCGGCATATTCTGGATGCCTATTTCGCCATAATCTAACGAATACTTGAAAACATAGTCTTGATAATCAAGTGCTTCGTTATTTCTCAGCCCGTACATAATCACTTTTACTTTTTCAGTTATTAATTGATTGTGTGACGAATTGCTTTCAATATATGGGGCTGACTGAATGGCCTTTGTATCTGTAATTTCGATTGCAGCATACGGGGGTAATATATTCGAGGGAACAAGATTCGCCGGATAGATTGGCATTTTTGCATTCAGAGATAGCCAAATAGGAAGGCTGTTCGTTGCTATAGCCGCCCCAAGGTCAACCGGATTTCCTGGATTGTCGATGATCTGCGAATACATCGCCGGGTAAATTGCATCACCCCGGTAATGGTACGTTCCTGCATTCTGATATTTATTGCCCTGCGAAGTGAAAGCAAAGCGGATTAAATCAATACCGCCAATATACGTCACGTTTGACGCGATGGAATTGAACTGTTGGATTTCTTCTTGCGTTGTAAAGACTACCTTGTTTATGCCGATTGTTTCGTCTGTTCGCTGAAGTTGATCTGTTGCGTAATGCAATGACCCCCTGACAATCAAAGGTGCGGCCAACAGGTCTTTAACCCAAAACACATACCCGTCAATCGGAAGCACTGCACGGGTGTATTTATGAAAAGTAACTTCTTGATTCCCTGAAACCGTGGTGATGCCTGCATCCAATTCTGATTGCATTTGCGTTTTCGTTAGATTCTCGGTTACTTTTGCCATTATTCAGCCACCCATGCCCTGAAGTTATTTCGATACAAGCCAGAATCAACGAAAGTCGTTTTATGCGTTACTTGCCGATATTGCCGTTTTTTCCTTGCCCCGGCCTTTGGTGCTGACTTTGCTTTTGTCTGAATTCCATGCTCTTCATTATCAATGAATTCGTTAAATCTATCCTCAATGTTTGACATGGAAGAGCCAAATACATCAAGGCTTGACGGTGCGCCAGCAAGTATATTTTCCAATGCTCCGGCAACTCCATCCTCAATAAATTCAGCAATCTTGTCAGAGTTCTGATCTGCAAATATCTGCATCACATGAAACTTGCTTTCCAGTATTTCCGCAACGTCCCCGGTTTCCTGATCGCTATCTGCATAAGGTATTTCAACAACCCCAAGATGCAGAATCACGACATCCCCCATACCGGGCCAATACGTTGGGCATAACTCAAATATGTCCGGCCCCAAGGCGTTTTTATATACTGCAAATCAGCCATCGTGAGGTTTTTCATAAAGTCAGGTATCAACATCGATGAACTTGTACTTTCGTCCGAAGCGGACTGAATAACGCCTGGAACAAATCCATTGATATTAAAATTCTTGCGTTGATCCGCAAAAAATGTTTGCCCTGTTTGATCGGATGCAAATTCAATCAAGTTCGCGCCGCCAAGATTATAAACAGCAGAATCATAAATCAATGGCGAAGCCTGCTCGATTGGCGCATATACGAGAGCAACAGACAGATTAAAGGCCGCGTCAATATCCGTAGATAAGTCGGGCAATTGCGCGACTGTTATGCCCATTGAGTTACGAATAAACGCCAAGAAGCCCGCACGATTTGCCATGATAAGCCCTTATTTTTTCTTGCCTTTTACTGCAACTTGAATTGTCTCATTGATTTGTGCATCTGATTCCTGAGAGCCTTTTGCGCTTTCTTCAACGATTGACATTTCAACAGCCTTGATTCCTGAGCCGATCTCTTCGGCATTTTGTTCAATCTGCTGGCTATGTGCGGCGGCGGCTTCTTTGCGTTGCTCTGCGCTTTGCTCAATCAGTGCCGAATCGTTCGTTTCAAAAGTACCCTCGATAGCGGTTGCAGATACCGGCTTGTCAAAGCTGTAAATCAGGCCAACGAAACCTTTATGCCTCAAAGCTTCGTCTGCCGAAATGCAAAATGGCTTTGGCGAATCTGTATGCTGCGCAAGAATACCCTCGAGAATTTCTTTTGATGCATCCTGATAAATTACAATCTGCTCACCTATACCGATACGCTGCTCAAACAGGCGGGCAAATTCTGGAATTCTGTATCCAAATTGCTGGATATGTTTTGTTGTGTTTGCAATAAATAATTTCATGTTTTACCCCTTAAAAGTGGAAAAATCCCGCCAATTTGTGTCAGCGGGATTTTATGTTACCACTATTCCATTAATAAGTCATGGATGCGATAGTTAATGCTTCAGGGCGTACCGACCATCCCGAAGTGCAGCGCAATTCACTTACCACGTCAATCGCACCACCAGGCAATGGCGTTGGAATTTCACGAGGAGCTGCCATGTCGCACAACATCATATTAACCGCATCGAGGCCGGGGGCCATTTTTGCGAATTCGTTGGTATTAATGCGGCTACCTTCGGGCTTTTTGACTTCGGGAATCGTAATCAGAATTGCATCACGTCCGCCTGCACCCTTGCCGATCAATGTGTCGTCAAACACAAATTCGACAGTATCGCCACTCATGCCAGCCTGCAACTCAACAACCGCCGCAATCGCTGCCGTACCTGCGCCCTCGCGTTGATACGAAGTGGTTTGAACGATGCCTTGATATTCCCAGCTACCCAATACTCTTTGAGGGCCGAGAATAACAATACGAGCAGGCATACCCAATTGCATGGTGCGGGTCTTGAGGGCTGAAATCTGCGCCAGCAAGAACAGCGCCATTTGGCCGTTGTCGTAAGTCTGTACGGTGGTATGGCCGTTTGAATCCGCTGGCAGGGTGATTGCTGTTGCGCCATTGGTATTCAGCAAGCCTTCGCCGTTTGTCGGATTAAAACCATACAGCAATGCCTGGCGCATTTGCTGGAAGATGCCTTGACGCATACCCAAACGCTGCGCCTCAACGATAGATGCACCCCATTTGCCCATCGCTGCGGTGTCGTGGTGATCGTATTCGGCACGGGTGCGCAGTAGATAGGTCGGAGTGCTCATCATGCTTGCCACAATCGATACGCTCGGCAATTGGTTTGAAGCCGCCTGACCTGCAACCGCTTTTGTGCGAATATCAAACTTTTTGATATACACATACAGGTCGCCATCAGACAGTCGCGCCATCGGATCGCTACCCGCCAAGGTATCGAATGCGCCCGAAACTTGCTGATATTGAAGCAAGATTTCCGGCATGATGTACGAGGGGTTAACCTGTACGAAACTTGTTGTAATATTTCCCATGTCTCTTGCTCCTTAGATCAAAATGATTGCTGTTGATCCGGCATTGTTCCAGTTTGCCAGATTGTTGATAGGATCATAAGTAACGATCTTGCTGTTACCCAAATCAACGGAAAGAACTTTCACATTCAGCGCACCGATACCCTGATTGAGTACGATTGTGCCAGCAAGAGAGCCAGCACCATAAGCACCGGCTGCGGCTGCAATCTGGAAACTGAACACTGTATTGCTTGTGAATGAAGTCACAATTTGATTCGTGTTCAGTGTTGCAAGTGCTGCGGTTCCGCCAGTGCTGCTGATACCAGACAGATTGATCGCATCGCCTACCGCCAGAACGTCCGAAGGTGCTGCGGCCACTACTGCGAAAGTCCACAGACCAGTCGTTGCGCTGTAACTTGCTGTTACTGAAGTCACGCTGACTGTTGCTGTTGAAGCGTTGTAAGCTTGAAGACGCTGGTTGTTGAAATCCCATGAAACTTGCTGATTAATCAAGCCACCGTTTGCAGCTACCAGACCAGGTTCGCAAGCAACCGCAATTCGTGCGCCAGAACCGAGGCGATAAAAAGGAATGCTTTGATTTGCGCCCGCTGTCGGCACTTGGCTTTGAGGTGTGGTGATCCATGCTGCCGCCTGATTGAATACCGAGAATCCGGTAATGCCAGCGACTACAGTTGCGCGGGCAACGCCGTTGCCGAGTGCGTTACCGCTACCATTTGCAAGATATTCACCGATTGCAATGCCGCCCCACATAGGCAGGGTTTCGCTTGAAAGAAGCGGCCCCATTGCCAGCGCATTGCGAATTGCCGGATCATCAAGGGCCACGCCCTGAACATAACCTTCGGACTGGACAGAAAAACTTCCCGCGCCATTCGAGGTCAACATTGGTTGTAAAGAAACTGAATTTGCCATGTCTTTTGCTCCTATATCTTAATGTGGTCGATTGGCCGGATTAATGAATATTGCCCTTGTTGATTCCGGTAAGGCGGCGCTTGGGAGCCTTGAAAGCATTGGTCCATGCGCTTGGGCTGCCTTTGAATTCCGTAATTCTGCGGCCAGCCATATCAGTGCGGACAGTTTCAACCAGCATACCGACAGGAACTTGCGCGGGGGAATTGGCGGCCTGTAACGCATCTGCGTAAATACCTTTTTCCACAACATCAAGCACGGAATCATCAGCAATCGCGGAAAGCTTCACTTCTTTGAAAGAAATGCTATGCGGTTGCATTTTGCTCAATAGTCGCTTGCGATAGCCAAGCAGGGATTCTCCTTGCATTGGGCGAGGTGCGGAATCACCGAATGCAGCATAGACAGAATCAGCCTTGCATTGTGCATCGGCCATTTTTGCCTGCTCTTCTTCGGGCTGAGGTGTGGTTTTTGCCTCAAGCGCATCCATGCGTTTTGAGATTTCGGAAATTTCCGGGGACGGTACTGCGTTATCTGCAACAGCAGGGGCCGCAACAGGATCAAGCGCCGGGGTCGGCATTGAGGCAGGGGCCGCATCTGCGCTTGCTTCGGCAGTTTCGGCAACTTCAAGCGCACTCATTCGAGCATCAAGTGATTTCAACAGGGCCAGAACTTCACCCATCCCGCCATCCGTTCCAGCTTCGTCTTTGCGCACTTCTTTTTCAGGGTTCAATTCAGGCATGTTTGATTCTCCTTTAATGGAACAGGGCAAATCGCCAGAATCGGCCCTGCTTGTTTCCGCTATCTCAGCGTGTACGATACTGCTCTTTACTCCTGACGGTTCCCCGCCTTTGTCCCAAACACCTGCATCGACGATCGCAAGGTGATCCAGCAATGAAGGTTTCCCCTCGATCAGAAGATGATTTCCATCCCCTAAATCTATTTTTTCGTTTTCCTCATGATCACGAAAAACAACCGCTGGCGAAGTGCTTAATTGATTTTCCGCCATTATCTTTGCGGCGGCATCGTCATAAATCTTGGCTACGCCCCAAACTTCCGACCCTTTTATGTATGGTAGCAGAATAGTTCCGACAATCCTATCTGAAAACTCTTTGGAATTCAAGGCATCTTCAATCGGATGTTCAAAAATAACCGGCAACCCTTGGCATCTGGTCAAAAATTCATCATTCAAATAGATTGACGGATCTCGGAAAACATATTCATCATGTTTTTTTCGATACGAAACGCCTGTACCGGAAATTCTGAGGTCAAACAGCGTGATATTTCCGTATTTCTGGGGCGAATCAAGCTCTTTGCTCTGTATCTTATAGGCCACATCAAGCTCGGTTTCGTTCGCGTCTTTTCGGCTTTCGCGCTTGAACCCCAGCATATCACTTACGCCAGGATGCAGATTTAACCTTTCGGCCTCATCAATCCCAACCCATGAGAATGCATCATGCTCTTCATTTAATACTGGCTTGAATTGATCCTGTGAAATACTTGTGAAGGTTGTAAAATCAACGTTGTCTTTGATCGACTGTGAAAGTAACTTTAAATCCGAGGGGGTATGTGCGATTTCTTCCTGACATTCCCTGATAGCTGCCTGCTCAGGCGTTTCGCCCTCTTCAATCTTTCCGCCAGGGAAAGCCCACGTTCCCGAATGATCGCCCTGCGCACGTTTCAACAATAGGATTTTACCGCCAGTCATGAACATAACTCCAGCGGCACAAAGCGCCTTGCCTTGCGAAACTGTATCAGCCCTGACTATTTTACGATCCCATTGCTTTGCTTTTTTCATGGTGCTTCTGCTTCCCAGCATGAGCGAAATTGTTATTTATACATCATTATATGACTAATCACATGACGCGCAACATCTTTCGATGAATCTTTCTTTACGCCTTCACTCGCAAGCCTTTGCGCGGTTGATTGCGGTATGTCGTGTTTTTTTGCAATCGCTGGATCATGCGCGGCTGCGCGAAAGAGTTTATTTTGTTTTTCAGTCCAAGGCATGCAATTCCCCTTTTATCGTTTCACAAATGATCGACCTTTTTCAGTTAACATTGAATCAGGCAAATCCCGAAGATTGTATAAATATTTGTACCTGCATTGACAAAAGACTTCTTCCGCAGGCATGGTGATTTCGTCTGTATATTGCCGTCCATCCAATTTAATCAGCCCTTGTGCTAATGCCCAATTGTCGCGCAATACGAATATATGCCCGTCACGTTCTTTGTGATCTGGCCTGAAATTATATCCTGGCGCACGAAAATGCGACTTCCATACAGCGGCGATTGCGCCTGTTTCAGTTGCAACGATATTCGATAAACTGGCTTTAAACTTCGCCGCCTGGTCAATCATTACCCTACGCTCATCATAGGGCAACGCTTTTAATGCTTTCTTGATGTTGTTTGAAGCTTCCCGCTTTTCGATTGCTTCACTGCCGCCGACAGGAACCGAAGTCGCCCAACCTGAAAACCTCCTGACCGTGCGCGAAATCATTTCTTCCCGGTTTAACTTGATAAGCTGTGCCGAGGCCATTATTCGGCGCTGTAACTCATTCTGAAGCTTCGTTCCAATCTGATTAAACTTCCATGCCGGGATATTATGAACGCGCAACAACCCGCCATTGGTGACTTGTGTTGTGTAGATTGATGTGAGAGTGCGTTTCAGATTTTCTGACGTTATTGCAGTATGACCAGACGCGGCCCTGCTTAATTCTGATTGCCATTTCTGCAATCGTTCCTCGCTGTCAAAACCATGCGTCTCAAAATCCGCAATGGCCTGGCGCAAAACGTCATTGAATGTTTTCATGGTAGTTTTTTAAATTTAATTTTTATTTTTTTCATTTTTTGACTTTATATGATAAGCCCCAAAAGTAACCATTTCGAACAAAATAGGCTTGTTTTTATGCCAATTAATAAGGGTTTGTATGCTCACGCAACTTATTTTTGACAATTCTGCAAGGCTTTTCAGCCCTGCCGCTTTGCATTGTTCGCTTGGGGTCATGCTGCATCCCACCATGATTCATCAACATTACTAGCAGCCTCCTCAACATCCTCGCGAGTGATTATTTTAAATTGGTCGCATTCATTTTCCTCATCATAAATACTGATGTTGCAAGTGGATGCGTTACAAAAATCAGAGTCCCCCACGTAAACCACAACCTCGCCGTACTCATCTCCCTCAAATGCGCGCTCAATTGTTGATTCAACCGCTTTTTTGAACGCACCATATTGCGCGTCCGTGGTGTCGTCCCCGAGGTTTCCACGGCATACGTTGTAGGTAATTTCAGTTTTCATGTTCGCCACTCCTTTTGTTTATCCGGCGTTTCCTGCACCGTGTAAACATTATACTAAAATAGTTTTAGCTTGCAAAGCTTTTAATCAAATAATTTTAATTATTTTTCAGCTTCGGATTTATTTTCTGACTGGTCGCCTTGTATCGGCTCTGGCGGTGTATACGCCTTCAATGCTTCAATATCCAGATTAAGAGGATTCGCAAACATAATCTTATTTTCGTTGATATTATCTGCGGCCCACTCTATCACTACCGCTTTATTTTCAGGATCAAGATGAGGAAGTAACTTTTCAAGGATTGAGGTAATTGCATCCAGTTTTACCTTTTCAACATCCGCTTTGTCTGATTCCGGTTCTTCTTGCAGGCTGGGCCAAATTGCAGAAAAATCATTAACCCATGTATAAAACGCCTGGGTATATCCGATTTTCTCATATTCAGGAAATTGCTTTTGAATGGTCAAATAAAACTCATGGCTCCATGCCCTGCGCTGTACGATATTGTCAAAAAAGTCATAAAGTGGCTGCATGTCTTTTCGTAAGGCATCGATGTATTGCATGGTTGCCTTAAAATCTTCCGTACCATTCGCCAGCGAGTTTGCGTATCCATCAGCCATCAACAGCTTGGGCGGCATATTGGCACTTGAGGCAATATCCTCGATGATGTTTGTTCGTGCCGTTCCTATTGCTGTATCTGTATTGTTTAGATTGAGCGTTTCCACGCTTTCTTCGATACCAATTGAAATCACATTGCCCTGTTTAGCGTCTTTTACCAAATCTCGCTTTTGGCCGAGCATTGAACTCATCAGGTTATCAACGATTGATCCAGGCTGTTTGGTCTTTGCAACCAATACCCCTGCTTTAGTGATTACCAGATCATTTGTAATCATGCTTTGAACGTAACTCTTCAGCGGAAACAATGCTCTTTGAAACACTGACCGGCCAACAAATCCAAATGCAGAATTTGAATACGAAATATAAATAGGTTTTTCGTTCAACACAACGCAACAACGTGACTTGTGATACGCCTTCCCCGCTGCAACCACCGTACCGGCTTTTTGAAAATCAGGGGCATTCGGGTCTTGATTTAAAACCAGACTTCCTGCCGTATTAAGCGGATCAAGAATATTGAAAAATATTTTCAGGTTTGCAATCTGGTCATTAGGTATTGGCCTGTCTGTTGATACATCTTCAGCGCCAAGAACGACCGCAGAGATACCGTATATCCGCTTTAGGTGCATTGCATTGGCGATATGCTCATCACACTTAAGCTTGTCCCATTCTGTCCAGTATGCCTCCTTGACTACATCTTCCGGGCTGCTTGGGATGGAAACCTCTCGCCGCTGGCTCATCGCAACAGTCACGGGAGCCTCAACCATTTTTGCACCCATTGGGTGAAACGTATAAATGGTTTTGCAAAGCTGGTAACTCGGTTCGCTTCCTGGCTCAATATCGTCTGACATTAAAAGATGTGACAGGGAATTCCCGACAGACGACCCGCTTACTGTTAAATTTGCCATGATTTTTTCCTATTAATATCCTGAAGAATCGCCAAGGCCAATACTTATGCCATAAGTGAAGGTATCAAACAAGTCATCAGCCTGATCTTTGACCCCGATCCTGAAACCGCAAACCTGTGCAATAAAATGATTTCTCGTTACGCCTTTGAAGTTTATCACCTTATCAAATGCGTGTCTGCTTATCCTTATCAATCCTTGATGCACATATCCTGATACGGAAATCGCACGGGCGTCTTTCCCCGCCGCTGTAAGTTTGCCATCTATAGCCCTGCCTGGTAGCCCCCTGCGCTCTGCCTGCTGAATCAATATAGTTCCGGTCTGCTTATCCTCAATGAATGCCCCCAATGAACCATGGCGGGCTTTGTACTGCGTTGCAAGCTCTTCACATCTTCGGTATACGCTCGGCATCCAGTTTTCAAGTAAATCCCCTTTTATCTGGACAATATCCCAATCCAGCACAACCAGCCGGAAACCATGAAATTTTGATACAGCAAAATAGGTTACTGCCGTTCCATCATGCTCAAGTCCATCCTTTACCGCCGTATCGACTATAGCGTAAACGGCATCTGGGTTCATTGTTGGGTCTACTGGAAATCCATTTTCAAGCAATGAATCAAGCGCAAAGAACGCAGCGCCTTTCCAGTCTACAAAGTTTGCAAGATACTCTTGCGAGTAAACAAGAGGGGCATTTTCGTTTACCAGCTTTGCAAGCTCATCTTCCGGCAAATAGGGATTTGTATGCGTTGGCGCATGGTATTCAGAGAATCCTAATGTTGGATCATTGCATAACTGCCAAAAGAAATTGTCAGGATCGTCCCCGTTTGGAGTTGAAGCCGCCATTGCGCTACCACCATAATCCAGCAATGAAGGCTTAATGGATTTCTCCCATATACCACGCATGTCTGGGCCAGCGAATGCGACCTCATCCAGCAAGACTTTATGATACTTCCTTGATCGCCCGGCCCTTGGGTTGTTTAATGTCCAAAAATCAATGCGGCCCCCAGTAATCAGCCTAATGACCCCATCAATTTTTGAGGCCGACCGAATTACAGGATGCAAAATTTCCCTGATTTCGTTATATGCTTCTGATTGAATCTTGTAGTCCGGCGTAAACCAGCCGATTGATTGCCCTTTTGTTGCCCCATCTCCGGCAATTGTTTTCAATAAGTCAGTCTTGCCCCATCTCCTCCCGCAGCGAATTGCCTTAAACCGTTTGCGCATCATATATGCTTCAACCTGTCCAGGATGAAGCACCGGCAGAATAACTGCGTCCGGGTATGTTTCCCGGTCATTCATACGGCACTTCCGGCAAACCTCCAATAATCCGTAATGGCTTATCTTCCGGGGGAGGGGGCGGCTGTTTCGTGGCGATTTCAAACAGCTTCATCGGCTGTTTTGCGGATTCGTTTGATGCGTCTTGCAATACCATTGCCTTGTTTAAAGTTTCCTTGCTTTCGCTATCGAGCAAAGCGGTAGTTTCAAGCTTGCTTAAATGGTTATGCGCCATAGCCGCCAGTTTGTGCGCGTTCTGGGCGCTGAATTTACATGAAAGATTTAACTGCATTGTAATTTCAAGCAAATCGTTTTTGTGGTTATAAAATAAATCCCGATCCGATTGGCCTGCAATTTCAAGCAGATTTCTTACGACAGGATCACGAAGATCGTTTTCAAGTGACTTTTCAGCCGCCTGCTTAATCATTCCAACAGGAAGCCTGGTTTCCCCCCCCTCCTGCTTTGCCAAGTGCTTCATGCGCTGAATCACTTTGGGATCAACACCATAATCCCTTGCAATATCAGCCATCGTATCGCCCCTCATAAGTCGGGCGCGGATTTTTTCTCTCTCGCCTTCGGGGATTTTGCTCTTTCGGCCAACTTTCTTTTTCGGTGTATTCATCGCTAAACTATAGCAGAAAGGACAGTCTTGCAGATAAATTGCAAATCTCTATTCCAAAAATACAATATATGTATTTGATTTTATTATCATAAATAAATTTGTCCTTTTTGTCCTTTTCAAGACAAATAAAAAGATATTCTGACAACGCTTTAATCTTTCACGCTTAATGTATTACATTAACTTTGAACCGCATTATTTTAGGCTGTGTTATAAATACATATTCGTCAAAAATCAACGATTTATAATATAAAACGTGATTTAGACGGCATAATTTATATATTATAAGGCCGCCTAATACTTGTTGTGCGTCATTGCAGTGGCGCGCAGATAAGTTCGCCACGCCATGCAGAATGCCCGGCCTTGCCATGTTCTCTGCACTGTGATTGGATGTCCCCTTCATGCGCAAAGGCTCCGAGGAACATTAAAAACGCAGCACCGATTACTATAAAAATAAACTTCATTTTTCACCTCTTCGTTAAAAATGACGCACAACCCTACAATCCAGCGGGACTTCGCTAACGCTCAGCCCCTGATTTCTGCGTTATACATACAGTGCCAAAGGGTACAATTTACGCACCTCATCTAAATCAAATTGCATTGATGCGTTACCTACCCACTCAAAATGAGCCTTTTGTAATCTGTTTCGAGTGACACGCACTAATGATGTTGTTATCCACGTTATAGCTTGTGAACCCAATACAGAGTCATTATGTTGCTGGCAAAATTTTATATATTGAGTTTTCATGTATAACTTTCCGTTCGAGCGGACTGGCCGATAAACGCCTCGTCCAGCCCCTCAACTACACGTTATGCCCCGTATGGTGCCCCAAGTTTTTCCGCCGCTTTATCGAGTTTCGTAAGCTGCCGCTGTGCGCTGGCGTTGAGCGCTTTTATACAGCGCTGCCCAACTGGGTCTCGCATCGCTTCAAGAATGCCAATGCAGACCCCGCCCAATTCAATCTCTCGCGCCGCATCCTGAAAGTCACGAAGATGTTTGCGTCTTGTTTTAGCGTCCATTCAGTTCTCCGATTAAAGACGGGGCATAACCCGTCATTGTTGCGGGACGCTGCGCGCCCCAAAATTCATGCGTTGTGCGTCAAAATCCGCCATGCTGTGCTTGCCACTCGCGGAACCTGCCCATTTCCAAGGGCTTTAAGTCTGTCCATCCTTGCGGCCATCCCATCAACCACTCGACAAATTCCGGGTTCAGGCGGCCATTCTCTTCGCTCACCATCATGGATAGCATAACTTGCTTTCCTGCCGCTATACGCCGTGCTATCGCTGGCGTTGAACGGCATCCCCTGTCCCTGTTGTCCGATGCTTGTGGGGTCGGGTACTTTGCAATCTGATCGTTCAAGTTCCGACTGCGCGCCGGATCGTCCCATCGGCTTGCCTGCCCGCTGCGGTAGTCCCGCGCCTGCGGCGTGGCAAATACTTCCTGCCGTTTCTTGAGCGCCTTCCTGCTGTTGCTCCCGCCGTCCATTCCACCGCATGTCGGCGTATGGAAAAAGCTCTCGTTGTCTGGCTGCAAGCCAGAACCTATCGCGCTGATGGGGCGCTCCCATGTCGGATGCTGAAAGACAACACCATTGCGCGTCATACCCCATCGCGGCAAGATCACCGATGACCATTGCAGCACCTCTTCCCACAAGGAGCGGTGAGTTTTCCACGAACACAAAACGGGGCAATACTTCACCGATAATTCGTGCCATTTCTCGCCACAACCCGCTATGCTCGCCTTCAATTCCTGCGCCTCGCCCTGCGGCTGATATGTCCGTACACGGGAAGCCACCAGAAACCACGTCAACAACTCCACGCCATGGCTTTCCGTCAAAGGTGCATACGTCATCCCAAATCGGGAAAGGCGCGAGAATTTTGTCATTTTGTCTCTGTGCAAGTACGCTTGCGGCGTATGGCTCCCACTCGACTGCGCAAACTGTGCGCCATCCGAGTGAGTGTCCAGCAAGTATTCCTCCACCAGCGCCTGCGAATAAAGCCAACTCATTCATTCCCCCGCTCCGTAGTATTGACGCACAACCCTGCATTCGAGCGGGACAGGCCAGAAGCGGCCTGCCCCTCAATTTGAACGTTGGGCATCACAAACACAGGTTGTGGTGGGCGCATAATTGCATCATCAAAAACGTGTTGTTTTATTTCTGCTAGTTGCTTCATCGCATTGTATGCGAGAACGGTATAAGTATCTTCGGCGCTCGCGCCACGGTATTGTGATGAATCTATCACTGCTCTCACCAATGGGTCGTAGCGCTGTAACCTGAAAATTTCAGCCCTCATTTCTTCCGGTGTTTTAGCATCTTTTACTTGCTCAATCATATTTCTGTTCATCTTTTATCCTTTCGTTGCCCAACCAAACATTCAAGCGGGAATCTCACTGCGTTCGATCCCCTGATTTGGTTTGTTAGGCAATATTCAGATAAATTAAAAAACCAATCACCGCCAATGCAATCACTAAATAACGAAATGGATTAGGAAGTTGAATATTTTTTAAAATTGGTTTTGATTTCGCTGTTTTATTATCCTGGTTATCCAACACATATTTAAAAGCCTTAGCCGCAAAAGTTACATCACATAGCTCTTGTTTAAGCCTGTCAATTTCTACTTGTTGAGCATCCCAAAATGTACGCGCAATCTCAGCTTTTGGGTTTAAATAATTATGCTCGTTTTTGTTTACATCAATCCCGTGCAGCTTCGCAAGAATTTCAAATTTACACATATATCCCCCTGAGAATATACAAGATGCGAAAATCGCATCTTGTTTTAATATTTTGCCGTTGCCTAAATTTTCCCTGATATAGTTTCCGAGTTACAAGGGATTGCACTAAATTTTATTTTGTGAATACACCAAAGGGCAAAATAAACAAGTGATAAAGGCCGTTCTATGATGTGGCTCATGCATCCAAGGCTTTCCACCTCTGACTGGCCCTAATTCAGCTTGAAGGATGTAACTCCCCTATGTCTAATTACTACAACAGCAAGGCAAATACTATTCCGTTTATGGCCGTCAGTCAACACAAATTTAATTCTTTTTTTCGCTCTTTTATTTTTTGTTTATATGTTGAAATTATGCCTTGATAAAACTCAATTGTATGATGTGCCGGGGGATGTGGTTTTTCAAGTTCTTCGACTTTTTCAATTCCGATTTTTTTTATCAGATTTGGCCTGTATCCTGCGCTTCCTACGCCTTTGTTGTAGTTGTTACAGTACACGCATTGCTTGTGAATATTATCTTCATGAAATGCAAGTTCTGGCCTTATGCTTCGGGCTAAATAATGTCCTGCATCATAAGCATTCCTATGTTTCCCGCATGAAATACATGGCTCAAAATAATCTCTCAATTTTATCCATAAATTTATTATATCCTGCGCGTCAGATTTCCATTCCCCCCTGCGCTTCATTTTTAACTTTGCTTCCCGATATTCCTTACGGGCTTCTTTCTTCTGTAAAAGTTCCTTTTTCTCCCTGAGAATTCCGGCCCATATTCCTGCACATTTCGGACTGCAAACGCTTTGCAATGGAGTTCTTGGCTCAAATATAGCCCTGCAATACGGTACTTTGCATTTTTTATTTTTCATATTCCACGCAAGATATTTGAATGAACTACGCGGATTTCAAATAATCCAGGGAATTCAGGATTAAGCAATAAAAATAGCCTCGCCAAATCTGCCGAGAAATTATTGTTTATTTTCCATTCCCCGTTTCCAATTTCACGCAACTTCGTTCTGTATCGGATATTTTCGATAATCATTTTTGCGCCAATTTTTTTAAATCCATTTGCCGCGAATCTTTTTGCGTCTTGCTCAAAGTGACTATAAATCTCATGGTTGTTGCAGGCCCATATATAAAAATCAGGTCTGAAAATTGGTTCGTTCAGTAATATTGCTGACTTAATCTGTTCTTGTGTACTTGGCATTGTTCCCCCGTTTTTCTTTCCATTGAGTTTCAAATTGAATTTTTACTTGCTCTGCCTGTTCATTTCCAAACTTCTTGGCCCATCTATCCATCCATCCCCTGCGATTATTAATATCGTGCTGGGTAAATAAAAAACGGACTCTGCAACAGATATTTGAAAAGTCGTAGTTCCCGTTGTCTGTTTCGCACCAGTGGCATGTCATACGTTAATCCTAGTTACATACTGGCAAATATCCCGCGCAGTGCTTTCGCCACAATTAAACTCTTTGGATAGAGTTTTGTAGCTAACCACATAGGGGATATACCGCTTTCGCATTGCAATGACTTGGGCATCAGTCAGTTTGGCCTTTTGATGCGATTGCCCGCATCTGTGGCCGGATGGGGAACGGGTCATGCGAACATGTCCATTGTTCCTTTTTTCGCATCTTGCATATTCTTTTTGGCAAGATCAAAGTAACTTTGTTTCAATTCGCTGCCGATGAATCTGCGACCCATTCCTACAGCTACATAACCTTCGCTGCCAACTCCAGTAAACGGACTGAATACAAGATCACCTGGCGCAGTCCAAAGATGCATAGCACGTTCAATCACATCAAGTTGCAATGGGCATATATGTTTTTGGTCATCATCGTCACGGCCTGATTTAAAGTTGAGTGTACGCGATTGATTAATATCCATCCATACAGGGCTTGCGTATTGTTGCCATAATCCGACTTCAAGAATGTTTTTACACTCAGTTTCATAGTCCAATCCTTCTGCCTTGCATACATCCGCACATTCTTCTGCGTCACGATAATGCCTCACAGCCTTATCATTTTGTCCTGGCTTGCGCATGGTAACCAAATAATCAGCAATCCCTTGGCGGCTCATTGAGCTATCTTTGCGAATGGTCTTATGGAGCAATCCAAGTGCCTTTGTGCGTTGCATAGCAACTACAGGATCTTTCCAAATACATACCTCGCTATGGTAAATCCATCCTGATTGTTGAAACATGCGAATAAGATCGCCACGGAAATCACGGATTCCGATATATCCATCATTTACTTTTGAAGTTGGCAAATTCATACAGTGAAACGAAAGCAATCTTCCGGGGCGAGTAATACGCAACATTTCATCAACCAGAAAACGGAAGTGCTGATAGAACTGTTCTTTCGTTGAATTTCCCATATCTCGAATGTGATTACTGAATACATACATTGATTCAAACGGCGGGCTAAAAATTGTGTAATCAATCGTGCCAGTTTCAATCTCACTTGCCAATTCTACGCAATCAGCAAGATGCAATTCATAATCCGCAGTCTTGACAACATCGCGTACATATTCTGATTTTTCTTCACTCATTCCAAATATTTCCTTTTTCATAGCATTGCTCATGTGTTTAACCATCTGCGAACCCATCTCTTCATTTTGCAGTTCTTTGCGCCTAATATTTTCAACCACTGCGCCTTCTGATTCTGCGCTGATAATATGCACGTTGACTTCTTTGGTTTGACCGAAGCGATAGAACCTACGGATAGCCTGATAGTATTGTTCCCAGCTATCTGATAGACCGACAAATGCAGTGTTATGACAATGTTGAAAATTCATACCAGCCCCAAGTATTTTTGGTTTTGAAACTAAAACGCGAATCGATCCGTCAATAAATCCTCTGATAGATTCTTCTTTGTGTTCGATTGAATCACTGCCGGATACATCAACGGCACCGGGTATCATTTTTTCAATCATGGCGGCTTCGTCATTCAAATGGCACCATATAAAGAATTGTTCTGAACTCGTATTAACAACTTCTGCGCATTTTGCAACTCGATCATCAATTGAATCGCGCCTTGCTTGATTGCGCTCTAATAGCCCTTGCGCAATATCAGCAAACAATCCAAAAGTAGTGGCACTTTCTACTACATGACCGATCATGTTCAATGGCGGCAAAATATATTTTGAACCGTCAAAACCAATATCCTCCGGGCTACGAATACAGACTGCCCATGTTGCCATCCATTCCCAAAACTTCTCCTTACCATGACCTTTTAAAATCCATGTTCCAGTATCCCCCGCGTCATTTACGAAATACATGGCGAGCATTTCAGTCATGGTCATGATGCCGAGGAATTCAACCTGATTGCCCAATTCCATAAAGTCGTTTGGTGATGGGGTCGCGGTGCATGAAAGTCGATAAGGTACTATTTTGCAACCTTCGATTATTGCATTGCGCGTTTTACCATCGCGGTTTTTAATGATGCTTGACTCATCCAAAACCACGCCCGCGAATAACGAAAGATCAAAATTATCCATCATTTCGTAATTGGTGATATTGACGCCCGTCTTTATCCCGTCTTGATCACGGCAATAATTTATTTCAATGTCAAATTTTTTGCCTTCGTTCACTGTCTGATTTGCCACACATAGAGGCGCAAATATCAGCACATCGCCGCCGGTGTAATTAACAACCTCGTCAGCCCATGAAGTTTGCATTAATGTTTTGCCAAGTCCGGTATCTGCAAATATAGCAGCACGGCCACGCTTCAAAGCCCATTTAACAATTACTCGCTGGAAGTCAAAAAGATTGTCATTCAAGCTATTTTCGTCAACATCAAAGCCCGCGATGACAGGTTGAATCTTTTTACTTTCGATAAACTCTTCGTATTTCATAAAATCCCCTTAAAAGTTAATGATTTAATTTCTATTTTGCAATATGTGCCACGCATCTATGGCCTTTTGACGTCTTCGTATTTGCCTCTTTTCCACAATTTTCTATCTCGCAGATGTGCTTAACTGGCGATACGGTTTGATTTGAGCCGCCTTGCGTCGATTTTTGCCAATCGGTTGTATCCTTGCGCACCCAATTACGCCAAGTTGCCTCCCAGTCGAGTTTAACGCCATCCTTGCCAGGTTTCGCTATCCAGTAATCCCGAAATGACTCAGCCATGCGCCGGATGTTATCGGCGGTAAGATGCGGTTTTTCAGCTAAAGCCCAATCCCCCAATGATTTTGACAATACCCAATCAGATGTTAATCGAGTTCCTTTTTTTGAGGTTTGCGCATTTTGCGCAGACAAAGATTTTGACTTTGATTGTTCAGTAGTTAGTGGTAAGTAGTTATTAGTTAGTAATGGCTTTGGCTTGGGTTTTTTTGGGTTAGGCTTGGGAAAGGCTTGGGTTCTTTTTGGTCTACCTCCCTTGCTGCCATTGGCTTTTTGCTTATCAATAAAAGCATAATAAGCTGCTATTTTTTCCTCGGCATGTTGATTTATACCATCTGGAAAGAACTCATTTATCACATTTTTTAATGCATCTTCTGAAACCATTAACCTACGGGATAGCGCTGGGATATTTTGGGTTTCCAATGGCTTTTCTGTATCGTAATACATATCAAGCGCACGGCGATAAGCTATATCCTCTTCGTTCGTGAGGTGTTTGGTTTTTTTGGCATATTCGCCAATATTCCATTCGTAAAAGTGCATATTACTTAGCCTTTTTAGATTTCTTCCACGCCGCTGGTATTGGCAAATCTCTTTCTTCCATGCGCTTTACTAATCGCTTCATGTCCTGGATGCCCATGTGATTAGGCCAGTTGTAAACGGTTTGCAAGGCATAGCCGAGTATTTGAGCGCATCCGGCATTATCTTTACCGCTTCCGGTAATGTGACGAATAACATCTTCTTTATTTACTTTCATGAGGTTACCTTTCTTTTATGGTCTTGACCACTTCAAGACGGGAAAATATTACCATGAATCTATTTTAAAAAGCAATCAAAACAAAGTTAAAATTTACTTGACTGCATATTCCTGTTTCGGTATAGTTTAATCCTGCTTATTAATTTTAAAAGGGAATTTAGATATGAATGACATTGTGAAATCAAATAGTGGCTTGCCAGCCCTTGCGATGGATGAATCTGAACTTGTAAACGTTCTTCGGAATTCTCTTTATCCTGGTGCACAGCTTGACAGTATTAAACTTGTTGTAAGTTACTGCAAGGCTAGCGGTCTTGATCCAATGCAAAAGCCGGTACACATTGTCCCGATGTGGGATAGCAAGTCAGGTGCAATGCGTGACGTAGTGATGCCCGGTATCGGCCTGTATCGAACTCAAGCTGCTCGCTCAGGTGAATATGCCGGTGTAACAGATGCAGAGTTTGGCGCGGATGTTAATGAGAATATTGGCGGCGTGACTATCACATATCCGGTGTCATGCAAGGTAACGGTCAAGCGATTGATGGCAAATGGCACGATTGCAGAATTCTCAGCCACCGAACGATGGAAGGAAAACTATGCAGTGAAAGGCGGCAAGGAAAAGAGCATTGCGCCAAATACGATGTGGATTAAACGCCCATATGCACAGCTTGCAAAATGTGCAGAGGCGCAAGCATTGAGAAAGGCATTCCCCGAATGCGGATCACAGCCAACAGCGGACGAAATGGAAGGTAAGATTCTGGAAGATCAGGCAATTGAATCAACTGCGACAGTTGTTAAAGATTTAAAGCCAGAGCGTAAAACAATGACCATTGAAGAATTGACGGCAAAATATACAAAAGACAAAGTTGACGCCGATGGTGTTGTTAAAAAATTCAGTCCAAAGTCAATGATTGAACGCGGCGAAGAAACAGCGCAAAATCTAATTGACTTTCTATCGGCAAAATACGAATTGCCAAATGATGTGCTGGAAGCAATTAATTCATGGACAACAATTGAAGGGGATGCAAAATGAAAATTATTAACGTAGTTCAGGGAACAACGGAATGGCACTTGCACCGCGCAAAATCATTTAATGCCAGCGATGCACCGGCCATGCTTGGGATTAGCAAATATAAAACCCGTAACGAATTATTGAAAGAACGTTCAACAGGAATAATGCCGGAAGTTGATGATGCAACACAACGTAGGTTCAACGATGGTCATCGTTTTGAGGCGCTTGCACGACCAATTGCAGAGGGAATAATTGGCGATGATTTGTCACCCGTAACAGGGGTGGAAGGCGAGTATTCTGCAAGCTTTGATGGAATCACATTCGACCAGACAACAATTTTTGAACATAAAACACTGAATACTGATATTCGCATTGCAATGGGAACAAACGGAAATACTGGCGGACTTTCTGAGATGTACCGTGCGCAGATGGAACATCAGTTGATGATTTCAGGCGCAGAAAAATGTCTATTCATGGCCTCAAAGTGGGATGGTGAAACGCTTTCAGAAGAGGTGCATGGATGGTATATGCCAGATTTGGTATTGCGCAAACGCATCATTGCAGGATGGGATCAGTTTAAAAAAGACTTGGCCGACTATCAGCACATTTTAGAAAAAGCCTCACCCGTAGCCGATGAAATCATGGGCTTGCCTGCTGTATCAGTACAAGCCACTGGAATGGTCACGGCCAGCAACCTGCCAGAATTCAAGAAGGCCGCTGATGCCTTTATTGCAAATATCAAGACTGAACTGGTAACGGATGAAGATTTTGTAAACGCCGAAGCCAACGTTAAATTCTGCAAAACTGCCGAGGATGACCTGGAAGGCGCTAAAAAATCCATGCTGGCGCAAACCTCCAGCATTAACGAGGTTATCCAGACGATAGACCACATCAAGGCGCAACTTGCTTCAAAGCGCCTGATGTTGGACAAGCTTGTTAAGTCTGAAAAGGAAAGCCGCAAGCTGGCAATAATTGAAAAAGCCAAGAAATTATTCTGGGAACACGCTGACTCGCTTGAATCCGAAATAAAACCAATCACACTCCCGGTTAGTATTGGTGATGCATTTGTTCCTGATTTCGCTGGCGTAATAAAGGGCTTGAAGAAGCTCTCAGCAATGCAAGAGGCCGTTGATACTGCCCTGCGCGATGGAATATTTGCAGCCGATCAGGTAGCGAAAGATGTACGCGCAAAGCTGGCATGGTGCAAGGACAATGCAGCCGGTCACAGCGCACTATTACCTGACCTTCAGCAGATCATCGCCAAGCCGATGGACGACTTCACACTGCTAATCACTAGCCGGATTGAAAAACACAAGGCTGGCGAGGCCGCACGACTTGAATCCGAACGTGCAAAGATGCAAGCTGAAGCCACGGCCAAGGCAGAACGTGAAGCAGCGGCAAAGCTGGCAGCAGAAGATGCCAGGATTCGTGCAGAAGAACGCGCAAAGATTGAGGAAGATAATTCTAATTCAGTTGTTAAGCAATCATTAACAACTGAAAATCCAATCGTCCCTGAATTATTGCCAAAGCAAACAATCGGCAAACCTAGCCGCATTCAAATGATCGAGGCATTGGCTAAAGTTTATATGGTCAAGTATTCGATTGCCGAGCAATGGATTGTTGAAGAATTTTCAAAGGAAAACAAATAATGACTCCTAATGAACGTGTAAAACGGATATTGGATGAAGCTGTCGGCAGTGATTTAAACTCATGGGAAAAGTTCGAATTCTTGCCAAGCATAAAAGACAGGTTACAACTTTCAGTCAAGCAAAATACAATTTTATGCCAGATTGAAAGAAAGGTACTTGATAATCCTATGCTTCTGGATGAAAAAGGTAATAGAAGCATTTTTGATGATGTTGACGAATAATGATCCCACTAAAAAAGAAATCAAAACCCACAACATACATGATGCGGGTCATCAAAGGCGGATTTGAACCCGCAGACAATTACACTCAAACAAAATTGAGGGAGCGTAATTATCACATGGGGGATTTGGTAACCTGCACTTTCAAGAAATTGAACAATCCGAAGTTTAACCGGCTTGTGCATTATATTGGCGTTTTGTGTACGATCCACATTGAAACATTCAAAGGGATGGATGCTCATCAAGTTTTAAAGCGTATGCAGATAGAAGGGAATATTCATTGCGATTCTATCGGGGTAGTGATACCAGGAATGAGCGTAATGGAGTACCGCTACCCTCTATCGCTTGATTTTGAAACTATTGACGAAGGGAAGAGGCATGAAATTGCCCGATCATTTTGCCGATGGATTGCAGCTAATTACTGGAAAGATATGCCGCCCGAAGAAATTGAAATAATGGCCGAATCATTTATAGAGGAAATTTAAAAATGAAATTTGAAATTAAAAACAGATTTGATGGATCAATAATTTTCAGCCTTGAAACATCATCAATGAAATTATGCGTTGAGGCGGCACTTAAATCAAAAATTAACCTGCGCTATGCCGACCTGAGCTCTGCCGACCTGCGCTATGCCGACCTGAGCTATGCCGACCTGAGCTATGCCGACCTGCGCTCTGCCGACCTGCGCTCTGCCAACCTGCGCTATGCCAACCTGCGCTATGCCAACCTGCGCTATGCCGACCTGAGCTATGCCGACCAGAGCTATGCCGACCTGAGCTCTGCCGACCTGCGCTCTGCCAACCTGCGCTATGCCAACCTTGCTGATATTAAAAACGGAGAATTAATAATTGCACAACAAAATATCTGCCCAATAGAAGGCGCATTTGTTGGATGGAAAAAGTTACAAGGTAATTTTATTGCGAGATTAGTTATCCCGCACGATGCCGAGCGCATGAATTCAATCGGATCAAGAAAATGTAGGGCATCAAAAGCATTTGTGCATGAAATATTTGGCGCAAAGGAAGCATATGACAAACATTCTGGCAAACTGCTTTACAAGACCGGCGAAGAGGTTATCCCAGACAAATACGACCCTGATTTGCGCGAAGAGTGTTCGCACGGAATACATTTCTTTATAACCCGCATTGAAGCGGAGAATTATTCGAATTAATTGATATTTTAATTTATAGGGGTTAAAAATGACTTTTGAAATTATCGAAGAAAAACAACCAGTGCTAATTCATGATTGGAGTGAAATTTTAACAACATACAACAAAAAACTTTCTGAATTAATAGATGCGCTCAATGAAAAGAAATATAAAAAGGCGCTTGATATTGAAATCAGCATGAATGATGATTTTGAATTGCTTATTGATTGGACTGCCCTGAAAGTTATTGTAAATGAGCAGAATTAAAAACCACACAAGCAAAATTCTGCTTCCGTATTTGATAAAGAATTTTTCCCATTCAAAATTTACGGTATTTGATTTAAAAAAATTTGCAGAAAAAAACAACATCCCCGCCAAGGCGCTAACTTATTCAGCCTGGTGGCTTTGCGATAGAAAGCAGATTGTAAAAGTAGGCGAAAAGTCAAACCAGAACGGCGGATCACCTATTAATATTTACGAGGTATCAGAATCAAACCGCAGGTTAATTCACAAGCCGAGGGATCAATCTAAAACAGAAAAAGAACTAAAAGAAAAAACCGCGATGGAAGCTGCAAACAGGCTCGATCTGCATTTTTAAAATAAATGTTGCTTTTTTGTACCCTTGTCGGTATAGTTTGATTATGGAAAAGGAGCAATAAACATGAAAAAAGGAAACACGGTAGTTTTTAAAGATGCACTAGATCATGGTGATGAAAAACTTATTTTTTCTGTTATTGAGATAAGAGGGGATAAAATTCTTGTGGAAAATATAAATAGCGGACTTTTTGTAAATCCGCAATTTGTATATCACGTTAATGATTTAAAGTGTTCTACACAATGAATATTTTAATTGCTTGCGAATATTCGGGCCGGGTGCGTGAGGCATTCCGTGCACGTGGGCATAATGCCATATCGTGTGATTTGCTGCCAAGCGAGGATGACAGTCAGTTCCATGTCATCGGAGATGTTCGCGCATTATTGCAAAACTCATGGGATATGGTAATAGCGTTTCCAGACTGTACTTATCTTTGTGGCAGCGGGTGGCATTGGGTGGGACGCGGGCGTATTGAAAAAGATGGAAGGCCGCGCATTGAGCATGTAACAGAAGCACTTGCATTCGCTAGGATGTTCATAGACGGGAAAGAGACTGCGCACATCCCGCGCCGAGTTGTTGAAAATCCAATAGGAAAACTTTCAACACTTGTGCGAAAGCCTGACCAGATCATACAGCCACACTGGTTTGGTGATGATGCAAGTAAGGCTACTTGTCTATGGTTGCACGGTGTTCATTAGTTAATTCCAACGAAGAAGATCGCGCCGCGCATGGTGTGTTGCGGTATAGTTGTTGAAAATGGTGATAAATACGGATGTCCGAATTGCAACGGTGATAATGTGGCCAAGCCGAGATGGTCTAATCAGACGGACAGCGGCCAAAATAAACTTTGCCCGAGTGATGATAGATGGAAAGAACGGTCGCGCACATATCAGGGGATTGCGAACGCTATGGCTGAACAATGGGGAGGTTAAATGAATACAAAAGACGAAAACAAACAGCAAGAAATACACGAAGAGAAATTGCGGACAGATATTGAATACGCAACGCAATGGCTTATGGATTCTATCTATGATGACCTTCCATCATTTGAAATGTTCGTGGAAGATTATCAAATGTTCCCGAACATATCACGCGAATTTCTTCGCGCATTGACGAATATCAATAATGCAAATAAACCAATCGTAGACATTGACTGCATTGAACTGGCAGGGGCAAGCCAGGATGAAATTCAAATTATTTCGGCCAGAAATCTGACAATCAAAAACAGCAAACATGCAGTATGTGAGGCCATTACACGGATCAAAGACGAATTTGATTCTAAAATTAAACTTATTCCCGGGGGTAAAAATGCATAAAAATTTATTTCATCAGCGGCATGAAAGCAATTTTCATTATTGCATTCGATGTGTTTTTCAAGCATTCCAAACAGATATTGTCCAGGTAATTTTTTGGGCATTTGTTTTTTCGAGTTTAATATTTTGGGGATTAAGGTAAAAAAATGATCGGCACAACAGAAGCAGCAGAAAAGCTCAATGTAAGCGCAAGGCGCATTCGCGTATTGTGTGAGCAAGGCAGGATTAAAGGCGTCAAAAGGCTGGGGAAATCATGGGCGATTCCAGATAATCCAGTGGTTACAGAAGCAGAAAGAGTTCGCCCGTCCGTTATTAAAATGAAGAAAAGGAAATTATGAAATGAGAAAATCAACTATCCCGCTTCATCCAATAATCAGTATTGACGCGACATGTGAAATCGATTCTTTTGAAAATGAAACAATACCATTCAATATGAATTTGTTCTTCAAGTTGGCTTTGTTTTATTTGCTCGTTTTGATTGGTGCGTTTTTAATTGGGTATTTTGGATTGCTGTGAAAGCATTCATCGCCTTCATTCTGCTAATTAACCCGCAGATTGCAATTCCAGAGCATCTTTCTGCCGATTGGTGGGAGCCGTGGAATTTTGGTGCACCATGCACAACAAAAACGGATATTGCAGAAGGAACATGCATCATTGAATTAAAAAAAATCAACTGGAAATAACTCAAACTAAGGAAGGATTTATAAAAATGCAACCAATACAAGAAGAGATTTTTAATATCAATTTAACGCCTGGATCAATCAAGTCGGCAATGAAGTCAGCAAATGCGCCATCGCGTGACTTATGGCAGGTGCCCCCTGATAGTATTCGCGTAATAGAAAATTTCAACGTCAGAATTCACGGACCATCTTATGCCGCCAGCGTCCGTACTTATGCGGATTCGATGAAATCCGAGGGGTTCTATCAACACAAGCCCCTCGCTGGATATGTTGCCAAAGAAGGCGATGACCAAATTATTTACATCACAGATGGACATACCAGACTTGATGCCGTTAAATTGGCAATTTCTGAAGGGGCAGAAATTACACATGTCCCGGTTGTCGTAAGTCAATCAGGCGTATCAATGGAAGATTTGACCGTTGCCCTTGTGCGCGGTAATAGCGGCCAACCCCTTACCCCGTTTGAACTTGGGATTGTCTGCAAACGGCTTGCAAAATATGGCTATGAAATTCCGGTAATAGCTGAAAGAATCGGAGTATCAAGCCAATATGTGAATAATCTTTTAAGCCTTATGGCTGCGCCGATTGAAATACGCAATATGGTTATCGAAGAAAGCGTTTCAGCCACAACCGCAATTGAAGCACTTGTGAAATATGGCGACAAGGCAACAGAAAAGCTTTTGGAAGCTCAAGGACGGGCAACCGAAGCAGGAAAATCAAAGATTACACAAAAACACGTTGATCCGGATTCTGAGTTTAAAAAGGCTGTAAAAAAAGAATCCGTGGAAATGTACGAACTTCTTTGCCGTATGCATACCGACATTTCAGGCGGGAATGGTAACGCAGTGGATTATTTTACAGAGGTTGACCAGATAATAGCAAAAATCAAACAAAGCCAGCCAAAGGCCGTTTAAATCAGTTTTGACGGAAACACAAAAGCCCCGAAAGGGGCTTTTTTTAAAACTTCCATCCTATCCCGCCACCGGCAAAGTATTCACCGTCAAAATCTAATGTGGTATTGATCCCAAAATGAAGCGATTTTATTTGAATCAAGTCGGCACGAAATGAAATCCGTATAACCGGTTGTGGATATGGATGCCCCTTAATCCCGTAATCAAGTCGTATTTCGCTTGTTTTTTCAGCGGATAGCCAGGGTAACGGTTCTTTGTGGTCATAGGTATCAACCTCCCCCGTGTCAGCATTAATAACTGTGGTTATTGTGTGCTTGT
>Ga0224510_10000270_pt1 | contig 42873 bp, 27 predicted proteins | sample SF_May12_sed_USG_FD_170161 | JGI IMG/M metagenome (GOLD analysis project Ga0224510, IMG submission 170161) | Sediment microbial communities from San Francisco Bay, California, United States - SF_May12_sed_USGS_4_1 | ecosystem: Environmental > Aquatic > Marine > Sediment | place: USA: California... | reverse complement strand
CCGCACCTGCACAAAGGGCAAAGCCTGAGGATATTATCCCCATGGGCGATGAATTTGAGGATTTTTGATTCGTTCCAAAAAAAATTGGAACTTTCACAATGAAGTGGATGTCATAAAATTATAGGCAAGGTGAAAACACGAGAAACCTCCTCCTCCTTGGTTTCTTTTTTTCACCCTGCGACTCTTTTCTTCCCCTCTCCTTCCGCCGCCACAAGCGGCATGCAGAGGCCATTCCCGCCCCTCCGGGAATGGCCTCTTTTTTTCATACCCACCTGCTCTTCCGTTTCAAAAATCGGAGCTTACTCCTGCCTGCGAAAATGGTCAGGGCTTAGGAAGTTGCCCTGCACAACAGCTGCTTGCCGGCTTCACTCATCCCCATCCCTCGGCTACGAGAGGAGCGCTTGCCGCACCAAACGATCGATAGATTGTTGTTTGCGTTGGAAATGGAATTACTATATTCTCCCATGCCGATCATGCGCCGAAAAAAATATTATTTTGTTCTTGATAAACATTCCCACAAAATACTATCCTGATCGCAGACACAGTTTTTTTCCATGCAATGGCTACTCGAACAGGAGACAACAATGGCGCTTTTGACCTGGCAGGACAAATATTCCGTGGGCATTCAGCAAATCGATGATCAGCACAAACAACTGATCAACATGATAAACGAACTCAACGATGCCATGCTGGCCGGCAAGGGCAAAGAAGTTTTGCTCCCGGTACTGAACAAACTGGCCGGCTACTGCGTGAGCCATTTCGCTGTTGAAGAAAAACTTTTTGACACCCACGCCTACCCGGAAACCGCCGACCACAAAGAGAAACACAACAAAATGACCGCCAAGGTCAAGGCGCTCATCGGCGAGGTGCAAAATGGAAAAAGCACCATCAGCATTGAAGTGATGAGTTTCCTGAAAAACTGGCTGGACAAGCACATCATGGAAACTGACAAGAAATACGGTCCTTACCTGAACTCCAAGGGCGTCAAGTAAGCGCTTCCCTCCAAGGGCGAGGGCGGCAGACAACTTTGCTTCCTCGCCCCCTGCCAACCTTTCACCTTGAGCCCCCATGAACTGCCGGGTAACCATCGACACTTACCACTGCAACAGTTGCGAAACCTGCGTGGTCATCTGCCCGGAGATTTTCCGGATGAACCCGGCCCTGGAAAAAGCAGAACCCCTCTCCGACACCGTAACCTGCAACGAATCACTCGAACGGGCCGTTGCCATGTGTCCGGAAAAATGCATCGAGCTTGAACAGCTCTGACAGCGGTCTTATTCGGCCCCAAACTCCTTTAAGAGAAGGGGGGGGACAAGCTCAACCCGGCGGCATCAAAATCACGATCATTGCACTGGTAAACAGTATTAGCGGAAATCCTTATTCATCCCAAGGTCGCCCAAAGCTATCCTCAAATAATACAAGCCTTTTCCACCTCCGACCAGAACCGTGAAACCATCCGGTTTGCTCCAAAAACAAAAGGCCATCCGAAAGAGGATGGCCTTTACTTTGTTCACCAGACAGCGTCCGGGGGTTGATTCAGAACCCTTTCACTTCAATCCTGCGGGGTTTGGCCGGCGCAACCTTGGGCAGAACCAGGGTAAGCATCCCCTCGACCATGGTGGCTTGGATCTTTTCCCGATCAATGGTTTCGGCCACTGTAAATTTGCGCAGGTAATTTCCGGGCTCGAACTCCCGTAACAGAACGGTTTCGCCCTCGCAGACCGTCGGGGTCATGACCCCACGAATGGTCAAAGTTTCATTTTCCAGCTCGATCTCAACCCCTTCCTTGGCAACCCCGGGCATCTCGGCCAGAACATTGACCGCCTCCGCAGTTTCAAAAATATCCACCGCAGGCACATACTGTTTTTCCGGTTTGGTGGGTTCACCCGCCTGCTGCACTTCCTGCTTGTGCTGAACCTGCATTTCTTTTTCCGTCATACGCTTACTCCTTTATAAAAACCTGAACGCACCCCATCACGACAGCCTTACCCGACATTCACTTTGATCTGCCGAGGGATTACCGCTTTGGCCTTGGGCAGAGTGATGGTGATAATCCCGTCCGCAGCTTTCGCTTCGACCTTGTCCACTTGAATCTTGCAAGGCAGGGTAACGGCCCGACTGAAGCGGCCGCACTCAAGCTCCCGACGATGGTAGGAATGCTTCTCCTCCGCGGAACAGGTTTTCCGTTCCCCCCGGATGCTGAGAGTATCGCCCTCGACGGAGATCTCCACCTCGCCGGCCGGCACCCCCGGGATCTCGGCCCGAACATAGATATGACTACTATCCTCCGAGATGTTCAAGGCAGGAAATACCGTACCCCGCCCCCCGGATTCAGGCCCACCTCCCTGAAACAGTGCGTCCAGTTCCCGACGCATCCTTTCAAAATCGGCCCAGGGATTTCTAAACAATTTCTGATCGGCAAATCGAACTATGGCCATGCGCACCTCCTGTAACAAAATATAACAAGTTGATTTCACACAGTTTACCGTCTTGAAACAAAATCTAATAATTTTTGTCCGCTTGTCAAGATCCGACAAAGGCCTTTCGCTGAAACAAATAACAGCCCTCGATAAGCACAGCATACCATGTCGTTACTCATCGTTGCGCAACAATGATGATTGCTGCAATCGCAACGAACAACAATTTCACCGGGTAACTCCGCTGTCTTTTTGATTATCCGGCAACGCTGTGACCTTTTTCATTTTTTACGAGCCCAACTTGATTCCGCTATCATCCGGAACAAAAATCGGGTATATTTGCCACCCGGATTCATGCCGAAATCAACGGCGTTCGGCGGCTTCCCTCCCCCATTACGGCCTCATGCCGTCTGTTGCGGGCATACATTCATCGAAAGAAAACAGGAGAAACAACATGAAACTTATTCTTTTGGGCGCTCCCGGCGCCGGTAAAGGCACGGTGGCAAAACTGCTCACCGCCATCGACGGTTCGGTACAGATTTCCACCGGCGACATTCTTCGCGGCGCGGTTCAGGCCGGCACCCCACTTGGCAAGGAAGCGGAAGGCTACATGAATCGGGGCGATCTGGTTCCCGACTCTTTGATCATGGGAATCATGGAAAATCGCCTTCAGGAACCCGATTGCGCCAAGGGCTTTCTTTTGGACGGCTTTCCCCGCACCATCCCCCAGGCTGAAGCCTTGACGGCATTGTTGAAAAAACTCAACATCACCCTGGACATGGTCGCCTCCATCGACGTACCCCGCGATGTTATCTTCGACCGGCTCTGCACGAGAAGGACCTGCTCCAACCCTTCCTGTCAGGCGATCTACAACACCAAGAGCAACCCGACCAAGGTCGAAGGCATCTGCGATAAGTGCGGCAGCCCGGCGGTCCAGCGCGAAGACGAAACCCAGGAGGCCATCGCCCACCGCCTGGACACCTACAACGAGAAAACCGCCCCTCTGGCCGGTTTCTACGAAAAGTCAGGGTTGTTGAAATCCATCGTCGGCACCTCCAGCGATGTGGTGGTTGATGCCATCAAGAAACAACTTGGCCTGTAAGACCGGTCCGGGAATTCCGGCATGACCCCGGAGATTACCATCATCGGCGGCGGCCTCGCGGGATGCGAGGCCGCCTGGCAGGCCGCCCAGCGCGGTTGCACGGTGACCATCCACGAAATGAAACCGGTGCGGTTCAGCCCGGCCCATGAGTCGTCGCTTCTGGCGGAACTGGTCTGCAGCAATTCCCTGCGCGCCGCCGATGTCTCTTCCGCCGTAGGTCTGCTCAAGGAAGAAATGCGGCGGTTCGGCTCCTTGATCATGGCGGCGGCCGACCAGACCCAGGTTCCGGCCGGCCGAGCCTTGGCCGTTGATCGCGACCTTTTTGCCAAGTTCATCACTGAAAAAATAGAATCACATCCAGCCATCACCGTGGTCCGGGAGGAAGTTACCGAGCTGCCGCCCCCCGGAAAATGGCCGGTCATCATGGCCAGCGGCCCTCTCACCTCAAGCCCGCTTGCCGCCGCCCTGGCCCAAATCACCGGGGAAGAACATCTGGCTTTTTACGACGCAATCGCCCCCATCGTTTCCGCCGATTCCCTGGACATGACCATCGTTTACCGGGCCTCCCGCTATGACGACGGGCCGGGCGATTATCTCAACTGCCCCATGAACCGCGACGAATACGCAGCCTTTATCGAGGCCATGCGCAGCGCCGACAAGGTGCCGCTCAAGGAATTCGAGGAACAAAAATACTTCGAGGGGTGTCTGCCCATTGAGATCATGATGGAACGCGGCGAGAACACCCTCCGCTTCGGCCCCATGAAACCGGTTGGTCTGCCCGACCCGCGCACCGGCCGCGACCCCTATGCCGTGGTCCAGCTGCGCATGGAAAAAAAGGACGGCCTGCTTTACAACATGGTGGGCTTTCAGACCAAGCTGACCTATGGTGCGCAAAAAACGGTGTTTCGCCTGATTCCGGGCATGGCCCAGGCGGAGTTTGCCCGGCTCGGCAGCATCCATCGCAACACCTTTGTCTGTGGTCCCAAGGTGCTGCTCCCGAGCCTGCAGCTGAAAAACCGGCCCGACCTCCTATTAGCCGGTCAGATAACCGGGGTGGAGGGTTATGTGGAATCCACAGGCATGGGGTTGCTGGCCGGGATCAACGCGGTGCGCCTTGCCAATGGCCAACCGGGTCTTAATCTGCCCAGCGACACCGCCCTCGGCGCGCTGGTCGGCCACATTACCAACACCGAGCCCAAACATTTTCAACCCTCTAACATCAACTTCGGCCTGTTCCCTGCCTGGGTAACGAAGCTCCCGAAAAAACTGCGAGGACAACACCGTGCGGAAACAGCCCTGGCTTCCCTCAAACACTTCTGCGACGCGGAAAATCTCGAACCGGCTCAGTCATGAGCGGTTCATTTTTTCTTTTTTCCTGACCGTCACCAGCCTGCTGATCTTTTCCGTGGCACATTCCTCCGCCGCCCCCCGCCCGGCCCCGCCCCTGCAGCAACTCAACATCGCCTTTGACCTCGAGAAACACCGGCTCACCGGCAAGTCCCTGATCACCGTGCCTGCCCAGACCGCGATCACCATCTCTCTCGCGGGCCTTGAAATTACATCGTTACAACTGAACGGCGCCTCCATCCAGGCCGCCGAACAGCTAACCATTCCCTCGGCGCCACAGGACCAGCAGGTCTCCATCGGCTTTAACAAAACATACGCCGACCGCCGAGCAGATGGACTCGTCGACCCCAACGGCATCGCCCTCACCGGTCTCTGGCATCCGCGGCTTGCCACCGACTCTCTTTATGAACTGACCGCCGCCATTCCCAAACAGTTTGAAGCGGTCTCCGAGGCCGAGGAGATCAGCAGCACGGTTGACGGGGATATCCGCACCCTCAGCTTCCGGTTCAGCCATCCCCTGAGCGGCCTCAACTTTGTGGCCGGCCCCTATGTTGTTGAGCAGGAGGAGATCAGCCCCGGCCAGACCCTCTATTCCTATTTCTTCCCGGAAGACCAGGAACTGGCGGCGGAATACCGAAAAAAGACGCAAGCCTACCTCAAACGCTATCAGGAACTGATCGGCCCCTATCCCTATAAGCGTTTCAGCATCGTGGAAAATCGGCTGCCCACCGGCTACGCCATGCCTACCTTCACCCTGCTGGGGCAGGCCGTGGTCCGGCTGCCTTTCATCACCGAGACCTCGCTGGGCCATGAGGTGCTGCACAGCTGGTTCGGCAACTCGATCGGCGTGGATGGCGCCCAGGGCAACTGGTGCGAAGGGCTGACCACCTACCTGGCGGATCAGGCATTTGCCGCCGATGCCGGAACCGATTCCGGATTCAGAAAACAGCAGCTCATCAATTACCAGAGCTATGTGGGAACCGACAACACCCTGCCCCTCAAGGATTTCACTGGAGCGGGCAGCCATCTCCTTTCCGGAAACAAAACGGCGCGGGCGGTGGGCTACGATAAGGGGAGCATGCTCTTCCACATGCTGCGCCTGGAGATCGGCGATGCCCCCTTTTATGCCGGGCTTCGTGATTTTTACCAGCGGTTCCGGCATCAACAGGCCGGCTGGCAGGATCTGGCGGCAAGTTTTTCCAAAAGGGCGGGCAAAAATCTTGACCCGTTTTTTGAGCAATGGCTCAGCCGCGCCGATCTTCCCTTTCTTTCGATCATCATGGGTAATGTCAGGGAAAAAGACGACCGGCTGGAAATCGGCCTCACCATCCGGCAGCTCCAGAAGAAGCCTTACCACCTGACCTTACCCCTGGAGATCGTCACCGCCAAGGGCAAGGTGCGGCACCAGATTCCCCTCAGCGAAACCGAGACCAAGCTGACCCTCAATCTGGACGATTATCCCTCACTGGTGGTTGCCGATCCGAACTACGACCTGATGCGCCCGCTGGTTTCCAATGAAATACCGGCCACCTGGTCGCGCTTCCTCGGCGCCCAAACCCGACTGACCATTGTCCCGGAAACGGCAAACCAGCAGACCTTTGCTCCGCTCATCGAAATGCTTACCGCCATGGACTGCCCGATCAAGACCGCAGACTCGGCCACAACCGAGGATCTGGCCGGCAAGTCCGTGCTTTTCCTGGGTACAAGCAGCCGCCTAGCCCGCTCCATCTTTGCCTCTGAGCCCCAACCCGCCACGGGCTTTACCCTGGAGGCGCGGGAAAACCCCCTTGCCCTCGGCCAGATCGCGGTGCTGATCGATTCGAGCAGTGCGGCGGAAACAGCGGCGGCCGCACCCAAGCTTGCCCATTACGGCAAATACAGCGCACTCCATTTCAACCTTGGCCGGGTTGACCGGAAAACCACCGCCGAGACCGAACAGGGCTTGCGCCTGATCTTTGATCCTCCGCCCTTGGGCATCTCCTTACCCCAATCCCTCTCCTTTGCCGCGATCATGGAGCAGATTGCCGACAGACGGGTGGTGCATGTGGGGGAAAACCATACCCGCCTCGAAGACCATCAGCTGCAACTGAGAGTGATCCGGGCTCTTTTCGCCCAAAACCCCAAACTTGCCATCGGCATGGAGATGTTCAGCCGGGAGACGCAGCCCATCCTTGATCGCTATGTGGCCGGAGAGCTGAGCGAGCCTGAATTTCTGAGACAATCAAAATATTTTTCCAAATGGGGCTACGATTATCGGTTTTACCGGGAGATCATCAACTTTGCCCGCCGCAACAAGATACCCATCGTTGCCCTCAACCAGGATAAGGCGATTGTCAGCAAGGTGTTCAAGGAGGGCGCAGCCGCCCTGAGCGACGAGGAACTCGCCAAGGTGCCGGCTGACCGCGACCTTGCAATCCCGGATTATCGCCAACGGATCTCCGGGGTCTTTTCCATGCACGGCCAGAACGGCGCCGACCCGAAACAATTTAACAATTTTTTCCAGGCCCAGGCCATTTGGGACGAAACCATGGCCGAGTCCGTGACCACCTACCTCACCGCCCACCCGGAAAGCAGGATGGTGGTGCTGGCCGGCCAGGGGCACACCGACAAGGCCACTGCCATTCCGCCCCGAATCAGCCGCCGCCTGCCGACGATCCGTCAGGCCGTCATCCTGAACAGCATGGGCGGGGAGCTTGAACAGGACGAGGCGGATTACCTGGTCTTTTCCAAGCCCGCCGAACTGCCCCCGTCCGCACTTCTCGGGGTGAAGCTCGCCAATATAGCCGAGGGATTACAAGTGGAAGGATTTTCCGAGCACAGCAAGTCCGAAACGGCCGGCATCCGAAAGAAAGACGTCATCCTTGCCCTGGACAATGAACCGGTGACCACCATTGACGACCTGAAGATCATCCTGCTTTCCAAGGAAATCGGCACACCGGTGACGGTGCAAGTCAAACGAGAAACCGGCTTGTTTTTCAAGCGGGAGTCGACTCTTTCCATTCAGGTGGTCTTGTGAGATGACTCGCAGGGAGATCGTTCCCTTAAATCCGTCCCGTTAAGGATGCGCCTGTCGAACCGCAATGAGCTTGTTTCCCTTGCCGGCCTTCGACAGGCTCGGGCCGAACGGCTCTATGTGTTTGCAGAGAAACGACGCACCAAGAAACTCAAGCGCTCAGCTTTCCCTTCCTCACCCATCTTTTCTTTTGGCCTTCCTCCTGCTCCGGGCTATAATGGGCAAAAATCAAGGAACGCCATGACAACGCCCGACGCAAACTACACCACAACCCCACCTGTATCCGCAAAAGAAATTCCAGCCCAACCCGCCCTGGAATTTCTTCAGGATGTCAGGCAGCTTGTCGCCTTTCAGCAGGCAATCGGGATCGATGGTTACCCCCGGACCCCGGAGCTGGCACGATTTATTGCCGGGCAGCAGCAACCGGCGACACCACCCCGACCGCAGAGCGCAACCGCCTCCAGGCCGACAACGCCCCTGCCCCCATCCACCCCGCACCAGACCGCGGCCCTCCCGCCCAATAGCAGCCTGGCCGAACTGTATGCCGAGATGCAAGGTTGCCGACGCTGCCCGCGACACCAGAGCAGGAATAAAGTCATTACCGGACAAGATACGACCGGGGTCAAGCTCCTGATCATCACCGATGCGCCCTCCATTGAGGATGACCGTTCCGGTCTGCCCATGTGCGGGGAACCGGGTCTACTCCTCGACAAGATGCTGGGGGCCATCGGCCTCAGCCGGGACGCGGTCCATCTGAGTCTGCTCACCAGATGCCATGCGGAGAATCCGCCGGGAAAGGAGGCGGTGGATGCCTGCCTGCCATTTCTGCTCAAGGAAATCATGCTCGTCGGCCCCAAGGTCATCTGCGCCATGGGGATACTCACCGCTCAAAAGCTGCTCCACACCAGCAAGCCCCTCAGCCAGTTGCGCGGCAGGTTTCATGAATGCCAAGGCATTCCGTTGATGCCCACCTTCTCGCCGGAGTTTCTGTTGAAAAATCCGGAGATGAAAAAGGCGACTTGGCTGGACCTGCAGATGATTCAGAAAAAGATTCAGACCGTTTAATCCGCTCTACACAAAAATATCCAAAGCGAGGTTAAACAAAATGGATGTGACCCAAATCCCTTTTAACAAATTTATCGAAATTACTTACTCCGGCACAGACGAACATGTGTTGGAACTTGGATTCAAAGACACCATGAAAAACCATCTGGGCACCTTTCACGCAAGTGCCCAGTTCGCGCTGGCAGAGGCATGCAGTGGCCTGTCGCTGCAAAAGAATTTTCCGCACCTGGCAAACTCTGTGGTGCCTGTATTAAGGAAATCAGACACAAAATTCAAGAAACCGGCCCTATCGGGCATACAGGCAAAGGCAAGGATCACGACGGAAACAAAAAAATCATTTGAAGAACAATTTGAAAAAAAAGGGCGTGCAACCATTGCCGTACCTGTCGAAATAATCGATCAAAACGGCATTGTCACCATGACCGGCACATACGAATGGTTTGTGCAAAGATTATAAAACGTGTTAACGATGTACTGCGGATTTACAAGCTTTAAGATTCTTACAACCCCTCCGGCGTAAAAGCCACCACCTGATCGATATTGTCCGCACCAGCAAAGAGCATGACCAACCGCTCCACCCCCAAGGCAATCCCCGCCGCTGGCGGCATGGTTTCAAGGGCCGCGAGAAACTTCTCCGGCATGGAGCCGGGCTCACGGCCCTGCAGCCGAATCAACTCCTGCTCCACCAGAAACCGCACCCGTTGCTCCACCGAATCTATAAGCTCGGAAAAACCGTTAGCCAGTTCCAACCCAGCCACGTACAATTCGAAGCGCTCGGCCACCATTGGGTCGGTCGGGGAGAGCCGGGCCAAGGCGCCCAGCGCGGCCGGGTAATCGCAGAGAAAGGTCGGGGTTGTCATGCCCAGCTGCGGCTCCACGTACTCCACCAGCAGCTCATCGAATTTATCCCGAGCCAGCGCCTCCTCCACCGTGCATGGCGCATAGCGCTTAAAGGCCTCGGCCACGGTGATGCGCTCCCACTCCGGCCCAAGATCGATCCTGCGTCCCTGCCATGCCAGGCCCCCACCCTTGCCAATGGCCAAGGCCAAATGGCGCAGCAACGCCTCGCAGTCCGCCATCAGATCGCGGTAATCGCTTCCGGCCGCGTACCATTCCAGCATAGTGAACTCGGGCAGATGGCGGTCGCCGCGCTCCCCCTTACGGAAGCATTTGCAGAGCTGGAAAATCTTGGGAATGCCTGCGGCCAGCAGCCGTTTCATACAGAGCTCCGGGGAGGTTTGCAAAAACCAACCCTCGCTGGTCAGCGGCACGATATGGGCTTCCGGGACAGGGGCAGGGATACGGATGGGGGTCTCGACCTCGAGATAGCCTCGGTCGATAAAGAAGATGCGCAGGGCCTGAATGAGAACGGCCCGCAAATGCAGGCCGTGAATAGGAATCATAGTAGTTGTCGATGCGGTATCGGGGCATCCGCCCCTTGGTTTCCCATAATCACTCGCCTAGAACAAAAACATCAATTCGTCACTGCTATGTAAACGTTCAGCAGTGCCGCAGATGCACGGAAGAGGTCTGCGAAGTGTGCTGGTGCACACGAGCAGGCCGATGACAAAGCAGATGCGGTGCTGCTGGATGTTTACATTACTCCTTAACCCGGGTCACATACACCCCGGTTCGAGTGTCGATCTGCAGCTTGTCGCCTTCTTCGATAAAGGGAGGAACCTGGACCACATAGCCGGTTTCCAAGGTCACGGGCTTGGAGTCGCTGCCGCTGGTATCCCCCTTGACCCACGGATCGGACTGGGTAACCTTGAGGTTGACGAAGTTAGGGAGGGTAACGCCGATGGGCCGGCCGTTGTACTGAAGGACATCCACATCCATGTTGTCGGTGAGGAAGTTGATCGCATCGCCCAGTTGCGCCTTGGATATCTCCAGCTGCTCAAAGGAGACGTTATCCATGAAGATATATTCCTCACCCTGGCAGTAGAGATACTGCATGGTCCGCTCCTCGAGAGCGGCCTTTTCCAGCTTGTCGTTGGAGCGGAAGGTTTTTTCAAAGGCATTGCCGGTGATCATATTCCGCAACCGGGCGCGGTAAAGGGCCTGGCCCTTGCCGGGCTTGGAAAATGAAAAATCCGTCATGATATATGGTTCGCCGTCGATCTGAACCTTTAACCCTTTCCGAAAATCAGAAGCGGAATACATACTCGTTTTCTCCCTGTGGCAGTCAAGTCAAAAAAAACACTGTGCGGCACCTTACTAACCGGATTCCCGCATTTTTGCAAGGGTGAAGTTCGGGAAAGCATCACTTCACAATTCGACGGATAAAAAGTCTTAACAATATTCCCGGTAACTGTTCAGCAGTGGTGCGGATGCGCGAAACGGGCCTGCGAACCATAGCCTGCCGATGCGGGCAGGCCCATGAAAAAGCAGAGGCGGTGTTGTCGGACAGTTACATCACTTCCTTTTTACCGATGGCCTCTGCCTTGATGCGGTCCAAAAGCTCACCCAGCACCGGTTTCACATTCTCCCGGATATCGCCGGCCACGATGATGAACAACAAATCGTCGCCGGGCTGAAAGCTGCCGCTCTTGGCCTCGATAACGATGTCGAAGATCCCGGGCTTTTGCAGGAATTCCCGGCGGATCGCCTCGATCTTTTCCTGATCCGGGGTGACCTCAAGGGAGCTGACCCCTTCGCGGGTTTTGCGGGACCAGGCCCGGACCACACCGTTATGCACCAGAACCATGCCGACGTTCTCGGCAAAGGCCGGGTTTTTCTTCATCTCGGCAATCGTTTTTGAAATATCCATCCGGCCACCTCTTGTCTGTTAAGCTAAAAAATCCGGTTCACCTCAGGCTCTTACTCACCACCTCATACACATCACGGGACAACGAGGGGCCGGCGGCAATCCGCTCAAGCTGGGCTCGCATCAGGTTGCGCCTGGCCTCATCATAGCGTGCTCCCCGCCCGAGTCGTGCCGCCAGACGGGCGGCAACCTGCGGATTGAGCGGATCAAGGGCCAGAATCTGCTCGGCCAAAAAGTGATAGCCCCTGCCGGAAACCTCGTGAAAACAGCTGGGGTTGCCTGCGGCAAAGGAACCCAGCAAGGCACGGACCTTGTTGGGATTCTTCAATTGAAAGGCAGGATGAGCCATGAGCCCTTGCACCTCGACCAGGGTTTCCGGCAGCGGGGCCGTGGCCTGCACCGCAAACCACTTATCCAGCACCAGGGAATCACCCTGCCATTGCTGGTAAAAATCATCGATGACCTGCCGCCGCTCCGAGCGGGCGGAATGGGCCAGAGCCGAAAAAGCGGCCATCTGGTCGGTCATGTTGCCGGACTTGGCGAACTGATCAAGGGCCATCCGCACAGCGCCATCATCTTCAAGGCTCACGAGATAGGCGAGACACAAATTGCGCAACGCCCTCTGCCCGGCCAATCCAGGGTCGTAACGGTATGGACCGTCAACCCGATTGGCCTGATACCCCTGCTCCCAGAGCAGGTGCAGGGAACGGGCCAGGGTCCGGCGGGCAAAGGTGCGGGCCCCGTGGATTGCCTCGACATCCACCACCTCCATCTGCTCGGCGAGATATTCCTCCGAAGGCAGGGTGAGCATGAGGGCGAGAAAAGCCTTATCCCCACCGCCTTCAACTCCAAGCAATCGGGCGCAGGCCTCGACAAACCTTTCGTCAAGCCGCAAGGGGCGATTATTCCGGAAATCCTCCACCAACCCCAGGAGCAAACGGCTGGCCAAACGCTGCCCCGCCTCCCAGCGATTGAAAGGGTCCCGATCATGACGGAACAAAAAGAGCAGCTCTTCCTCGTCACAGGCGCATTCGACCTTCAACGGCGCGGAAAAATTGCGCAGGATCGAGAGGCGCGGCTTTTCCTTCACCGCGCTGAACCGGATGGTCTCCTGAACCCCGCGCAGCTCGAACAGACCACGTTCCGCTTCCCCCTGCCGCTCCGAGCAGGCCAGCTCTATCTCTCCCCCCGCGCTATCAAGCAGGGCAAGGGCCACCGGGATATGGAGCGGCTCCTTGTCCGGCTGGCCTGGGGTGGCAGGTGTGCTTTGCCCCAGGCTCAGGGTATAGGTATGCGCCCGCTGGTCATAATCGCCCCGCACCGTGAGCCGGGGAGTTCCGGCCTGGCTGTACCAACGCTTGAACTGAGCAAGATCACGACCCGAGACCTCGGCCATGGCCTGAACAAAATCATCGGTGGTGGCGGCCTGACCGTCATGCCGCGTGAGATACAGGGCCAGACCCTGCCGGAACAACTCCGGCCCCAACAGGGTGTGCAGCATCCGGATGATCTCGGCCCCTTTCTCGTAGATGGTGACGGTATAGAAATTGTTGATCTCCAGGTAGGAATCAGGCCGCACCGGGTGCGCCATGGGACCGTTGTCCTCGGGAAACTGCACGTTGCGCAGGAGCCGGACATCGTGAATGCGCTTGACTGCGGCGGAGACCTGATCAGCGGTGAACTGCTGATCGCGGAACACGGTGAGTCCTTCCTTGAGGCTGAGCTGAAACCAGTCCCGACAGGTTACCCGGTTGCCGGTCCAGTTGTGGAAATACTCATGGGCGATGACCGCCTCGATCCCCTCGTAATCCGTATCCGTGGCGGTATCGGGCCGGGCCAGCACATACTTGGAGTTGAAGACGTTGAGCCCCTTGTTTTCCATGGCGCCCATGTTGAAATCATCCACCGCCACGATCATGTACTGATCGAGATCGTACTCCAGGCCAAAGGTTTCTTCATCCCAGCGCATGGCCTTTTTAAGCGAGCTCATGGCATGGGCACATTTGTCCCGGTTGTGCGCCTGCACATAGATCTCCAAGGCGACGGCTCGACCGGAGCGGGTGATAAAGGTATCAGCGATCTTGACCAGATTCCCCGCAACCATGGCGAAAAGATAGGAGGGCTTGGGGAACGGGTCCTGCCAACGTGCGTAATGGCGGCCCTCCGGCAACACTCCGGCCTCGATCAGATTACCGTTGGCCAGGAGCACCGGATAAAGCTTTTGCTCCGCGCTGATGGTGACCTCGTAGCGGGCCAGGACATCGGGCCGATCGAGAAAATAGGTGATCTTGCGGAAGCCCTCGGCCTCGCACTGGGTGCAGAAATTACCGCTGGAACGGTACAACCCGTCAAGGGAGGTATTATTCTGGGGATACAGTTCGGTTTCGACGGTAAGGACAAACCGCTCCGGGACCGTCGGGATGGTGAGACTCTCTTCCTCGAGCCGGTACTGATCCGGGGTAAGGGCAATGCCGTCGACGGCAACGGACTTGAGCCGCAGTTTCCTCCCCTGGAGCACAAGGGGAGCCTCCTCCGGCATAGCCGGGCCATTCCGACGACAGACGAGGCGGGAACACACCCTGGCCCGCTCCTCGAAAAGATCCACCTCAAGGGCGACCTCTTCGATGGCGTAAGCAGGCGGGCGGTAATCCGCGAGCAGAATGGTTTTGGGTTTGCTGTCCATGGTATCAGTCCGATAATCGATCAGCGGATCGATTCAACATGGGGTACCACCAACCGCACTCCCGGTTTCAACTGGGCGAAGTCAACGGAGGCATTATATTTTTTGACCAGCCAGAATGGCAGCTCAAATTCGTTCTGACACAAGGACCAGATGGTATCCCCCTGTTTCACCTTGTAGCTGCGGGTGCCTTCCCTCAATCGGTAGGCTGCGAAAAAATCCTCGATTATCTCTTTGTGAAACTCATAGCGCTGGGCCTCAAACTTTTCCTTGCTCCCCTTGGCAAGGGGGATCTTGACCTGCTGGTTCACCGCCAATGACTGTTCGTAGCGCAAGCCGTTAAGTCGGCGCAGATCCCAGGCCCGAATCCCGAGCCAGCGAGCATAATGCCCCAGGGTCTCCTCGGCCTCCACTCGAATCGTGCCATAGGCTTTACCCTGCTTCTTGGTGACCTGTTCCACCCCGAGGTTGCCCAAGACCTTGGCCGGATTGAGAGGGGGACATTGCGCGCCCTTGGCCGTGACCACCACCGGCTCCGCAGCCTTGCTCTTGACTTGGGCCGTAACCACCTCCGGCGTCGAAGCAGCCTTGGGCGGCTGGACCGGAGGCGCCGCTGCCGGCGCGCCCTCCAATCTGACCACGGGCACGGGCTCGGGCTGCGGTGCAGTCTTTTCGCCGGGAACTACCGGAGTAATAGCGATCAGGTGCTGGACATCCGCCTTTTTTCTGACCGCGGCAACCAGCTGCACACCCCGTTCATCCGCGCCTGGAATGCGCAGGTTCTGCCCGGGGCAGATCACCGCCTGCTCATCAAGTCCATTACCCCGAAGGAGATCGGCCACCGTGATGCCATGCTGCCGGGCAATGGAAAAAGCGGTATCGCCTTGGCGTACCTGATAGATGGTGGTTTGCGCCTGATCCTCCTTGAGGATCTGCGGCGGAATGTTGTCCGCCAAACGGACAATCTTGCCCTGTTGCGGCACGCGGACCTGGTAGCCCTTGGGAATCAGTTTCTGGCCGAGGTAGACCGGCTCACGCAGGGCGGGGTTCAAGGCCTTGAAGGTGGCAAGGTCAACATTGAGATGCTTTAGCAGATCCTTCACCAAGGCATAGTTGGGCAGCGACACCGCCTTGGAATTGACCGGCGGCTCAATGGGGAGCGGGCCAAAAAAGGTCTTGTAGTTCTTGGCAACCTCCCTGGCGGCAAGAAACTCAGAATAGAAATTCCGCGAGGCAAACTTGAACAATCCGCTTTCATGCTCAAGGAAGATTCTCTCATAATCCCCCTTGGCGGCCTTGGCCCGCATCATCCCGTTGATCCCGTGATTGTAAGCGGTTACGGCCAGAGGCCAGGTGCCGAGCTTCTCGTAATTATGCCTCAGCATCCTTGCCGCGGCATGGGTGGCCTTGAGCGGGTCGCGCCGCTCGTCAATGGCATAATCGATATCCAGATTGAACTGCTTGCCGGAAGATTCGGTGAACTGCCAGATACCGGCCGCGCCGAACTTGCTGTATGCCTTGTAGTTGAAGGATGATTCCACATGGGGCAGGTAGGCGAGGTCCTCCGGCACCCCGTAACTCGCCATGATCTCCTTGATCTCTTCCAGATAGGCGCCGGAGCGGATCAAGCCATCACGAAAATTATCCTTCTGGCCGGACTGGAAACGGATATTGTCCTGAGCCGCCAGAAAATCCTCGACCGTGGCCTTTGGACCGAACAGCCCGGCCACCCGCTTTTCCTCCTTGGTGTGAGGGAGAGCACCGGAGGCCAGGGACTTCAGGATTTCCAGATACTTCTCCTTCGCCCTTTCTATCTTCTGTCGATCGCGTTCCCGGGCTGCGTTTTCCCAGACTCCCTCGATATCCAGGACCTCGTAGATAATACGCAGATTCCGTTTGTCGTGGAGAACCCCCTGAGAGGAAGGATACTTGCCATAAATATCACACCAGAAAGCCACATTGGGCGTGATGCAGTCGTACTGAGGAAAAGGATCCTGACCGGCCCGGACCGGCGAAACACTCCCGCCGACCGTACAAAAACACAGCACCGCCACCACCATCACACGAAAAGGGAACATGACAACTCTCATAATTTATTTTTGCACACAATATTCACGGCAAAGGCTCTTGCCAAATCTTTATAATGTTCAACAAGCGCACCACGAGGGGGACAATCACGCCGCTCGGCTGGACTTCCATTCATCCTAACCCATTGGGTTTCGCCCCGGAAACCCGACGGAAAATCATTGCAATATACTCTTTCCCGCCGGGAATCGCCGCTGAAATAACCAAGAGACAGGCGATCCGGTGAAGAATAGGATGACCAACTCTACGGGGCATGCCCCCATTGTTGCATGAGGGTATCCGGAACATTTTTCCGGGAATGACTGATTTCAACCAGGTGATGAGTGTGCGCACGTAGCACAAAGGCACTGACCTCCCCCGAGCCATCCCCGAAAATTTATCGCTTTTCCAACGGGTTGATCGACCGGGAGAAAGTTGCGGGGCCTCTATCACTATTGCCTTGGACTGCGCCGTGTTTTCAGGGACTCTGAAATTCTGAAGTCCGATAGGGAGTAAAACGACTTGCGTTTCTATTGCCGCCCCCCGACCATGCAATTCCCACCTTGCACGCTCGGGGCAATTATCATCCGTTGCTTTTCCCTTCTCTGCCCAACAGATAATGGGATCGCCCTTTATTTCGCCTGGACCATTCCATAATCCATCAGAAGCCTTCCTCCGGTTCTTTAAGGCCCAGATTGTGAGGCCACTAAGCCCAGGACCAGCAGGCTAATCAATACATTTGGCGTGCCGCAGACATTGTTCAGCATGGGTCTTGATCAAACCAACCAGTTGAGGATCAAGAGTGTTGTCGGCCACCATATCATCCATGATGACAAAGATCTTTTCCAGAGGCAATGCATCACGATAGGGCCTATTCTGGGCCAGGGCCTGAAACACATCGGCTACGCCGATAATCCTCGCCTCAAGGCTCAATCCTTTTTTATCCTTATGGAATGGGTATCCTGTTCCGGCTAAAGCTTCATGATGATATGCCGCCCATTGGGCAATTTGTTCAAACCCAGACATCCGACTCAGTATCTGATAGCTCTCGAAACTGTGCCGCATCATGATCATCCTTTCTTCCTCGGTGAGAGGGCCGGGCTTCTCTAAAATTTCATCAGGCACATTGAGTTTCCCTAAGTCATGCAACAAACCCGCAATTTCAAGCATATCCAGCCGATCAGCCGAGAGGCCGGCCAGGCCCCCAAGCAACCTCACCAGCCGAGCTACTCCCAATGAATGTTCAACCGTGAAAGGGCTCTTGGCATCAACGATCTCGGCAAAAATTGTTGCCACTTCAAAAAAGCTCTTTTGATCAACAACCTCTGGTTTTGATTTTCGCTCCATCTCCATTATATACCGGCTCAGATGTCGTGAATCGAGCATAAGCCAGAAGACCTCGCTCGCTGCCACCTCCAGGAAAGCATCGGTCATTTTTGTTTCAAAAAAGACGCCCTGCCGCTTTTTAATGGCTTCAAGTATGCTGTGCCTGGCATGGAGGATATCAATGCCGCCATGCTGGGCAACTAAAGCATCAACACGATCCGCGAGGTAGATTAAGTTGCTTATGAGGGCGACCTCCGGATCGAGGTCTGCGGGAAGATCTTGCCAATGCGTGTGATGATAACGAATGATCAACGGCAAACCACAAAACAACCGGCACCGTTTCAGAAGTTCTTCCCCCCTGAGGCAGTGCTGCTGAGAACCGCTCCAATCCAATTCACTTACAAGGCTTCTGTGTACCTGGGTCGAAGAAACCCCGCAGTCATGGAGTAACGAAGCATGGTAGACCTTTTCCAGCGTGAGGGGATCAAGTCGCATCGCCGTCCCACATTCCCAAGCCATGAAAGCGACCCGCTTACCGTGTTGCACCTCATCTATTCCGACAAGATCAAGGGCATCGGACAAGGAATGAATAACTTGCCGGATATCAACCTGTAAACTCATAAGGCCATTCTCTCGTTTCTGATTGCCATCAATCCATTTTAACCGATCAGCGCCCGGCTCCGAAGAGCGAAGCAGAATAGTCGCCCGGAATCTCCACCCCGGCATTGCGGAGGCGGAATGGAGAAAATAGTTGTACTAAACATCGCCCAGCACGGAATCAAGCCGCGCCATGCTGCGCCGCAACACTCCGGCAAATTTCCTGAGACAACCTGTTATGTGCCATCTTCCCCTAATCAGCGGCTGGCAGGTCTCCGGCAAGGGTTATGGCATGTCCCGGGATTTTCTTGGAACGGTACATAGCGGCATCCGCCTTTTTGACCAACAGGTCGGCGTCACGCAGCTCCGCGTTGCCGCCAGCGGCAATGCCGATGCTCAAAGTAACCCCCGCCCCCTTGAGCCCCTCCTCCTGGTCAAAGGCCTCGATCAAGCGCTGGGCCGCTTCCTGGGCTTTGGCCGAGCTGCTGTGGGGCAGGATAATGCAGAACTCGTCCCCGCCGTATCGGGCAGGGATATCCTCGGCCCGCACCACCCTGCGGATCACCTCGGCCACCGCGATCAGGATCTCATCGCCTCGCCGATGTCCCTTGGTGTCGTTGACCGCCTTAAATCCGTCCAGGTCGAGGTAGATCAGGGCCAACTCGCCATCGGTGCGCAGGGTGCGGGCGATTTCCCGTCGCAATTCCTCGTAGAAGCTGCGCTGATTCAAAAGACCGGTGAGCCCGTCCCTGCTGGCCAGCCGCGCCAGCTGTTCGGTGCGCTTGGCCACGGTTTCCTCCAGGCTTTCCGCATACTCCTCCAGCTCCTTCTTGCCCCGCTCCAGCTCCTCGAGCAGACTGTAGATATAGGTGTCGAACACCAGCTCAAGATCAAAGAACATGATCTTTTCCAGGGCGTCCGTCCTGTGCCGACAGGCGCCGCAATCGCTGTTGTTGCCGAGAATGACCTCACGCAGCCGGGTGAAGAGATTGCGAAAAGAAGGCACATAGAGCTTGGGGGGCACGCCAATGCGCTTGTGCACCAGGCCGATGCGCAACCGGGAGAGGACGTATTCCATGCCGTACTCCCCGTCAAACATGGTCAGGATGTAACGGGCCATGTGATTTTTCAGGCGGGCCAGGGTTTCGGAATCACCGATCCGCCGGGCAATCTCCTCCACCGCCACCTGCCCTGCGTAAAACGACTCCACCAGCTCATTGATATTGGCGGCAACCACCGGCTTCATTCCGACCAACTCGTCAATGTCCTGCTGGGTCAAGGCAAACAACTCCAGACGACGCCGGATTTCACGGTCAGTGAGCTTGAGCTGCTCGCCAAGGTTCAGGTCGGTGAGCTTCATGTGCGGTCTCCTTTGACGATGGTTGATGACAAGGGAAGGCGGCGGTCGTCATCCCGCAGCATTGCGGCAAAGGCCTCGGCCGGCACCGGCGGACTGAAGATAAAACCCTGGATCTCGGCGCAGTTATGGCTTCGCAAAAATTCAAGCTGCTCGACTGTTTCCACCCCTTCCGCCACCACCTCCATCCAGAGGCTTTTGGCCAAAGTGAGGATAGTGATGGCGATGGCTGCGCTGCTCAGATCTTCGGGCAGGTCTATAACAAAGGAGCGATCCATCTTGAGGGTGTCAAAGGGCAGCTTACGCAGGTAATGCAGCGAGGAGTAGCCGGTGCCGAAGTCATCGAGAGCCAGTCGCACCCCCGTTTCCTTGATTTTTCGCAGCAGGACGATGGCTTCCTCCTCGTTGGCCATAACCGCGCTCTCGGTGATCTCCAGCTCCAACCGATCGGCGGGGAAGCCGGTCTCCGAAAGGATAGCGGCCACGGTATCGAGCAGATCTTTCTGCTTGAACTGACGGGGAGAGAGATTCACCGACAGGGTGAGCCGGTCGTCGTAGCCCCGCAGCCACGCCCCGGCATCCAGACAGGCCTGACGCAGCACCTCTTCTCCGATGGGAATGATAAGACCGGTCTCCTCGGCCAAGGGAATAAAATCCAGCGGCGAGATCAACCGCCCATCCGCGGCGCGCCAGCGGACCAAGGCCTCCATACCGACGATGCGGCCGGTAACCAGCGACACCTTGGGCTGGTAAAACACCAGGAATTCCTTCCGATCCAGGGCCTTGCGCAGGCTGTTCTCCAGAGAGAGGCGATGCACCACCTGGGCGTTCATCCCCTTGGTGAAAAGTTGGTAGGTGTTCTTGCCTTCCTCCTTGGCCCGGTACATGGCCAGCTCCGCGTTTTTCAGCAGGGTATCGGCATCTCCCCCGTCGGCTGGGAAAAAAGAGATGCCGATGCTGACCGTCACCACGGTCTCGTATACAGCCAGATTGAAGGGGGCTCCAAAGGCGGCAATAATGGTTTGCGCCAATAGAACCGCATCCTTTTCGCTGGAGAGCCGTTCGATGAGGATGGCAAAGTCGTCCCCGCCCAGCCGCGCCACGGTGATGTCCGGCGCCACGCAACCCTTAAGCCGCTCGGCCACCTGCTGAAGGAGGACGTCCCCCACCGTATGACCCAAGCTGTCGTTAACGTGCTTGAAATTATCCAGGTCGGTGGTCAACACGGCAACCAGCTGCTTCTGCGGCTGGGCATGGCCGATGGCCACGGCAAGACGGTCGAGCATCAGGGCACGATTGGGCAGGTTGGTAAGCGCATCGTGGTTGGCCTGAAAACGCAGCTTTTCCTCGATGCCGCGGATCTCGCTCATGTCGTGGAACACCGCCACATGGTGGGAGATCTGGCCAAAGTCATCGGGAATAGCGGTGATGATCAACCACTCCGGGTAGACCTCGCCGCTCTTGCGACGGTTCCAGATTTCCCCCTCCCAGCGACCGGTGGTGAGCAGGGTTTGCCACATGGCCTGATAGAACGCCGCATCGTGGCGATCGGATTTGAGAATGCTCGGGTTTTTACCCACCGCCTCCTCCGAGCTGTAACCGGTGATATGGGTAAAGCCCCGGTTGACCGACTGGATCAACCCCTTGGCGTCGGTGACCGTGATGCCTTCGATGCTGTTGTCAAACACCCTAGCCGCAAGGGCGAGCTGCTGTTCGCTATGCTTGAGCAGGGTAATATCCTGCACCGTACCGAACATCCGCACCGGTTGTCCGCTGAGATCAAACTCCACCTCGCCCTGCTCGCGCACCACCCGGAGCGCTTGATCCTGACGGATGACGCGGTGCTCGATGCTGTAAGGCGACTTGGTGGCCAGACTCTGCCCCACCGCCTCCTCAACCCTGGCGCGGTCGTCCGGATGCACATAGCTGAGAAAGTTATCATAGGTGGAAGGGATCGCCGTGGGGGCGAGACCGAAGATCCGGTACACCTCATCGGACCAGAACAGGGTGTTTTCCGGGATATGCCAGTCCCAGTAACCGAGTTTGGCAATCTGCTGCGCCTTGGCCAGATTGGCCTCGCTGATCCGCAGCCGCTCTGCCGCCTGCTGCCGCTCGATCAACAGAGCCAAACTCCGGGCCACGGTCTCGAGAAACCGCTGCTCCGACGGGCTGGAAGGATGACCCGCCTCGGCGTAGAGCATCAAAATGCCCAGCAGCTCTTGTCCCTGGAGGATGGGGATGATGTAATGGCCTTGGTCCGACTTATCGGGAGCTGGACAGTCCGTATGGTGCTGGGTGAAGATGAATGCACGTTCCTGGGCCGCCTTGCCGCACAGGCACTCACCAAAGCGGACCGTGGCGCACTGGCCTTGCTGGGAGGGGTCCATTTCCTTCTGCGCCCGCAGAAAAAGGGTTTCCGGGTGCAGCCGATCCGCCAAAAAGATGCCGCCCTTGGCCATCAACGGCAACCAGGGCACCGTAATGATAAGATTCAAGGCGTTGGCTAGCTGGGTGTCCAACGGAGCATTGGAAAAGCTGAGCCGGAGCAGCTGCTCAATGATCTCCTCCTGTTGCCGGATCAGCTTCAACCCGTCCTGGGCCAGCCGGTAGGCGGTGATGTCCCGACCGAGAACCACCAGTCCCTTCCTGGAACCATCCGCGTGGAAGAGGGGAATTTTATAAAGGTCGAGAAAGGTCAATCGCCCATCCGGCTGGGGGACGACCTCCTCTCCGCGCACCATTTTACCAGCCAGCCAGGCGGCTTGATCACTTGCCTCGCAGGCAAGGAAGGCCTGGCGGTAAAAGGGACAGAATGCGGCCAGCTCGGCATCGGTCTTGCCTTGGTAGTCCACGCCTTCGAGCTGAAACAGCGCCAGCTCCGCCTCGTTGGCCTCAAGCCAACGCCCCTGGCTGTCCTTAATGCAAACAATGTCCGGCATGAGGTTCAGCAGGGTGCGGAGACGCGCCTCGCTCTCTCGCAAGGCCGGGTCGGCGGAGGAATGACACAGCTCGACACAGAGCCGCCGCAGGGATGGATGGGGCATGGCAGTCAGCCGAAAACAGACGGAAGCCCCTGTTTGTGGCAGGGGCACCGGGAAGGAAAACTCTTGGCCGGTTCCGGAGACAAAGGCGGCAAGACGATCCAACAGCGCCTCCGCCTCATCGGAGACAAAGGGGGCGGCCCGAATCAACTCCGACAAGGCATCGCCTTCTTGAAGCGGGGCCAGGCCAAGATCCTGAATCGCCTGACGCCAGGCATGGTTGATGAACCTGATCCGGCCGTCTCCCTCGATAATAGCAAGCGGAAAAGAGAGCTGGAGCAACAGTTCAGGCAACGGGTCCGATGCGTTCATTTGGCAACTTTATCGTAAAGGTAAAGGATAATTTTTCTCAAAAGACAGATGGACTCTCTAGAAAAAAAAATGGTATAATAAAAAATTAGATCATCTGGCAACGATCAAAATAGGATAATATCAGTATTGTTTTTTTATTATGATAAGGGTACCCGTCAGAAAACTCAACAACTTCCTGGAGGCCTCATGAGTACACCCACGCCGTTTTTGTACACCGCCAACCAGCTGTTTGACTGGATCAACGAGAGCCCTGACTTTGTGCTCCTCGATGTACGCAACGAAAAAGACTTTCTCAATTGGAGCGTGGAGGGGCCGCGTTTTTTCCCCTATCTCAACATCCCCTACTTCAATTTCATGGAAGATGTGCAGGGCAGTATCGATCGCATCCCCAAGGGCCAAAAGGTGCGGATTGTCTGCGCCAAGGAAGGCTCAGCCAAGTACGTTGCCGATCTGCTCTGCCAGAACGGCATCAGTGACGTCGGCTATCTCAAGCAGGGCATCGTGAACTGGGGCAACGCCCTGGTGCCGAAAAAGGTCAGCAAGGATGGCGCGCCATACACCCTGTATCAGTGCATCCGTCCGGGCAAAGCCTCATGCAGCTACCTGTTGATCTCGGGCAACGAGGCCATGGTATTTGACCCGTCCCGCAACACCGAGGCCTACCGAAAACTGGCCGAGCAGCATGGCTGCAAGATCGTCCGAACCTTTGAGACCCACCGCCAGGCGGACTACATCTCCGGCGGTCCCGCCCTGGTCGAGGAAACAGGCTGCACCATGATGGTGCCCCCGGCTGATTTCGAAGGAGCCGCCTTTCCCTGCGAAACGGTGACCGACGGCCAGATTTTCGCTTTCGCCAAGGGAGGCCCAGAGGTGCGCGCCATGCATACCCCCGGTCACACCATGGGCAGCACCTGCTATCTCATCGACAACGCCTACCTGTTGAGCGGCGACACCGTGTTCATCAACACCGCCGGCCGCCCGGACCTGGGCGGCAAGTGGGAAGAATGGGCTCGGGAGCTGTACCTCTCCCTGATGCTGCGGCTTCGGGATCTCTCCGACGATATCCTGATATTGCCCGGCCACTTTACCTCCTGGGCGGAAGCCAACTGCAGCCAACTCTTTGCCGAGCGGCTGGGCAGGCTGCGGGAAACAGTGATCGCTTTCCGCCTCCCCAACGAGAAAAAGTTCGCTGAGTTCATCCAGGACAACATGCGCCCCCAGCCCGGGGTCTACGCCGAGATCCGGCGGGTAAACGGCGGCTGGCTCAAGGTTGCCCCGGAAGAAGCGGATACCATGGATCTGGGCAAAAACGAGTGCGGAGCCAGCAATTACGGAAAAGTGGGAGTAAGCGCCGAGGTGCAGCGCTGCACAATTTAAGCTTGCACTTACGGCTCAATTTCCTGCATCATGTATAAAAGTTAATGGGGCGCTGGCCGGAGTTCGGCAGGTTCAGGCATCAATTCCAAGAAGTAGAAGGGAGACGGCGGAATGGATTTTAAGCAGTGGTCTTTACGAGGAAAGATTGTTCTGGTCGGCGTGCTGTTGCCCACGCTGCTCATTGTGGTGCTGCTTCGTCTTTATTCCGCCGAATCAAAAGAAAAGACCCTGACCGCCTTCGCGGATAAGGCCCGGGGCATCTGCCTCACCGCCGAGTCCACCCGGCAGGAAATGGAAACCAAATGGGAGCTTGGCCTGTTCAGCGCCACCCAGTTGCGGGAGTATGCCGAACAGGGACAGCGCGAGAAAGTGCTGGCAACGGTACCGGTGTTTTCTGCTTGGAACGCTGCCATGCGTAAGGCGCAGGAAGGCGGCTACACCTTTAAGGTGCCGAAATTCAAACCCAGAAACCCGAAAAACGAACCGGACGAGCTGGAGGCCAAGGCTCTCAAGCTGATGAGCGACCAGAATCTGGACGAGTACTACGAGATCGACCCCGCCATGAACGCGGTCCGCTACTTCCGGGCGGTGCGGCTCAGCACCACCTGCATGCTCTGCCATGGCGATCCTGCCACTTCCCAAGAGCTGTGGGGCACCAGCAACGGCACCGACCCAACCGGCGGACCCATGGAGAATTGGAAGGTGGGCGAGGTTCACGGCGCCTTCGAGGTAATCCAATCCCTAGATGCGGCGGACAAGCAGCTGAGCGCCTCCATCGCCAAGGCCGTCTGGCTGGTGGTGGTCGGGTTGATGATCATGGCGGTGCTGTTTGCCACCCTGGTGATCCGCATCGTTTCCAACGGGGTGATCAACCCAGTCCGCCGAGTGATCGCGGATCTTTCCAGCGGGGCGAGCAACCTGCTGGATGCCGCCAATCAGGTCTCTTCCTCAAGCAATGAGCTGGCTGACGGAGCCGCCCGCCAGGCAGCCAGCCTGGAAGAAACCTCCTCGGCCCTGGAAGAAGTCTCTTCCATGAGCAAGCAGAATGCCGACAACGTCAACCAGACCAGCCTGATGGCCGAAAATGCCAGAAAATCGGCGGAGGTTGCCCAAACCAGCATGCTCAAGATGGGCGAGGCTATTTCCAGCATCAAGAAATCGGCCGACCAGACCGCGGTGATCATGAAGACCATCGACGAGATCGCCTTCCAAACCAATCTGCTGGCCTTGAACGCGGCGGTGGAAGCGGCGCGCGCCGGAGAGGCAGGCGCCGGCTTTGCCGTGGTGGCCGAGGAGGTCCGCTCCCTGGCCCTGCGCAGCGCCGAGGCTGCCAAACAGACGGCCCAGCTGATCGAGGAATCCCAGAAGAATGCAAGCAACGGCGTGACCGCGTCCGACGAGGTCAAGGATATTCTCACCCAGATCGTGGACGGGGTCAACAAAGTAAGCCAGTTGGCCAGGGAGATCACCGTGGCCAGCAGCGAACAGGCCCAAGGGGTGGAGCAGATCAATTCCGCGGTTTCCGATGTGGATCAAGTAACCCAGGCCAACGCCGCCATTTCCGAGGAGGCCGCCTCGGCCAGCGAGGAGCTTTCCGGCCAGGCCAAGGAGATGAACGAACTGGTGCAGGTTCTTGCCGACATTGTCGGGGCAAAGGCCAGTGGTTCGGGCCCGGCATCATCGGGTGGCAGCCCGCCCAGGAGCAAACAGCCGTCGTTGCCCGTTGCCCGAAAAAAAGGCCCTGCGCCGGCGGCACCCAAGACCGGCCAGAAACAGCTGGCCCAGCCCAAGGCGACACCGACAAAAACCGGAGCCGCCAAGCCTGCGGAGGTCATTCCCTTTGACGATGACGAGTTCGAAAATTTTTAAGCAGTGAACTAAGCGGGCAGTAAAAGGGGGCGGGCCAGACGGCCTGCCCCCTTTTTTTGTAAAGCCACCAACGCAACCCGAAACAACTCCATGCCTCGGGCGCATATCTCAACTGCGACCGATGATGGCCACCCAGGGAGGGCGGAATGCAGTGCATCCCTTTTTTCAGCAGCCTCCTGGCCCTGAACCACCTGGACAAAGAATACACCGGCTGGCTGTTCCTGCCCGGCATGCTCTTCGGGGAGACTGCGGCATGGTGGAAAAACACTCCTCGCCGCACTCCCCACGAAGGGATTGATATGCTCTTCTTTGCCGACCAAGGGGAACAACGGCGACAGCTGCCGGCACAGGCCCTGGTGCCGCCGATATGGGCTGGGGAAGTGGTTGCTCTGTTCGATGATTTCCTGGGCAGCACCGTGGTGGTCCGCCACCCCGTAATGGATGGGCAGGGCTGGAGGCTTCATTCCCTGTATGCCCATGTCCGCCCGCTGGTCGAGTGCGGAGTACAGGTCACCGCCGAAGAACCCCTGGCGATGGTGGCAAACGGAAAGCCACGGGGAATGTCGGCCCCGCCGGATCATCTCCACCTCTCCCTTGCCTGGCTTGCTCCGGGCTGGTCGGCTACGGAACTCAACTGGCCCACTCTCTGGACAAGTCCGGGAATCCGGCTTATCGATCCCCTGACCCCTGGCCTCTGACCCCTGATCCCGCGCGGGACGCGAAAAGGGTCAGCTCAAGCCCTGAGCGACTGAAGGCTGTAACTGCTCGGCATTGTAACGAAAAACCACGGTACGGAAAAAATCAATCGTCGCCTGCCTGCGACCGGCAACCCTTTTCTGTTCCGGGATAAGGCCGCAGGATGTCATCCTGTCGATGGACATCTTGTATTCGATATGACGAACGTGACGGTTATCCAAATACCAGGCATAGGTCAGGCCGAAGAGCAAGCCGGGCGGGGTAAAGCCTTCATCGCCGTTCACCAGCCGGGTATAGATGCGGCTATCCCCAACCGCCTGCCGCATCCGGACCAGCCCCAAAAACCAGTCGAGCTCAGCCGGGCTGAAAAAACAGTGTCGTTCATCCTCCGGCCGCAAAATCAGGCGAAACTCATAGCCAAGGGATTCGCCGTCGCGCTCCACGGGCAGCCTGCGTTTCTCCTCGGCGTAATTGCCCAGCAGAGACTGGCCGAGGGCAATCAAAAAACCCACCTCGAACTGCTCCGGATCTGGGAAGATATCCTTGCGGATTTTGATCAGCCGATCAACGGGATCATAAAATGAAAGGATGGTATCCCATTCCTGGGCTCGGCTCCATTCCTCCCAGTCCAGCAGCACAACCCCGGCAACCTCGTCCAGATGGGCGAGGGGAATATCCCCGTGGCGCCAGAAAATTTCGGCCAGCAATGGATGCAATTCTTCCTCAATGGCCAGGGTGCGCAAACGTTCGCGGATCACGACAAAACGCTGACTGGCCGTCTCTCCCGTGGGATCAATAAGAACTTCCGCCCCTGCGCCTGGCCCGGAGAGCTGTTTGTGCCTTGGTGCATCGAGGAAGTTGCGAATCGCCCACATAACCCTCACCGCGGCGGCCAGGGAAGCGGCATCATGCTGGATCACCCGACGCTGTTCGATATCCGCCTGGGCATAGAGCCGGGCTTCGATGGGAGAAAACCCCATGGCCCGGACCTTGTCCCGGTCAAGATAGATGGGCACCTTGTTCTCCAAGGCGTAACTCTGGAGGATGGAGCCGGGGATATCACGCAGTCCGAGAACCAGAATCTGCTCAAAAAGTCCATCCACCCCTCCGGGGATGTTGCGATGGTAAGCGGCAAGCATATCGGAGACATGAAACCGCTGCCGCTGCCGACCATGGGCCATATCTGTTTCCCCGGCCTGGGCCCAAAGATTGGCTACCAGCATCTTGAGCGCCGATCGGTTGTCGCGGATCGCGCGGGCAATCCCCGGCACCTGCAAAATAGGCACGATACTGGTAAACAGGCTACCCGGAGCGAAGAGAATAATATCCGCCTCACCAATGGCGGCCAGCACCTGGGGCACCACCTGGGGTACGGCGGTAAACTCCACGAAAACCCGGTCCACGGCATAGCCGCGTCGGGCTTGGCCCGACTTGAATTCCCCGCTCACCAGCACCCCGTTGCCATACAGAACCTTGAGCCGGGCCGGGGTGGTGGTGCAGGGATACACCGCCTCACCATTTGCGCCGATGAGTTCTGCCAGCAGTGAGATTCCGGCCATCTCATCCTTCCGGCTCAAAATAGCGGCGGCGAGCAGAAGATTGCCGAGACAATGAGGGTGGACGAGCTGGGGCCGCAACCGAGGCTCGGTGAAAAGGGACTCGATCAGGCAAGCCAGCCCTTGCCCCATCCCCTCGGGCAGCGCAGCCAAATTCACATCGGCGTCGCTCAGCAGAGCATGGGGCGAGGAAGGCGGGGCCTTGAAACGGTGGTTAAAAAGCCGGTGCAGCACTGCGCTGACCCGAAGCGCATCCCGTACATAAAGTCCGTACTTCTCTTGCAACTGTTGCTGTCGGATGGAAGAAAGTAGGACATGACGGATATCACCCAGGGCGATAAGGGGCAGCTCCTTGAGCAATTCGCCGGTGGAGCCGCCATCGTCAGTGACGCAAACCACGGCCCTGGTTTGAGGAAAAACCTCCTTGAGACCCTGAAAGGGATCATTGGGCCAGAGGGGATTGCGGCTGTCGCCGCCGATGATATTGGAAAGTCCGGTGCCGCCCCCAAAAACAACCACCCGGACATCCTTGGTTTCCGTGGCGTTCAAGGCCATGGTCAGATTCGCCAGCTCGCCTGCCATGGTCGCAGGTGCAGGCGGCACCCCGGTGAGCGCCAGAGCGATGAGCTTCTCGGCCAGATCGCCCTCGGGCAACAGATCGAGCAGGCCGAACCGCGCATCGCTTATGCGGGCAATCAGCTCATTGGCGGACAGGGCAAAAGAAGGGTTCAAAGGGGAAGCCTCACGGTTGAAGGGAGAGGCGAAAGACTGAAAACCGAAGGCCGAGGCAAAAGAGCGGCAACAGCTTCTCCGCTTCCTTCAGCCTTCAGCCTTTCGCCTGTTTTTCTATAAACCGGTGGCTGCCATCTGCTTGCGCACCGCCGCCTCGGAATCGGCCATGGCGGCCTGTTCCTCGGCGGTAAGCTTGAACTGGATGATCCGCTCCACCCCCTTATCGCCCAACACCACCGGCACCCCGAGAAAGCAACCGGAAAAGCCGAACTCGCCCTCCACATAGGCGGCGCAAGGCAACACCCGCTTGCTGTCGGTGAGCACCGCTTCGGCCATCTCCACCGCGGCAAGACCCGGGGTGTAGAAGGCGCTACCGGTCTTGAGATGATTGACGATCTCGGCCCCACCGTGCTGGGTACGCAAAACAATGGCGGACAGCTCCTCGGCGGACAGCAGGTCGGTGACCGGCACTCCGGAAACGTTGGCCAGCCGGATCAACGGCAGCATATTATCGCCGTGGATACCCATGACCATGGCGTTCACATCGCGGGCCGCCACGCCCAAAGCCTCGGCGAGGAAGGTGCGATAGCGGGCGGAATCGAGCACCCCGGCCATGCCGATCACCCGCTCCCTAGGGAAACCGGAAACCTTGAAGGCGGTGTAAACCATGGCATCGATGGGATTGGTGACCACGATCATCACGCAGTCCGGAGCATGCTTGGCCACCTGCTCGGCGCAGGACTTAACGATGGCCACGTTCTTGGCCAGCAAGTCATCCCGGCTCATCCCCGGTTTGCGGGCAAGGCCGGCGGTGATGATCACCACGTCGGAGCCCGCCAGATCGGCGAAGTCGTTGGAACCGGTGATCCGGTTGGAAAAGCCGTCCACTGGACCTGACTGAAGCAAGTCCAGGGCCTTGCCCTGGGGTACCCCTTCCACTACATCCAGGAGCAGGATATCGCCCAAGCCGCGCGTAGCGGCCCAATGGGCGGCGGTGGCGCCGACATTACCCGCGCCGATGATGGTGATCTTGTTTCTTCTCATGAAATGAACCTCTTTTTCTATGGTTATCGTACAATCTGCGATTATTGTGCACCGTCTTTGCGGATCAACTCTTCCACCCGCTCCAGATCCTTGGGCGTATCCACCTCGATGGAATCATGGGCGGTAAGCACCACCCGGATGCGGTAGCCGAACTCCAGGGCCCGCAACTGTTCCAGCTTTTCAAACCGCTCCCACTCGCCTTCGGGCAAGCCGACAAAGGTGAGGAGAAACCCCTTGCGGTAGGCGTAAAACCCCAGGTGCTTGTAGTAGGTGGGCGCCACCGGCTCCTCGGGATTGCGCTGAAACGGGATGGAGGCGCGGGAAAAATAGAGGGCGTTATTATGCCGGTCGAATACGGTCTTGACGTGGTTGGGGTCGTTTATCTCCTCCTGACGGACGATCTTGTAAATCAGGGTGGACATGGGCAAGGCCGGATCTTCCAGTAAAGGGGTGGCTACCTGGGAAATCACCTCCGCCTCGAACAACGGCTGATCGCCCTGGATATTGACCACCACGTCCTGCTCAGCGATCTCCATGATGGAGGCTGCCTCGGCCAACCGGTCGGTGCCGGAGACATGGTCGGAACGGGTCATCACCACCTCGCCGCCAAAGGAGCGCACGCACTCGGCGATCCGCTCGTCATCTGTGGCCACCGCCACCCGGGAGAGCAAGGCCACCGCCTTGGCCCGTTCGTACACATGCTGGATCATGGGCTTGCCCACGATTTTCGCCAGGGGCTTGCCCTCAAACCGGTTGGAATGGTAGCGGGCTGGAATGATGGCCACAACTTTGGGTTGTGTTTTATGCTGGGTATCCATTATCTTCTCTGCTGTATGTGTGACTGTTTGGCCGGTTGAGTATGAGGTTTTCGCAAAAAAGCACTGAACTTATCGAAAGATGCCTTTTTACAAAGACAACACACCTGGCCTGCGAAAAAACCTTCTGAATATACCATGTACAGGAAATGATGCACCGGGAAAAAGTCACGGCCGACTTCCCCCCCCATAACCAGGAAATGATCCGCCACCGCCATGACCATCCGCCCCCGAACAAACATCATCGCCGTCAGCCATACTGACCCGGCACTGGCCGACAAAGCCGACGCACTGGCCGAAGATCTGGGCGTGCCGATCTACAACCCGGAAGACCCCCTTCCCGCCCTGTTGCTCACCCTGACCCCGGACCGCCTGGAACTCCGCCAGACCGGTAAAGGAGCGGAAGGACCACTTTTCGTCGATTTCATCGGCGGCCCAATCGAGTACCGCCGCAGGCACGGCACCAGCCGCAAGGAAGCCATTGCCAGGGCGGTGGGTCTCAAGGGCGGGGCAACACCCGTCGTGCTGGACCTCACCGCAGGGCTTGGCCGGGACAGTTTCATCCTGGCCGGCCTGGGCTGCACGGTACACATGGTGGAACGCTCACCGGTGGTGGCCGCCCTGCTGGCGGACGGCATCGAGCGGGCGAGGCAGGAGCCGACGCTGACCGGGATCATGGCCCGGATCAACCTCATTGCGGGCGACAGTCTGGATATCCTACGTCACTGGCAGGGAGAACGGCCCGAAGTAATCTGCATCGACCCCATGTACCCGCACCGGAGCAAGAGCGCCCTGGTTAAAAAAGAGATGCGCCTTATCCGCCTGCTGGTCGGCGACGACGAGGACAGCGACGATCTGTTGGCCGCAGCCCTCGCCGTGGCCGACCGCCGGGTGGTGGTGAAGCGGCCGCGCCTGGCCCCTGCCCTGCGCGGCCGAAAAGCTGATTTCACCATCAGCGGCAAAAACAGCCGCTTTGATGTCTATCTGATCTGACGCACGCTACACTACAAAATCCAACTGCGTAGTGTTGTGTGATTGTCAAACACGGCCACAAGTCAGCATTTTTTTTCAGTGAAGGAAAAATCCGGCCAAGCCAGATGTTCCGTCCCTGATTCAGGATTCCAGCCTTATCATCCGCAGCACATGAATATGGCCAGGGTGTAGCCGATTTTCAAGTTATTGCCGGCACCCTTTATTGCCGTGGTATCGCCAAGGGAATTACGAAGGCCGTACCTCATGAATATTTTGCATTTTTATCTTATTAAACCAATCCGTTAGCTCGTCCAGACCCATTCCGTGACGGGAATAACCGACGAGATTACGGATCAGTTCCAGTTGGCGTCGATCACGGGTTGCAGTGCGACCAAATAGCTTGCCGGCAGGCTCGTCTGCCCCAGCGTCGGCACATCTAATCCCGCCATGGCGTCCACCAGGGACTGCACCCCGGTGTCCAGCAGCATTTGGCCATCGGCAGTGTGGAATTGCTCCACATGGTACTTGCTGCCGCCGAACCAGCTCTTAATCACCACCGTGTCTGCAGTGCCAATAATGCTCACCTCCAGGTTGTGACCAGCTTTGCGGAACCAGAGCTGTTCCGCCGAAATACCGGCCAGAAAACTCACCACATCGAGGTTGCCAACAATGGCGTCGTTCTCCACCACGGTGTCGGTTGCGTAGCCAAGCCCAAACAGATAGGTGTCGTTGCCTGTCTCGCCGATCAGGGTGTTATTCGCGCTGTTGCCGGTCAACACATTACCAAGGCTGTTACCTGTCCCCTTGATAGCCTTGCTACCCGTAAGGATAAGATTTTCGACATTGGCGGCCAAGGTAAAACTGATCGAGGCCAAAACCGTGTCAATCCCCTCGCCAGCGTTCTCCACCACCTCATCGCCGGTGTTATCCACCACATAAGTGTCATTGCCGGCACCACCGCTCAGAGTATCGCGACCAGTCCCGCCATCGAGCATATCTTCGCCGCCATTCCCATAAATAGTGTCATTGCCTGATCCGCCGTCCAAAACATCGTCACCGATCCATCCGGTTATGGTGTCACTGCCGCCCAAGCCCTGCATGGTGGCATTCGCGCCTTGCCAGTTTTGTAGATTATCGTCGCCATCGGTGCCAACGATGGAGATGGCGGGGATTCGAGATGCTATGGTAGCCGCATCCCAGACCGTGCCGTCGGCAAATTCCACCTGCTCTACGCGACAAGCAGGATCCTCTCCCCAATGCAGAACCTTCACCAGGTCGCCGCTTCCGTTGATGTTCAACACCAATCCCTCTTCGTCAAGGATAACGCCGATGTCGCTCGCCGTGATTCCTTCGCCGAAGCGGATGGTGTCCAGGCTTCCATCGTATTCGTAGATTCTATCCTGACCATCTCCCCGGTTGAAAACATAGGTGTCGTTCCCTGCCGATCCACTAAGGAAGTCGTTGCCAGCGCCTCCGGTTAAGGTGTCGTTGCCGCTGCGCCCCCCAAGATAATCGTCCCCGGCAAGGCCTTGGATGGCAGTGTCATTCATAAAACCCCAAGCCTCCAAGTGATCGTTGCCATTCGTACCAACAATGGGGGCAGTTGCGGCCAGAGACTGGATATGCACCGCATCCCAGACCGTGCCGTCATTGAACTCCACCCGCTCTATGCGATGGGAGCCTTCAGCATATCCTGGCCATCCCCATTCTCCAATCGTCACCTTGTCGTCGTTGCCGCCGTTAATGGCCATGATTAGTTTGATGTAGCTTTGACTTCCGTTCAGGGTACAGGTAATATCGCTCGCGGCAATCCCGGCGCCAAAGCGAATGGTGTCCAGGTCGCCACCTATTTCAGTGATTGTGTCCAATCCATCGCCCAGGTTGAAAACATAGGTGTCGTTGCCAACGCCACCGCTCAAAGCATCGTTACCGGTACCGCCGATCAAAGTGTCGTTGCCAACACCACCGCTCAAAGCATCGTTACCGGTGTCGCCAATCAAAGTGTCGTTGCCTTCCCCCGCCAAAAGATTGTCATTTCCGCCAAGACCTTGGAGTGTGGCATTTTCGCCATCCCAGGCATAAATAGTGTCATCGCCGTCTGTCCCGACCGGAAGTAACGACACAATCCTGTTCAGAATATATGCCGCGTCCCAGGCCATACCATCGGTGAACTCCACCCGCTCGACGCGAGCGGATTCCTTGCCCCATCCCTCAATACACACTTGGTCCCTGCTCCCATTGATGCCTAGGACCAGATTATATCCGTCACGAATCAAGGTAATATCGCTGGCGCTGATTCCGGCCCCATAGCGTATGGTGTCCAGATTGCCACCACTGTCTTTGATAACGTCCTGTCCGTCGCCGCAGTTGAAAATGTAGGTGTCGTTTCCTCTATTCCCGAAAAGATAATCATTCCCTGCCAAGCCTTGAAGGGGGGCGTTTTCACCTGCCCAAGCGAACAGATAATCGGAGTCGTTCGTGCCGACATTGAGGATCTCCGCAATTCGGGACAGGATATATGCCGTATCCCAGATCGTGCCGTCGGCAAACTCCACCTGATTAACGCGATAATCTGTGTACAACGCATTGGGGTTGGGGTAGTCCAACGTACTTCCCCAATCCGCTAATGTTATCTGGTCGCTGCTTCCGTTGATACGCAGTACGGCATCGAAATAATTACTACGACTCACGGTGATATCGTTCGCGGCAATCCCGGCGCCAAAGCGTAGGGTATCATAACCTCCATCGGAGTAATTAATATCTAAACTTCCATATCCATCCACCGAGCGAACGAAAATGTTGCGAGAGGCAATGTACTTTACCTCTCGCTCATAAATTATGTCCTGCCCATCACCCCGATTGAAGATGTAGGTGTCGTTGCCTGGACCACCACTCATCTGATCGTTGCCGAGGCCGCCAATCATGGTGTTGTTGGCGGCATGAAATCCGCTTGCAATGTCATCATCTTGATACCAGAAAAGCACATCATCCCCGTCCAGTCCAGAAATGGTGACGTCTTCAGCCATTCTGGCACGCAAAACATCATTGTATTCCGTGCCGGTGATGGGGAGGCTGGCCACCAGGGACCGAACATACGCCTGATTCCAAACCGTGTCTTTATTGAATTCTATCCGCTCAATGATGCCGGTAGCCTCGGCATAACTTTTGTAAATATCCTGAATCCTCAATTGATCGGCACTGCCGTTGATGTTTAGGACCAGAATGTTCCCATTCCGAATGAAACTAATATCGGACGGGGCAATTCCAGCGCCAAAGCGGATGACTGACAAGTCCCTATCGAAAATTGCATCCTCCCCATCGCCCGGATTGAACAGATATGTATCGGCGCCAACGCCGCCAAAAAGGCTGTCCGTTCCAGCTCCGCCGCTCAATATGTCATCACCATCATAGCCGTGGATGACATCGTCACTACTCCCACCGGCCAGGGTGTCCGCGTCGTTAGTGCCGCGCATCAGATGATCCGCCAACCCGTTGAAGTCATCAAAAGTATACACCACTCCGTCGGCTGAAATCCGGATCTCATCCACCACTCCACTGGCCATGGCGTTTCCGGCGAAATATCCGGCAATGGTCACTTTGTCGGCACTGCCCACGAGGGAGAGCACCAAATCCTCGCCCAGCCTGTTGGGCGCGATATCCGCCGCATGGATATCATTGCCCATGACCAGAACATCCAGGCCGCTGCCATTCAAGTCGTTATTAGTGATGGTATCCTGCCCATACCCACGGCCAAATATATAGGTATCGTTGCCGGCGTCTCCGGAAAGCCGATCATTGCCTCTAGCGCCATCCAATTCATCGTCCCCGGCAGTGCCGCTCAAGGTATCGCCTCCACGGCCGCCTTGCAGTACAATGGAATAATATGGCCCGATGTTAACAGTTCCTCCGATGGGGAAGCGAATCGGCTCAGCCCATCCCAGTGCATCTCCATCGATATTCAGCGGGGTATAGATGGAGTCCGCGATCATCGAACGCAGGCTAACTCCATTAATGGTGTAATGATCCGACAACCGCAATCCTTCGGTAAGAAGAAGGAAGCTGTCCCCATCGCCATATTTCAAAAACAGATGGGACGATTGGGGTTGGTCGGCAAAATGCAGGTTGGAAAAAGGATCAAGAAGCAGCTCGACTTCGCCCTGCGTCACAATATTGTTAACACCCTGGTTGTCGAGGATTTGCTCGGCGGATATCAGAATCGGCACTGGTGTTCCGTAGGGGGCGCCTGATCCAGACGTCGAAGGGCTGTCTCCTTCATTGAGGACGTACGTGTCGTCTCCAGCGCCTCCGGCTAAAACGTCAGTGCCTGCTCCGCCGATAATGGTATCCTTGCCATCAAGGCCCCTCAATACGTCATCGCCATCCCCACCGTTCAATATATCGTTGCCTGTCCCGCCGATCAAGGTGTCTGCCTGTGATGTACCCATCAAAGTCAGGATTCCCACCTCCAGATCAAAAAAACCCGAGCCAGAAAGCCCCCCGCCATCCGTGGCGGTCATCTTCACGCTCAGCGTTCCAACCAAGCCAGTAGGCGGAGTGCCGCTGAATCTACGGCTGGCAGAATCAAAGTGCAGCCAGGCCGGCAGGGCCGAGCCATCTTCCAGGTTAGCCGCATAGGTCAGGGTATCGCCGGTGTCCGGGTCGGCAAAGGCATTTGCCGGCACGGTGTAGTTGAGCTGGATGCCTTCATAGGCTTTTTGGTTATCAAGCGGCGCAACAAGGGCAGGAGCGTAATTTAAAGCCACCTCCGCCTCGATCCGGACCGCATCCCACACCGTGCCGTCGTCAAACATCACCTGCTCGATCTTTTGCTCATCGCCGCCTGTGGCGTAATAACCGGCAACAGTCACCCGGTCTTCGCCGTACATGCTCTTAAAGACCAAATCGTCACCGGCCCGGTCGGCTATGATGTCCATCTCCATAATGTCCGGGCCAAAGGCCAGGGTATCAAAACCACCGGTCTCAACAATAGTGTCCTGGCCGTCGCCAAGGTTGAACAGATAGGTGTCATCGCCTGCACCGCCCTTCAACAGGTCATTGCCGCCTGCCCCGGTCAGGGTATCGCTGCCATCGTTGCCGGAAAGGGTATCGTTGGCCTTTCCACCCTGCATGCCATCGGCCCCGGCGCTGCCGTTAAGGACGAGCGGCGTATCGACCTGCTGGGCAATCAGCGAGTTTAAGCTCTCTCCGTTGATGGTATAGTGGGATGCTTGCATAACGCCGTCAACTATGTAGAGATTGTCGCTTTCGCTGTACTGGATGATCAGGCTGACACCGTCCTGCCCGACATTTAGCTGCAACAGGTAATCCCCAGGCAGAATAATGTCGTTGACGCCCTCCTGGTCGTTTATCCCCTCAAGCATCTGGCTGTCTCCGGTAGCGAAGACATAGGTGTCGTCGTCTGCCCCGCCATACAGAGCATCAAAACCGGCGCCGCCGATCAGGGTATCATTGCCACCATCGCCCCAAATTTTGTCATTGCCGTCGCCGCCTTCAAGATAATCGTTACCCTGGACTGCGAGGGGGGTGTCAAGGGAGTCGCCTTGCAACTCGTCGTCACCAGCCCCGCCGATTAGGATATCCGCCCCGCCATGCCCGAGCATCAGGTCATGGCCATCACCGCCGTCGAGGTAATCGGCTGCCTGCGCTTCGGCTGGGGTTTCGGCTGAATCGCCGCCCATAATGTCATCTCCGGCTCCGCCCAGCAGTATATCCTCCCCGCCATTGCCAGCCATCTGGTCATTACCGTCGCCGCCATCGAGATAATCGTCACTCTGGACGAAAACCGGGGTGTTGTCGGAGTCGCCATACATCATGTCATCACCAGATCCGCCGATCAGGATGTCCGCACCGCCCATCCCCCACATCTGGTCATTGTCGGCACCGCCGTCGATATAGTCATCGCCCATATCCGCAGCCGGGGTCTCGTTGGCATCCCCGGTCAGGGTGTCTGCCCCGGCCTGACCCAGGATGATGTCGCTGCCAGCTTCGCCCCATACCTCGTCATCACCGGAGCCGGCGTCCACGAAATCGTCGCCGCCGGCTCCGAAAACTTTGTCCGCCCCGGCTCCGGCATAAATGACGTCGTCACCCTTATCATCTATCCGCGTCGGCACCGTACCATACGGGTCGAGCTGCTCCCAACCGCCTCCATCGATGTTGTCATCGCCAGCGCCCCCGAAAATAAAGTCCGAACCAGACCCGCCCCACAGAACATCGTTGTTCGCGTCAGCGAAAAGTTGATCGTCACCAGCGTCGCCGTGCAGTTCGTCACCACGCAGTCCAGTGCCAACGCCGGTCTCGCCGGCCAGATATACCGTGGAGATATCCTTCTCGGCCTCCGCGTACAAACGATCGTCCCCGTCTCCGCCCCACATGAGGTCGCTGCCTGCCCCGCCCATGATCAGATCCGCGCCGCCTTTGCCGTAGATCCACTCATTGCGTTCGTCGCCTGTCATGCCATCGTTCGTATAGTCGCCGTACATATAGTAAATGGGGGTGATTCCGTCTAAATCTATTTTCGTCTCACGCCAGACGTTGTCCCCGCTGACGACAGGGGCTTGCGCATCCATCAGATGGATGCCGAAATCGCCGTCCTTAAAATCCGCCGCGCTGGCCTGCTGCTCAAAGGTGACGCTGTCGCTTTCGCTAAGGGCCAGGTAGCCGGGGGAGTTGAAGGTGAGGGATGTGCCCTCGTCGCCGACAAACTTATAGGTGTTGGTTCCCTCCACCTGCATAAAAGCCCCGACTATTGTCTTGCCTTTGTAGACGATAAAGTTGCGGCCCGTGTCCCGGATGCGGTCGTTGCCCTCGATGTAGTAGGTGTCCATTTCATCGCCGCCAATCATCAGGTCGGCATCCGCGCCGCCGTCCAGGATATCGGCGCCATACCCGCCATACAGTCTGTCGTTGCCTGCTTCGCCATAAAGAGCATCCCCCGTGCTGTCGAGCATACCTCCGGGGGTCCAGCCCACCATAAGCACATCATCACCGGCCCCGCCGTATAGAGTGTCCTGCCCGCTGTTGCCCACCAGCAAGTCGGCCTGGCTGCTGCCAGTCAGGATATCATTACCGCGACCGCCCAGCATGAAAGCGCGCTGATTCCCGGCTGTGGCCTCCATGGCCTGAGTGCCTGCCTGGATGTACCAGTCGAGCAGGTTGGGCAACTCCGCGTCAAACACATCCCTGTTGCTCCCGAATGACAGGCTGCCCACGTAGTCCTGGAAATATTTGTACCCCTTGACTGAATCCGCATCAAACGTATCTGCCACAGAACCACGATTGAAACGAATGCCGCCGGTGACATCGCTAAAAAGCGTCTTGCCATGGTCATCGCCGCTTGCCGGTTCCTCGTAGTATTTCTGCATGGCAAAGGCGGTGAGCATCTTGCTAATATTGGAGTTGGTAAGGCTCAGGCCGCCATCCTGGGCGATTTTCCATAGGTCGGTGGTGAAGCGGCTGACCATGGCGTCACCGTCGTTCGGCACGGTTGGATCAAGGCCCTCTTGATGCTGGACGAGATGTTCGAGGAGATTGACGTATTTGGGATCACTCGTTGGATATGCATACAAACTGCCATCAAACAGCATCTCTAGCAAATTGGTGAGTTTCTTGGTGACCTCGCTCAGGGTTTGTTGCGGATTGTCGCTATTAACCACGACCTGGGCGCTTTGCAAAAAGGCGGTAAGCAAGGACATGGAGTGCATGTCGATGGACGGGTCGGAATAGGGGCCATGGGTCAGGACAGTTGTGGTTGTGCCGATGATATCAAAGGCGCTGAGCGGGGCCGACGAGAGGAATTCGCCGTCCACCCGGATATTGCTAATGAGGTTGGAGTTGGGGATGCCGCCGTTGGCCTCTCGATGTTGCAGGAAATTGGTGAGGCCGAGGAGATCATCCTCGCTATAGCCTGCGAGGAGCAGATCGTTCTTGAGGTTCGCCGCCACATCCGGGGGGAGCAAATTCTCTTCTGCCGAGTTGGCGAACGGCGCTTGGTCGAAGGTTGTCGCTTGTACGCCAAAGAAGACGCCGACCAATGCAGCGAGCCCGCCGCCCAGAGAATGGCCGGTGAGGGTGATAACGGCATCGGAGTTGAGGGCTTTAACTTGCAGGTAGTATTCGGCCGCCTGCTGAAGCTGAACCGAGCCGTTACCAAAGGCCAGTCCGATGTTGGCCGCCCAGTCTCCTGTAAGGTCTTTGTCGTAAGTGCCGGCATAGGAGATGACGATTTCGTTGCCGCGCTGGAAGGAGATGGCTTCGAAGCCGGATGCCTCTGTGAACATTGGATAGTCTGGGTTTTTGGGCACATGAAAAAACTCTACCCACCCATCCGGGATTGGAAACCAATTGATATCTTTGCTGCGGGTTGACTGGTATGCGCGGCCTGCCATCAATGCGTATTCAATATTGGTAGTCATATTAATTCCTTATTTTGATCGTTGTCTGTTTTATTATTTTTCGGCAGCAGACTTCATTGGAAGTGGAGCCTTAGGACTCCGGTATTGTTGGGAATTATAATCTGGGCACAGGTTTTTTGGATCAAGCGGCTCACGCAGGATGGTTTTGTATTCGGTTTGTCTCGCCTCACGGTTGAGCTCTTTAATTTTTTCAGCAGAAACAAAACCAAGGCTGGTAAGTTTATCTTCATCGGCCAAGGTGCTAATGGCTACATTGATCGTCTTGAACTCAGCAGGAAATTCTTCCAGCGGTATGCGTTGCCACGCCTTGCCATCATATTTGAAAAACACATAAGGCGGGTTAGGCCTCCCCCATTTGTTGTAGGACAGGCACAGATTTGGAGACGCAACAAGATAGGGGGTGTTGCCCAGAACATGCACAGCGAGCAGGTTAAAGTTGGTACGTCCAAGGTCTTCGCCGTATTCGCTGGTCCATGTGATCGTCTCGTTTGAACCAGGCAAGGTAAAGGTAATGGTATGCTCTTTGACGGGAGGGGGTTGCCCTATTTCACGTCGTCCACCACGGGTCTGGCTCCGTTTTACGATGATCTTCTGCCCATCATGCAGCAGCACCTCTTCCTTCCAACTCGTCCCGCCAAATCCCAAAAATCCGAATGCGTTCATGCCTGTCCCCATGATCAAGATTGCAACGAGCAAACCCAGTGTTCCCTTCGTGTATTTCATGCCGCCATCCTCCAATTCCAATCGTTGTCATCCACGGTCCCGCCATAAAGAGCATCCCCCGTGCTGTCGAGCATACCTCCGGGGGTCCAGCCCACCATCAACACGTCATCTCCGGCCCCGCCGTCCAAAATATCCTGCCCGCTGTTGCCCACCAGCAGGTCGGCCTGGCTGCCGCCGGTCAGGATATCATTGCCGATGCCCCCCAGCATGAAGGCGCGCTGATCTCCAGCGGTAGCGCTCATGGCCTGACTGCCTGCCTGGATGTACCAGTCCAACAGGTCGGACAACTGTGTGACGATGAGGGAGCGCTCGTTAGCGGGTAAGGTATTCAGGTAGTTGGTGAAGTACTTGGTGTAACCCTTGGCTGCGGCAAGCGTATCCGCCACGTCTGCCCGGTCAAAATGGATGCCGCCGGTGATTGCGTTGAAAAAGGTCGCGTTGGCCTCGGGCCGGTTGCCGTAATACGCCTGCATGGCAAAGGCGGTCAAGGCATTCGTCAGGTCTTTGTTCGCCATGGTCAGCCCGCCGTCTTGGGCGATCTGCCACAGGTCGCTGGTGAAGCAGTCGAGCATGGCATCCCCATCGTTTGGCACGGCTGGATCAAGGCCCTCCTGGTGGCGGACTAGATGTTCGAGGAAGTTGACGTATTTGGGGTCATTCGTCGGATGTGCATACAGGTTGCCATCAAAAATCATCCCCAGCAGGTCGGTGAGTTTCTTGGTGACCTCGCTCAAGGTTTGGCCGCTGGCAGCCACGCTTTGGTCGCTTTGCAAAAAGGCGGTGAGCAGGGCCATGGAATGGAGATCGCCGCCGGAGATGTCCGTTGGCCCGTGCGTCAACACGTTTTCAGGCGGAGTAGTGCCGATGGTATTGTATTTGTTAAACGGAAACGTGGAGGAGAGGAATTCGCCGTCCACGCGGATATTGCTGATCAGTCCGGCATTGGGAATACCGCCGGAGGCTTGCCGCTCTTGGATATAGCTGGTCAGGCCGGACAGTTCTTCCGTGGTGTAGATACCCTTGCCCTGAAGGTGGTCCAGGAGGATGGTCGCGGCATCGTTCGGCACCATGGTTTCCGGCTCATACTTTGACCCAGCCGCATTGCCGAACGGAGCTTGATCAAAGGTAACCGCCTTAACCCCAAAGAATACCCCAATCAGGGCGGCCAGGCCGCCACCTAGACTATGGCCGGTGAGAGTGATGGTGACATTGGGATCAGAGTTCTCTCTCTTCACTTGCAGGTAATACTCCGCTGCCTCCCACAGCTGGTCAACATAACCGTAACCACTGGCTAAGTTGATGCCGGTCAGGATATCCCCGAAGTAATCCTTGTCGTAGGTGCCTGCGTAGGAGATGACGATCTCGTTGCCACGTTGGAAATATCCGGCCTCAAAGCCGCTAGACAAGGCTTTACGCTCATCTTTCGGCTCATCCCATCCCTCGGGAACAGGAAATTTATTGATATCACCGCGGGTTGTTTGGTAGGCACGCCCGGCCATAATGGCCAATTCAATATCGGTAACCATGGTTATTTATTTTCCTTGTCGGTTTTATTAAAAAAGGTAT
>Ga0224510_10000269_pt1 | contig 43012 bp, 36 predicted proteins | sample SF_May12_sed_USG_FD_170161 | JGI IMG/M metagenome (GOLD analysis project Ga0224510, IMG submission 170161) | Sediment microbial communities from San Francisco Bay, California, United States - SF_May12_sed_USGS_4_1 | ecosystem: Environmental > Aquatic > Marine > Sediment | place: USA: California... | reverse complement strand
CTCCTAACGCTGACCAAACTACCCTCCTTGAAAACCCCATACGTCCAGCCTCCTCCATAGAAATAGTGGAAAATGAAATGACGTTGTAGAGATCTCGCCCGCGATCGACCCGTCTACTTGCTAAAGTTAAGAGTCCAGCAGGAGCCGATCACTATCGGAGGCAGCGAGGGGAGGCCAATCCTCTCGTTCCCACTCCCCCGCTGGACAACTCAGTGGCTTTGAAAGACTCCAATACTCTTCGCCCAGAATCTTAATTTACCAAGCAAGTCTTGTTCCTAGCTTGCAATCCGTATTTTTCAGGCTATTTCTGAGGATATTTTTGACGGTACGCCAGATAGGCCATCACACAAATGGGAATCTCACGCCCCATTCATAATGATGGAAATTGCTAAAACACCTATTTATAGATGATATTGTGATGATACCAGGATGAGATGCAAATGGGACACAAGCGCCCCATCTGACATCAAAAATAAGATCATGGGTCCTTTAGAAGGAGCCGCGCAAGCCATGTTTTTTCACCATGCGCTCGATAGTCTTCCGATCCACACCGGCTTCACGTGCCGCTCGTCCCATATGCCCCTCGTTTCGCTTGAGGAGATCAATCAGGAAACCTCGCTCAAAAGACTCCACCGCCTGCTGCTTGGCGAGCTTGTACGAGCTTGATTCAGGTTGCGAGGATTCGCTCTCTGAGAGTGCCAGGAACCGTTCCGGTAGATGGGCGCTTGTTACTGTGGTCCCGTCGACCAATACTGCGGCTCGTTCCATCACATTTTGTAGCTCCCGCACATTACCCGGCCATGAGTATCGCATCAGCAGGTCGACTGCGGATGGATCGATCGTTGGAACCGGACCAATATCAAGCCGAACCCTCTGTGCAAACCGCGTGAGGAACTCATTGGCCAACAAAAGAATGTCCTCTCCACGTACTCTGAGAGGAGGAAGGGTAAGTGGAATGACGTTCAGGCGATAGTACAGATCCTCGCGGAAGCTCCCTCGACGACACAGCTCTTCAAGATCTTGATTGGACGCCGCAATCATACGAACATTCAACGGCGTGAACCGTGTTCCGCCAACACGCCGCACATGTCGCTCTTGCAGAACACGGAGTAGTCGAGCCTGTAGATTTGCACTCATTCCGCTGACCTCATCGAGAAAAATCGTGCCGCCGTCCGCTGCCTCGAAGAGTCCGGCCTTCGCTGTATGAGCACCTGTAAAGGCCCCTTTTTCATGACCGAAGAGTTCGGTTTCTAAAAGGGAATCCTGGAAAGACACACAGTCCACGGGAACAAACGGGAGATCGGCGCGAGGACTCAGCTCGTGGATCATCCTGGCCACCATTTCTTTTCCGGTCCCGCTTTCCCCATACACCAGCACATTCGAATCAGTCCGTGCCACCTTGGAGACTAACGCTAACACTTCTCTTATTACTCGACTGTTTCCAACAAGTCGAACTCCCTCGTTCAACGAACTCGTGGACGGTCGCTCTTCAGATGCCCCAGCACGCACATCGGCGTCAAGACCAGACATTGCAGACTCAAATGCCCTTCGTGCGACTAGCACCAGTTCATCGCTTGTAAATGGTTTCGTAATGTAGTCAAACGCGCCATGCCTCATGGCCGTCACAGCCGTGTCAACGGTGGCATGCGCCGTCAGGAGGACAACCAGGACCGCCGGATCCATTCGTTTGGCAGCGGCCAGAACCTCAATTCCATCCAACTTGGGCATCCGCAGATCGGTTAACACGAGGCCAGGCCGTTCTCGCTCGATCATATCAAGCGCATCATTCGGATCCGACGCCACCATGCAGTCATATGGCACCCGGCTGAGAATTCGTCGACAATTCTCCAAGGCCTCTTGCTCGTCATCTACGATGAGAATTTTTCCTGCGATTCCCATATCCCCTCTTCTTCGACCAACGCGTCACCCCAGACTGCCGGTAAGGCCACCGAGAAGCGCGCGCCAGTCTCTCCGTTCTTCACCTCAATCTGTCCTCGGTGGTCTGCGACGATCCCGTAGGCCAGAAATAGCCCCAAGCCGGTTCCCTGACCCGCCGGTTTAGTACTAAAAAACGGGTCAAAGACCCGCCCAATGATCTCACTTGGAATACCAGGTCCGTTGTCAGACACCGTCACCTCGACCCCAAGCCTTCCATCCATCTGCATGGGTCTTGTTCGAACCGTTACGATACCATCTCTTCCCAGAGGGTTCACCGCATCAATCGCGTTGTTGATCAAATTGAGGATGACCGTCTCTAATCGATCACGATCACCCATGACGGGAGGCAGTAATGGGGCAAGCCTGGACTCCAGTCCCACTGAAAGGGCCGAAACCCGTTCACCAGCGATACCGACGCACGAGCGCACGACACAATTCAGATCGATAGGTTTTAAGGTCGATACGGATCCCCGAGAAAAAGCCAGAATGCTTTTGGTCACCCTGGAAATTCGCTCCGCCTGAGCCTTGACCGCAAGAAGATCTCGCCTCACCGCATCCGGAATCGGTGAGCGCGCCGCGTCCGCCTCCATACACTCGATCCGATTCAAAATGATCCCCAGAGGATTATTCACCTCGTGCGCAATCCCGCTGGCGACTTTACCCAGAGTGGCGAGACGTTCCGCTAGTTCCAAGCTTCGCATGTGTCTGGTAACCTCTTGCGTCTTTTCCTCCACCCGTCTGGCCAAGTCCTTGTTGAGCCCTTCAAGTTCGGTCCTCGAGGCCATCAGCCTGTCGGCCATGCGATGCACTGCAGCGGCTAACTCTTCAAACTCGTCACCGGTATGGATATTGAGGGGACGATCATAGGTCCCTTGGCTGATCGCCTCGACACCGTTATGAAGAATTTGTATCGGATGAGCAATACGCGTCGCCACGTACCGGCCGATCGCCCATAGGAGTCCCACCATAACCAATCCGATCATGGCTAAATTCCGTAATTGATCGCGAATTGGCGCATAACTTTCCGCCGGCTGTTGGCGCACAAAGACATGCCATGGATTCTCGGGCAACGTCAGCTTGGAAACAGGCGCGTATCCCACAACCGTATCCGTCGCGCCATGTCCATCATCCTCCGCAATCCCCCAACCAGGCTCTGACGAGACAACCATCGCCATGAGCTGACTCGGAATACGATGAGCTTGTCTCGGAAGGATCGGACAGACAAGGGGATTTCCTGCATCATCGAACAGCATGGCATGGCCAGTTTGCCCGATGTGAATTTTTTTGATCATGGCGAGGAGCGTATCGAATCGATATGATGCTTTGACGGCTCCGATGATCACATGCTGGCGCTCATCGAAAATCGGTACCGCAATATCGATCGTCTCTTCGGAAGACCGGAACGACCCCTCATTTTCAGGAATGAGACTGGTAATGTGCACTTGATCGCCGCTCCCCTCATGGACGGCTTCCCACCATGGTTCATCGCCGAAAAAGTACTGGTCCGGTTGAGAGCTTGCCGCCACCAGCGCCCCATACTGATCCGTGATAAGCAGGCCGACGACCTTATCTCCTCCACGAACCTTGGTTTCGAGAAGAAAGCGAGAAAGTTCAGCGTCAATAAGCAGCGTAGCACCCTCCCCTCCCCTTTCCCAAACCTGCATATGCTCCGAAAGGAGGCGCTGGGCTCTTTCGTACTCGACGGGATACCCCCGGTTGGCCGCTTCAACCGGCTGACGCACACGCAACGGCGCGGAGCCCAATAACCTGACGCTCTGAACTTCGGCTTGAACCAGCATCGTGACTCGATCCGCGACTTGGACCGCAATGGCTTGCAGATTGCCTCCGATCACATCGCGAAGAGACCGCATGCCCGAGACATAGGCCAGCGCGAGCCCGATCAAGAGCGGAATACATCCGACCAACACAATGGCCCACACGATCCGCCCGCGAATAGTACGGATTCTCATCAATGCCTCGCGCGAGAATGCTGTATTTTACGCATCGCACGCAGGAAAACACCAGGGGCTGGACGGAGGATCCAGCACACCTAGCTGCATGCTGGGGCAGTGCCGGTTCGTCACCCGATGCAGGAGAGAATCTGGAAACATTGCCGTCTGATAACCATGACAAGACGCGGAACATGAATGGCATAGCTCATCCGACGTGTTCTGTTCATCCCGCGCGGATAAACTGCCCTTACCCGCCGCCCAGCACCACATGAAACGTCAGGTCGGCATCAACTCGGCGCACTTTAATGGAGACCTCTTGACCCGGCGTGGTACGCTCGATCAGAAAATTCTTTAGCTGAGCAGCATCGATAATTTCTGTGTCCTGAATGGCTAACAAAATATCGTGTCGCTGCAAACCCGCCGCTTTCGCTGGTTCAGTCACATCCTTCACAGCCACGCGCAGCCTCGTGCCATCTTTCACCGAAGTCAGATGGAGACCCAGCTTGGAAAAGGTAAGCGGTTTTCCAGAAAGCGCGGCGTTGACGATACGCTCGGCAAGCACACCTGGGATCGCGAAGGCCATACGGCTGCAATAGGTCTGAGTCTCCTCTTGGTCGGTATGGATCACCGCATGGACGATCCCCACAATCTCCCCTTGCCCATTGAAGAGTCCTCCCCCCGAGTTGCCGCTACAGGCCGATAGGTCAGCTTGAATCAAGCGGGTATCAACGGTCTGCAGGAAGGTGTTGGTGTTTCCGAGCCTGCCGAAAGCCATGGTCGGCCCCCAGCCAAGCGGATAGCCGACTGTGAAAACCTCCATCCCAGGTGCAACGTCTCCGCTAACAAATGATGTTCCTGCTTGCAGTTTCGAACGATGTGGCTCGGCCACTCGATAGACCACCACATCCATAAATGCGCTGTCGCCGACGAGATCGGCTGGAAGCTCGTGAAGGTCATTCGTCAGGATACGGATTCGCTTTTGGATGATGGTACCGGTCGTTGGATCGTGTTTTTCCGCAGCATGCCTGGCAGTGACCACGTAGCCGTCTCGCAGGTGAACCCCCGTGCCTCGAACCGAAACCTTTCCTGGCTTCTCCGGCATTCGTTGATCCTGCGTGTCGGCCAGAATACCCACCGTCACCTGTTTTGCACGTTGAAATACCTCCTGGCTGAGTGGCGTCATGTCCGCTCCGGCAGGAACGGCGACGATCAGTGCAATAGCCCAAGCACACAAAACAGAGAAGCGTACGTGGTAATCCTTCAACGACCGATAGTGAATCATGTGGTACTCCTTCCAAAAAGAATCAACGGTTTCTCCCAGCACATACCTGTCCGACCTGCATTCTTCTGCAGCCACAACCTATCCTACCCAAGCTTTTCGTTGCGCCTCAATACACCGGTGAAATAGAGCCTCCCCATGCGCACAATGCGTCTTCCCGTAGCAGTCAGACACCAGGAAGGCCGCCGCATCGTCCAGGTCCACCCGGATGCAGGCCTATCGGCCACTGTGGTAAGCTGACGGTCGTCGGACAAGGCTGAGCATCTGCCAGCCGTCGATGACAAGTCTATCGTGCCGCGCCGTCCGGCCCCACGATGAGACTCTTGGATGCGATCGTATGCTGGATTGTCGTACATGGCCTGCAACTGTTCTTTCGCTCCTCGTCACCCTGGCAAGCTCCACACTCACAGAAGCTGGGTCAAAACCGTCACCGGAATTGGCTCCCCATTTGACCGCCATCGCAGAACTGGCCCGACCATCCCCGATGGTCTCGGTCCCCGCCGGTACATTTCCATACGGGAGTAAGAGTGTCCCCACTGCGCCCTATGGCAACTGGACCCCCTTCGATGATACGGAGCTTCCCCAACATCACGTCTGGCTGGGCACCTACGAGATCGATCGGGATGAAGTGAGTCTCGGGGAATACCTTCTATTCTTGCAGCAACGACATCAGCATCCATCGGACGAATTACAGAAACTCCTCTGGCATGTCATCACCATCCATTTCATCCCGGACGAAACCCTGGCACGGTGGCCTGCGCTCTATGTGACGTGGACTGAAGCACATGATCTCTGCACAGCAAGACATGCGAGACTCCCGACGGAGGCCGAATGGGAGAAAGCCGCGCGAGGCTCAGAAGGCAACCTTTTCCCTTGGGGTGAAACCACTCCAAGCGCCTCGCTGGCGATGTTCGGACAGCATCATGTGCATGAGATCCCCATTCTCGCTGCCGTCGATTCCCTGGATCAAGGCCGAAGTCCCTATGGCCTGCACCATATGGCCGGAAACGTCGCTGAATGGGTACAAGACTGGTTTGGCCCTGACTACTATGCCTATATGCCGGAACGCGATCCGCCGGGACCTGCTACGGGACGCTACAAGGGCGTTCGTGGTGGATCCTGGAAGAGCGCTCGAATCATGCTCAGAACCGCAACAAGAGGCGGCGCCTCTCCCAATCAACGGTCCGCGACAATCGGGTTTCGGTGCGCACAGTCGTCGTTCAAGCATGCCCCGTAATCGATGCTCCCATAGCAATATGCAGATGATCAATGATCGAATCAGGACAGAACAAGAACAATGGAGTCAGTGCGATGAAACGATTGTGCTGGTATCATGTGTGGCGGGCGCTCTTGGTTGCGTGCAGCATCCTCCTACCAATATCCCCGGCCGAGGCCTTGGAGTTTACTGCAGATCAGATCACGAAAATTAATGGGCGAATACAAAAATCCAACGTCTATTATCGCGACAGCATGTGGCGTATTGAGCACCATACGATGGGACCGGTGAATGTCAGCATCGTGCGCAAAGATAAGCAAGTCGTCTGGCTCCTCCTCTCCAGAATGAAACATTTCAAGACCATTCCTTACAGCGCTGAACAGGATCTCAGAGTGGGTGAAACATTGCCTGGTGAGGTCTCGCGGGAGGAGATCGGTCAGGAAGTTCGGGAAGGACATCCGACCATTTTGTACGAAGTCACGACGAGGCAAGGCGAGCAGGTCGATGTCTACTATCAATGGCTCGCGACAGACATTCACTTTCCCATGAAGTTGGCCAAGAAAGACGGGAGTTGGATCATGGAGTACCAGCACGTCAAAATGCGTTCAGTCCAGGATTCCCTATTCAACCTCCCCCTTAACTTTCAACCGCTGGAAGACTTCAAGAAGCAGGAGGAACCCGAGCCGGCTACGCCCGGCATGTAACAAACTGAACGAGGCTATTGACGCGTCCCTCAGTCTATTCCAATATCGGCGGCACAGCGGAACCCGGTCGATTCATTACGTATCGTCGGGTCGCTGTCGACACGAGTAAAGACCCGGACTGTGGGCGTCTCATTTTGCCAACCCGCTCCACGAATCACTTTCTTCGTACCTCCTTGAGGACCTGTCGGATTTTTTGACGGACTCTTCTCATAGTACCGTGCGTCGTACCAGTCGTTCACCCATTCCCACACATTGCCGACAATGTCATAGACACCATAGGGACTCTTCCCCGCCTCATAACTTCCGACGGGCATGAGGGTCTTCTCACCGATCCACCGCTGGTTGTAGTTCAGATGTTTGGCGGTCGGCTCGACATTCCCCCATGGGAACCGTCGATCGGATGTCCCTTTTGCTGCCTTTTCCCACTCTGCTTCCGTGGGAAGTCGTTTACCAGCCCATTTACAGTAGGCATCCGCGTCAAACCAATCAACATTGATCACAGGACGTTCGGCAAGTGACTCTGTGATGGTGTCACCTTGCCAAAGATTTCTCGTAGGACTTGTTGGATTCTGTGGAACACGATGGCCGGTACTTTTGACAAATTCAAAATAGCGACCGTTCGTTACCTCGAATTGGTCAATCAAAAACGGATTCAAAAAGACCTCGTGACGAGGATACTCGTCTCGCCCTCCATCGCGATCCCCTGGGGGAACCCCCATGGGAAATGGACCGGACGGGATTTCGACCATCGGCGCACGATCCTTTCCCTTCGGCGGTGCGATGACGGCCTGCAATGACTGCGCGTCAGCCAAGAGAAGGAACGTGTTGAACAGAATGCCGAACGTTGCTGTACCAATCCACAATCGAACAGCCATAAGACATGACTCCTTACGCTTCGCGTCAACCATCCACCCATTGAATCATCGCATAACGGACGACGTCATGCGGATGAGGCTGGCCATATTTTGAACAGGTCTTGCTAAAATCACTCTCACGAGAAAGCCGGTCATAAGGACGAACAACATCCGGCGACGCTACTCCCTCATCGACATCAAATGGAGCAGCTCCCCCCCCGCAGTCGCACGAACCGCGTCGTCTTCATCATGGAGTCCCTGCTTCAGAATCGGAAAGGCCCCTACACCCTCCAGTTTTGACATCGACTTAAGCACTGCAATCCTCACACGAGGCATCGTATCTGCGAACAACGCTCTCAACGCTGAATGAGCTGCAGCTCGGTTCTCCTTGGAGGCTCGGGCGAGAGCCCGAGCGAGAGCAGTCCGGACAGCCGGCTCCTTCGTATTCGCGAGAACCGTGACCGGTCCAGACAACTCATCAAACAGTTCACCCTGCTCCAGCAATCCCCCGATCACAAAGGCCCTGACGGACGCATCAGGGTCCTCCGCGATAGCCTTTCTCAACGGAGAAAGCGCATCGACCCCGTGGAGCTGCCCTAGACTCACCGCCGCAGCTACGCGAACAGGAGGGAGCGGATCCCTCAGAAGCCTACTCAAGACAGCGAGTGCCTGTGGCGTAGACACGTATCCAAACCCCATGGCAGCGACACCTCGAATCGATGGTTGTTTATGCTGGCTGGCTTCGAGCAGAATCGGCGACACCTGTGCTCCTTGCAAGTCGACCAATGCGCGAATTGCCGCGCCTCGTTCATCAGGATTTGGAGCTTTCCCTGACTGTTCCAACAACGCACAGCCTTGTTTGTGACCAACACGGCACATGGCCTCTGCCGCCGCTACACGCACCCGAACCTCAGGGTCTTGCAATAGCGGTTCGACAAGCCCGATGACCGAGACATCGCCGGACTTACCGAGTCCTTTGAGAACCGCTTCCTTAACCAAAGCGGCTTGATCCTCTAGAGCCTGTCGGAAACGCGCCGATCGGCGCCCTCCATCCAATTTTGCCAACCCCTCAGCAGCCAGTGCACGCACAAGTCCGGACCCGTCGTTGAGCCCGTCTTGCAGAAAGGGAATCGCATGGGGACTCTGCCATTCTTTAAGAGCCGTATAGGCAACACCACGCATCTGCTCCCGCATATCTTGAGTGAGCACGACCACGAAGGCTAGCGCCACCTCCTGAAGAATTGATTGATCTTCAGTTTTTAATAGGCGAACAAGATCGTCATAGTCCGCTAAGGCCTCCTTCGGCTTCCCCAGCCTCAACAATGTGCGAATCTTAAGCCGACGAACATCAGGCAAACCGACCGTATTCGAGTCAAGCTTGGGCAACTCCTCCAAAACCTTTTGATATTCTTTTTGATCGTAGAGCACCTGCATTTCTTGAATTCCAGACGGTGTTCCTGCCGACGCCGCACCATCAAGAAGGATCAACCAGATCAGGCACATGAAGCCAATCGCATACTGTCGTATCGTCAAGAGATTCATCCTTTACCTTTCGCGCCTCTCTCGATGGAAGCCTGCCGTTTCTGGTAGCCCGGTGGCTCGTCGAAGTATCGAGCAGGTTGAGGTGACTTCCGGATTCGTTCGTACTGAAATGACCAATCATGGTCTTGATTGACTAATTTGAGTACGACTCCCATCTCCTCATCTACCCATTCATAGAATCGTTCCTCAATCCCATGCAGTTCAGTCCGAATGTCGAACAACTGGGCTGGGCGATCTGCCACGACAGCCGGACCGATGAGTGTTCTCTGCGTTTCACCAACCAATTGTGCGCCGATTGGGATGGTCTCCCTCGTCAACGGCATGACCAACAACTCTCGCTGCTGCGGAAGCAGGTACCACACCTCCGACAGATCCACCCGAATTATTTCAATAGCCGCAAATCCGAGTTCCGTTCGAATGGCATACTTATACTCCAACCTCAGCCGATCCCCTTTCCCAAATACCTGCACGTGGTGTTGCTTCCCGTTGACCCGTTTCACAAGATAGCCGGAGAATTCCGGCTCACGGGAAAGACTGTCGCCACCTACTGCGAACGAGTGCGGGAAGTAAATCGAGGTCACCACGACGAGAACAAGGAGTACCGGCTTGCAAGTTCTCCTCGCTGTCGACATCCACATCGAATGTTACTGCTGAGTTTCAACCACCGGTTGGATATCGATGGAATGCCCTAAAGACTCAAGGCCGAATCGAGGATTATCCATGACTTGATAGGCAGTCCGATTCCCCTTCGGAGCCGGTAATGACAGCCTTTCGATCAATTTCCCATCTGGCTTCACCACAACAAACTTTGTCGTTCCAGGGCCTGTCTGCGGATGCCACACCACCATCTGGTAGGTACCCGGTGGAATACCATCGATCACGAACTTCCCTGCGGCATCGGTCAATGCATAGTAGGGATTATTCACCGCCATCGCCCAGCTCTCCATATAGGCATGGAAGCCACACTGCATATAAAACGTCCGCCGACCTTTGTTGAGATACACTGGCCCAACCAGTGACTTGCCCGGTGCATGATTATGCATCGCATAGAGATCGCCACGCCGATGTTGGTGATTCATGATCAGTGGGGTGTTGAATAAGACGCGGTTACCCGCTTCAGTCGACGTTTCATACCCCTGGATGTCATGCATGACGGGATCCATATTGATCACTTCCACCGCATGCCCATTTCGAACGACCGTCATAAATGGCTCGAACTTACAATCTCTGGCTTCAATCAAGGGAACGGATAGGTCAAAGGGCTTACCGGACTCGACGCCTTCCAGCAAAACAATGGCGTCCTTCAGGCCTCGGTGAGAGTCGACCACAAAATCATACAACAATCGCCACCCACGGCCATTTGAAATCCTCCCACAATAGACAGGATCAGGAAACGTAATGAGATTGAAACCTTTTGGTTCCGGAAGATCGCCACTTAAGGTCACGATCCCTTCAATCGTCCCCCCGTGCTGTACATCAACAACCTCATAAGCCGCCACACCTATCGGCAACACCACCGCAACAGCGAGAAGCATGATCGCGACGCAACACCGGTGCAACAATCCGTTCACGGATGTCCCCCCACTTTCAGCACTCATGTTTGCACCGCCTTCAGCATCGTTTCATCACACGAAAAGAGCTTACACGGGGAGAACCGAAACCCAAGGCCACTTCCAGACATACACTCGCATGAGGTGGCGGCTCACACAACGCAATCCCCTTAGACCAGGCCAATCCTATTGACTAGGGGCTTTACGATTAGCCGTACCCTGCAAATCCATTTCCAGTAAAACAGGGCTCTCTGCTTGCCTGGAATCAACACGACGGGGCATCTGGTCGACCATGAGTTTCGTTAATGGAACTGCCGCAATGGTCGTGGCTTTGCCAAAAGAATTCGAGTACAGAAACAGTCGTACGCTTTTCGGCCGTTCGCTCGGCTTGATTTGTGGGACAACCTCGTTTCCCACAAAACCAACTAGCAGCCCGCTCCCATCGCCGAGCTTATGAATTTCGTAGGATCCAGATGAGGAAGACATCCGCTCCAACATCAGGTCAGGACTCTGTGTCACTAATGCCAACCCGAGTTGTTTGGGTGCGATAAAACCATAGCTTCCGGTGGGCGCCAACGAAAACCGAACGGCACCACTCTCCAATTCCGCCACACCGTTTTTTGTTCTCATCCGGCTTCTCAGTTCCGATTCAGTCCCGGCCGCCTCGATGACCACCGCCGCAGGCGCAGCCTTCTCCATGGGCAACACTTCCGTCTTGCCTCCCGGGGCTGCGTCACTTAGCGACGAAAAACTCGACGGAACGATGACAGCAAGCAGGAACGCGACAAACCGCAGTTCTGGTAAGCCTGCACGGGTCATGTAGGAAGCGAGCCCGGGGACAAACATATACGCTCCTCGTCTAATCGGCACAGTGAATCGGCGTGTGAGAATGTCACACAGCGCCATGGCTCAGTGCTCTGCTTCAACAAGCGGCAATGCAGGTCGTACATGAGAAGTCTTTATCGATAATTGATTCTCAGATACCGACCTGGCGCAACGGAATCCCAACCAATTAATTTTGGTGTTGGGATCAGTCCCATTCCTCATCGCCACTCTCATCGTGGTGGTACTATCCATCCACCCGCCACCACGAAACGCCTTTTGGGTTCCTGTCTCAGGCCCCTTTGGATTGCGGTCTGGCGCCGTCTTGTAGTAGTCCTGGTCATACCAGTCGGATACCCACTCAGCTACATTACCCATGGTTTGATGAAGGCCGTAGGGGCTCACAGAGTTTTCGTACTTGTCCACTGCGATGATCGGTGGGTACATCAGCGAGCGTTCTGGCCGATCCCGCACGGGTCCCGAAAGCCCAGTCCTTCCGAAGTTCGCTCGGCTCAATCCTGCGGATTGACTCCCCCAGGGATTCATTCGCCCATCTTCGCCCCGCGCCGCCTTTTCCCATTCCGCTTCAGTCGGTAGCCGCTGGCCAGCCCACTTGCAATACGCGTCGGCGTCGTGCCAGGTGACATGCATGATCGGATGGTGAGCCATCGCTTCCTGGAAATTTCCACCGTCGTAGCGCCAATCCAGCTGGGGATTGCGCCCGGTCGCGAGAATGAATTTCAGATACTGAAGATTTGTGACTTCGTACTTATCGATTTCAAACGCATCGAGATACACGCGTCGTTGCGGAATCTCGCCTCGATAGGCCAGGCGATCCGTCTTCTTGTCGCTGCCCATCAGGAACTCTCCCGCAGGCACCAAGAGCATCTCCCCTTTCGTCTTCCAGTTAGCCACGCGTTCCTCAGCCAGCTTCTTACCGGACGCCGTCCATTCTACCGTGATGTCTTGTGTATCCAACCCCCATGCGGCCTGGGACATGACCGCTAGAGCACCCATCATGAGTATGGTCCGACCTACCCGACCCCGTGTACTGCTCGCCGTGTCACTCATCATCTTCCCTCCCCACTCCCAATAGTAGAACATCCTCCCCACATCGGCCGTCATTCGGAAAGCCGCATCACTTTTTGTGCAGCATGATCTTGATCGACAGTCGACGCTCCTCCTATACCATCATCTCCAGACTTCGCACAGCGAAACCCCGTCAGATAACTCTCCCGACCTGGCAAACCACCGTTGCGGCCGGCGGACCGAGCGACCTCCGGATCTTCGTTCCAAGACCCTCCACGAAAGACCTTCAGTTCTCCGGTCGGGGGCCCCTGTGGATTTTTGTCGTGCCCATGCCGGTAGTACTCAGGATCAAACCAATCCGACACCCATTCACTGACATTCCCGGCCATTTGATAGACGCCGTATGGGCTGGCGCCTTTGTCATAGCGATTGATATTGGCAAGCGGCGGATATTTGAAGCCTCGCTTCGACCCAGGGTGGGCGATATTACTCTTGATCCAACCTGCAGGCTCATTCCCCCACGGGAAAATCCGACCATCCACCCCACGTGCCGCTTTCTCCCATTCAGCTTCAGTGGGAAGCCGTTTGCCGGCCCATCGACAAAATGCGTCGGCGTCGTACCAGCTTACGTTAATCACGGGATGGAGCGCGGCTTTTTCCGGAAAGGGATTCTCTCGCCAGAACTTCGGCCAATCCGCTCCTGTGCCGAGCACGAATCTGAGATACTCAACATTTGACACCTCGAACCGATCAATCTTGAAGGTGTCGAGATAGACCTGATGCTGTGGCTGTTCCTGTGGGCCAGCGGCACGGTCTTTTCGAGGATCACTCCCCATCACAAACACGCCATCCGGAATCACCACCATGCCCCCAGGCACCTCCATTGTTGCCAATCGCTCAGCTTCATCGAGCGTGGTCCACAAGGGAGGCTGTTTTGAGCTCTCGTGGTCGGCCCATGCCGACGGAGCGTCAAGCCACACCAGACTACACACTATCAATACGGCTATGAGTCGCATGAGGCCGACGCGTCGTGACCATAGCCTCTCACTCTGCATTGATCCGTCCCTCGCTCACCGCTTTTGCTTTTGAATCATGGGATCAATCTCTTTCTGAGCTTCTTCCGTCACATTGTAGCGGACATAATCGTGCTCTAAGACCTCGTTGGCATAGAGCCGCCCAGTCGGAGCCTGGACCATCAACGTCGTTTCCATCGTCTCTTTCGGACGCACTGCAATGGTTTCCTCAACGGGTGTCCTCACATAGGGATGCCAGACAACCAACTTATACGTACCTGGGGGAATGTTGGTGATGGCAAATCGTCCCTCGCTGTCCGTCTTGGCAAAGTACGGATTGTTGACCGCCACTCCCCAACTCTCCATATAGGCATGAAAGCCACACTGCATCACGAAAATCCGACGCCCCTTGCTGAGATTCACCAATTGCTTCGTGGGAGCCCCAGCCATGTGTCTGTGGTACATCGCCGCATCGCTACGATCTTTAAAATCTCGAGGGTGCTGCGGATTCATCGGTAGCGGAACATTGAACAACACTCGTGCACCCAGATTCGACGTTTCATATGCTTGGATATCGTGCATGACAGGATCCATGTTGACGACGGTCACTGATTGGTCGTCTCGCACCGCCATAGTGAATGGGAGAAACAAGCAGTCCTTTGCTTCCACTTGAGGCGTACTCGTCTCGTCAAACGGCTTGCCTTTCTCCACCCCTTCGAGATACACCACGACTTCTCGAAATTCTCCACCGGGTCCCACATTGAACGGCTGCAAAATCCGCCACCCCTGTCCGTCAGAGATGCGGCCGCAGTAGAAGGGATCGGGCAACGTCGTAAGGTTATACCCCTTCGGCTTCGGAACCTGCCCCCCGAGATACACGGTCCCCATCACGCTTCCACCGTCTGAAACCGTATATTCTTGATACGCCGCAGCCTGACTGCCCACCGCAAGTATGATTGATCCGATGATGAATCGCCACCACGTCACCATGTTCATGTTCACTCCTTGTGCATCCTGATTTTGCCATCGCAACCAACCAACACGATAGGACTGGAGTCACTAAAAACGCAAGTGGGGGAGCCGCATACAACAGGCGACTCCCCCACAGATGCGATGCTATCTCCGTTCCGCTATTTCATCGCGGTCGGAGTAGCCTTAGGTTGCGGTGCCACGTCAGCTCGCTTGGCTGCCGCTCCGCCAGCCCCGAGTGGTTGAATCCGTGTATCACCAGCCGGCAATACCCGGAGATACCCCCACTGTCCGGACTGCGTGTAAGGCAACCGCTGATTCGACCACACGAAGTCACCCACCTGACGGTACGGACCACCCGCACCGCCCCGGAGGAAAACATCGAGGGTTTCAGAGCCGGCATACTCCACCACACTGATCATATCGGCACCCGGCATGTACGGTTCGATCGGCCACTCATGGCCTTCGACTCCGAACATCCCGTTTTGCTCACTATTGGCGCCGATCACGTGAATTCTGACCGCATCGCCTGCGTGCGCTTCGATCGTCGGCGTCACAGGATCTTCCGGCTTGTCAACGACACAAGGCTGGAAGATCTTCCCCAGTGAACACCCTTGATCCTCACGGAACTTGTACGGTTCGGCGCGGTAGTTCACCGACGTCAACCCCGCGACATTCTGCACATAGGGCATGAATGCCGTTCCGATGATGTTGTCCTCATCTTGGAAGAAGAGGGCTACGTCTCGGTAGTTCCGTTTCCCGACATTCTCCGGGAGCGTCGTATCCACAATCACGTCCGCCCGCCAGGAATTCTTCTGTGACACGTCGGCACCGCTTAGAGGATCACGATATAGAGACCCACGCGGACCGATGATGATCGCGCCGTACAACCCGTTTCTCGGGTTGACCACGATGTTGCCACCGTCCCACACCAAGGAGGTCGTCTCCTTGTTGGATGGATGGGCATAGTAGGTGTATTGACGCTTTTCACCTGGGCCAATGGTCTGGTCGCCGCCATTATTCCCGACGTTGAGACCTTGACTATCTTTCGGATCAAAGGCCAACCCAGGCGCAAAGAATGACGCCCGGCTCGCCTTCATCTTGTTGGTCAAATTCACCTTGATACAGTCACCTAAATTGGCCCGGAGCGTCAACGGATGCGGCGTCGTACCGCTGGACACCGTTGTCGCCTCCCCTTCCAGCGCAAAGATCTTGCCCTCAGGCATGGTCATTTCGATCTTCCGCTCGAAGTCCACTTCAATCGCATCCGGTGCCTTCGGATTGAGCTTCATCGGGCGATCCAACGCCACCACGCTGAAGTTCTTCACCGGGGCATCAGCCGGACACACCGAACTCGGTGTAGCAGGGATACCTAGAGGATTGGTTCCCTTCGGCAGAGGCATCAAGTCGGGGACTTCTTTGTCCAGTACCCGCAAGATCCCCCATCCACCTTCAGCGAAATGTGAGCTCCGCCCGTTGAAGTGAATGTAGTCACCAGGCATGCCCTGGAATCCGCCAGCCTTTGTGACCAAATCGTACCGCTCGGCGATCCCAACGTGAATCGAGTTCTTGCGATTGGCATCCGCCGCATACCGTTCGGTGAGGAAGGTATGACCGGAGATCGTCCAAACGTGGGACTCATTCATGAGCTGGTGCAACAGTCGGACTACCAACGTGTCACCTGTATACGCACGAATCAACGGCGTGCCAGGATCTCCATGGATCGCGCTGCTGAACAGCTTTGATGTATCCGGATTATTCGATAGGCGTTGTGCAAACGGAGCCGCGCGGAAATTGAAGCCGCTGCCGGTCGTATGCGTTCCGCCGTTGATGTACTTGTTCGGCGCATTCAGGATCTTTTCCGGCATCTGGAACGACACGGTCTTCCCAGCTTCCAGAGCAACCTCGACTGGTTGTCCTGGTGGATTACCGGCCTCGATCACGTTCACGGTGTGCGGCACCGTATCATGGATCGACACCATCAGCTCACGGAAACTTCCACTCACGCCGGCTCCGATCGGTTCGTTGCTGTGGATGTCTGCGATCGGACCACTGTAGACCAACTTGCCGTTCTTCGGATCATGATACGTGGATCCGAAGGGCTCCACGATCGTCACGCCGAACCCGCCATGGGGCCAGGTCGTCGCACCGAATGCGTGGTCATGCCAGAATACCGTGCCCATATCCACGTCTACCCACCACCGATAGCGGACAAACTCCGGCGATACCAGATCGCCCGCTGGGTGGTTGTGCTTCAGCGGCTTATGGAAGGTAACCTGATTGCCCTTGATCTCCTTGATCCGAACGACTTCCTGACAGCTCTTGTCCCGTGGCAACGAAGCCGTCTGATCGTTCCCCTTCTCCAAACAATCCATGCCGACCATGACTTCGGTATTGACATGGAAAGGCGTGGCGCCCGGAGCCATCTTGATCGTGAACGACTTTGCTCCCGCCTTCACGGCGCCCTCGAGCTTCGCCACCATCGGAGCCGGCAGCCCATGCTTGGTCTTCTTCCCCCACATGGTGAACGGTCGGACCGACATCTCATACTCAAACCCTGAGATCACACCATCCGAGTTCCCCGTGTCGAACTGGAAGAAATGGGGATGGATGTTGATCTTAGACGACTGGAAATTCGTGTAGTCGTCGTCATCCCACTCGCTCGTCAACAGCACATCCACACAGTCATAGACGTTGGCCCGAATGACTGCGGGAAGCTTCAGATCGTCATTCGCCCTGGTCAAACGCTCCTCTTCATGCAGCACGTAGATCAAGCCGTCCTTGTCGACCATGGCCGGCTCTTTCCCCTGCTTCTTAGCCAAAGTAATCGGCATGCGCACGAAGTGGATGTTGTAGTGCTTGCGATTCGCATTCTCCGGACAGAGGCTCCATCGGCCCTGCTCGCCCGGCTTGGCTGGCTCGGAGGTCCGCTCACCGTTTTCATCTTGGTGAATCGGTTCGAGCCAGGGCGCACCACTGTGGTTCGCTGAGAACGGCACACGCTTGCCGAAATGTGGCTTGAACAACGGCCACGCCATCTTGGCAGTGGTTGGGTCAAACAGAATGGCAGGCCTCGTGCTGTCATCCCACTTGGCCGCCCATGTATACTTAGGATTCTGCGCAGTACTTTCACGTTCGCCACGTGCAACATTCCCATCCCACTTCCAATCCCACACCGTTGAGTCATAGGCAAGGATCTGCCCCTTCTCATCATCGGTATGGCCAGGCTTTCCTTGTGCCGGGACAAACATCTCAACCCAATCCTTGATGTTCACCACGACCGGGTTGGACTTCCAATTGGTCTTCTGACCCTTATCGACAATCTTAAACGTCTTTCCGAACCAATCGACCGTGGTCCCGATCAGCTTATCGGATGAGACACCAAGCTTCATCCGCCCGATGCGGTCCGGCAACTCACGGAGATCCGGCATGCTGTCGGTATGGGCCGCCCCAACTTGAAGCGTATTGTAGAAACGGCCATACCCCCACATGCCAGCCACATAATGATGCGCGACATGGCAGTGATAGAGAAACTCACCTGCCAAATGTTGACAGCCGCCGCCGCCACATTCCGGCTCAAGGTCCAACGCTTCTGATGGACCGATCACTTCCACGTCTACACGATCGGACTTCGTCCTGACGATCGGATACTTCACGGGCCCATCCGCACCCATGGCCCAAAGATTGTTGGGCTCGGTGCCTGGGCTCCGCTGCCATCGAATCGTCCCGCTGTGAGGATGGTGTGAATGGAACACTTCGGAACCACCATGAACCACCCGCCACTTGACCGGATCGCCTAAGTATCCGCGGGCGATCGTGGTCGGTGTATCACCAAACGTATAGGAGCTGTAGGCCATTGATTCATCTTCGAACCCGAAGTACTCGTGCTGAAGATGCATCTGATCGATCCCGAACGGCTCGCTGCGATAGTTGATCGCACGACCGCCTGGACGATAGGCGTCTGTCAGCGGGTCACGCTGCGGGAGAAAATCACCCTTCTTGTTCAGCGGACGAAACGCTTCGTCCCCGATCTCATGATAGAAGAGCACAAACTCGCGGAAATCCGGACCTGACCCGTTGTCAATATTGACCTGCCAACCACTCTTCACCTCAGGTGCAGGCCCTCCACTTCCCAACGCGTCGACGTACTTGGAGCCCTTCGGCTCCACAACGAAGGCCCCGAAGAGCCCCAACACTGTCAGTTCGCGGTCATGGCTGAAGGAATGGAACTGGCGCACCCCCTCCTGCATCTGGGGATGAAGGTACCATTCAAATTCCTGAGCCTTGCCTGGCGCCACAATTGATTCAGGGTTCGTGGTGGTCGCCGGCTTGCCGGTCGAGCTCACGATCATGCTGGACGCCTGAATGAACAGACTCCCATCCTCCCCTTCCAACTGATTGCGCAGGGTCATCTTCACGCAATCTCCAGGGTTTGCGCGCATGACCAGCGGCTGAATCACATCCCCCTGCAATCCGGTCGTGACGGCACCCGGATCATATCCGTCCTTTTCCCGAGCCTCTTTGTTCTTCGCTTCTTCTGCACGGGCCCTCGGAAGGTCTTCCGTCAACACGTACATATACCCAGGATAAAAATCGAGCCAACGGTTCAATGTGATTTCAATGTTGACCATCGACACATCGAACTGTTTCACCGGCACACCGGCAGGACACTTTCCTCCCGAGCTCAAAACCGGCTCACCCTTACCAGAATCAGTCATGAGGAGGAAGCTGCTCCCATCCTGCCCCATGTACTGGTGCATCATCGACATACCGTTGAATGCGCCAGACGTCTGTTGCACCTGCGCATCATGTTGAGCCTGCTGGCCAAGCTTCTCCATCAGGCGATGATGCTGCATCTCCATCTTTTGCGCATTGTCGGCGCGCCCCTCGATGGCATTCTCAACCACCGTCTGCCCCTTTAGCTGCTGGGCCCAGCCCGGCATCGCCACCGGCGTCGCATGTCCACCATGCTGACGATCACTCGATTCCGCCGCGAACAACATAGGTGCGAAAAGCAGACTGCCAGTCAACAACACGGATTGCATCATCCGTGCGATACTGGATCTCCTCCGCCTCCTAAAAATACTAGAAGGAAAATCCTGCATAAGTGGCCTCCCCTCGCTTAAATCTGCCTCAAACTTGGACAGATAGTTATACAAATCACAGGAACCGACACGACAACACTGCTACAGATCAAAAATCACACAGCACCATAATGTGGTACTTATCAAAGTAAGTGGCACATATTGGTTTGCTGAAATAAAAATGTCAAGAGTTTACCAGTGAAAACTGAAATTTTTCCCCTAGCTCAGAGATCAAGAAAAAACAGCGATGAACAGAGGAGTAGCGATAGGCGATGCAGAACCGGCCTCCTACATTCACTCCGGCCTTCTTACTGAGCGGGTTATCCATGAAGAGCTGGTGAAGGGTTCCTTCTTGCGAAGGAATGGGTCATTCGGAGGCCGGTCCAAAATCACCCATACCCTCACCAGCAGTTAAATTCATACGCAAACGCTGTGCCGCTTCAAAGTGATTCAAGCTATTATCGAAACTTCTTCTGCTCTAACAAGATGTTAGAAAATACTTTCTAGTACCGAGCATTCACTTCACTGCATGACTCTCTCCATCAGGATTCGCAAACCCATGATGTCACATTACATCTACTGTTGAAAATCAAATAGTTACGCAGTCCAACTGATTAGACAGCATTATGCTTCAAATTGGGGCATGATGGGACCACTGAGATATGACGCTTCAGCGACCTAAGCCTGCATCTGCTCTTCAATGAGAAGTAGCTTGCGCGCGCAAGCGATGAGCACTCCGCCCACACAGGAACCAGCGATGTAACGTTCGTATCAGCGGACTCGCGAAACTCTACCTGGTGAAAAGTTTGCGACTCATGTCGGGGATGGGGGCACGTCTCCAAGGGGGCTGCCAGCGAACTTTATATGAAGAACGTCATCATCAAGGTACGGATCAGTTAGACTCTACCGGTAGCACGGAACTGGACACTCATCGTGGGGACACCTGCTCCATGTGAATCACCCACGAAGAAAAACCGCCGGCCCCTGTTTACTTTCATGAGTCCTTGCACGAGCGAGTCTTCACCGACAAATAGCCTGAGAATGCGATGTTCTCTGACCATTGACTCCTGGCCGACATTCTCGTACAGGAAGCCATGAGACAGACACACACCCTGGCCCGCTTCCTCGCGATTGGGACACTCATTGTCCTCATGCTGAATCCCACAACCGGAAGGGCACAAGGACCATCGCCATATGATCATATCGCCTCGATTGCCGACAGCTCCCCGATGATAACTGTCCCTGAAGGGCACTTTTTTATGGGAACGGCCAAGGCCGGCCAAGACTTGTTCAGCCTTGATTTGCCATACGATGACACCGAACAACCGCAGCGCCGGGTCTGGCTTGACCGGTTTGAGATTGATCGCGATGAAGTCAATCTTGGTACGTTCCTACAATGGCTCCACCGGCAGCACCGTCCCGTTTCACACGACTTGCGCAAATTGATCGACCACATGATCACTGTTCATGCCGTACCGCCTGACACACTGGCCCACTGGCCCGCACTTTATGTTACGTGGGCCGAGGCATCCGACTTTTGCCGTAGCCATGGCAAACGCCTTCCAAGCGAGGCCGAATGGGAAAAGGCCGCCCGGGGGGAGAAGGGCAACCTCTTTCCTTGGGGGCAAAAAGCACCCGCCCCCGGCTTGGCCATGTTCGGACAGTACCATGTGCATGAGATTCCCATCGTCGCCTCAGTTGAGAGTGGTCAAGACGGACAAAGTCCCTATGGCCTCCATCACATGGCAGGCAATGCCGCCGAGTGGGTCAACGATTGGTTTGGGATCGATTACTATGCAACCATGCCTGACCGTAACCCGCATGGAATGAAACAGGGCCGCTATAAAGTCGTGCGAGGAGGGTCGTGGAAGAGCGCTCCCCCCTTACTGCGAACCGCGACACGAAGCGGTGCTTCACCGGAACAACGAGCCGCCACGATCGGATTTCGATGTGCACGGTCTATCCGGCAGTAAAGGAGAACGCTGTGTTATGAAGAAACTCATGGTCCAAACATCTCTCGTGTTGACCCTCCTAACTGTGGGGCTTGTCTCACACGTTCAGCCCTCTCTCATCGCTGCAACGGACACCGCCGATGGAACTGGCTGGAGACTCTACACCAACGCCCGATTCGGTTTCTCCATTCGCTATCCGGATGACTGGCGCCTCGGCAATCCTATGCCGGACGGAGTCGGGGTGATGCTGCACCCTCCCATTGAGCAGAGCCTCGTGGCAGTATCCGGCCATATGAATGTGGTCAGCGGGAGCAGCCCGGAAGGCAGGCAGACGCTCAAAGAGTTCGCCTCAGCACACCATCGCATTATCACGGACCTCTATAGCAAGAAACAGATCACCCTCCGATGGCAACCGGATCAGGAACGATTGTTCGCAGGCTTCCCAGGGAAAGAGCTGATCTTCACCTATACCGACGACAAACAGGGTGAGATCATTGAACACCACATCTTTTCGTTGGGCCGGAATGAAGGCCGGGGGATACGCGTCAAGGTTCCGCGTTCAGCGGAGGATCGAGTCATGCCAACGATCAGGAAAATGCTGGAGACATACCAGCCTGGGCGAGATCAAAATGCGGTGAGTCCCCTGGTGCCGAAATAACCACTCGAGTAAGCCAGTTCACTAAGGCAGGCGTTCAAAAACGTCGCCAGCAAGGCCGCAGCCGAGGAAGGCACCGGAGGCGTAGCTTCTGAGCTACGTTGAGGATGTGTTCGAGGCGAGAACGCAGCTCGCGGCGCTTTTTCAACGCCTGCTATGCGCCGCCGTCCTTCATGGCCATGAGATGTTTCATCGCCTCCTTGACGGCAGCCCTGGCCTTCACGGCCGGATTCAGGCTGGCCCCTGGATCGACCTTATCTCCCATCTCAACCACTCGTGCACAATGCTTAATCGCATCCTGCAAGTGCGGCACGGCTTCTTTGCCATGTTCATCTTTGGCTGGCAAGGTTTTGAGAATCGCCTGAGCTTGTTTCGCCACTTCGGCACAGTGATGCACAATCGCACGCCCATCGCCCATGCCGCCGTGCATGACCATCTCTTCCGCATCTCTGACCATGGCCTTGCCTTGATCTTGGATGTCCTTTGATGATCCAGCGGAGGCAGCGCCAGCTCCCACCAAGATCCAGCCGAGGAGGATTCCGAGCCCAATCTGTGTCAACCGTGCAGAGTTATGTAACATCACTTTACCGGCTGACTTGCTTCAAAGAGGAAATCGACCATCAGAGCCTCTTGCGGCTTTACCGTGATCTCCCGCTCCTGGGTTCCAAGAGTCGGGTGCCAGGCCTTGATACGATAGGTCCCGACCGGAAGATCCCCAATCGTGAACGTCCCATTGGGACCAGTCACAGCATAATAGGGATTGTCGATGGCGTATCCCCAATTTTGCATGTAGGGGTGCATGCCGCACTGCATGGTAAACACTTTCCTCCCCTTGACCAGCTGAACCATATCAGTCGTCCCGCTCACATGCAGCGCCGGTCGATGAAGGACGATATCCACCCCGGATTGATTGTAAGCATACCCTTGAATGTCATGTGACACCGGATCTCGATTAAATACCGTGACACGGCGTTTGTCGCTGACGACGGTGACGAATGGCATGAACTGACACAGACTCGCCTCCACCTCGGCATCGGTGACGGTAAAAGGCTTGCCTTTCTCGACACCCTCGATGATCACCACCACATCCCTGAGACCGCCATCCTGTCCGACATTCACTTCCTTCAGCAGGCGATGCCCCTTTCCATCTGAAAGAGTCGCACAATATTCGCGGTCATAATAGCGACGAAGTTCGAACGTCTTTGGCTCCGGCACGGTTCCCGTGAAGGTGATCTTGCCTTGCACCGTCGCCCCATTGATCACGGTCCCTGACTCATACGCCATGGCATCCATTGGGAAACCCGCCGCGCTGGTCATCTGCGCACAGATTGCGAGGCACATTCCCGTTCTAATGATTCGTTTCATTCCAATCCCTCCTACATCACTGATGATTCGATGTCGGTTGCATGGTTGAGGGTGGATTGGCTGGATCCAATCTCTGCGGCAGCTCGAACAAGAATCGGGACTGCTCGGTAAAGACCAACCGGCGAAACTCTTCCGACCATTCCCCCTGTTTACTCACGGTCTTCATTGAAAACCGCTGAACCTTGGTCACCCATCGATAGTATTGCCGAGTTTCCCCATTTTCTGCAACTGTGACTTCGAACAGCTCCGTCGGATAGCCGTTGAGCATTTCGTCCCCAAGAAACTCGCGGGAGACTTCGCCGGGCATTTTCTCGCTCACCTCTAGCCGATAGTCATTCGCGATCGGCTCTTCCAGATACAATCGCCGCTTGGAGAAGATCAACCAGGCCGTGCCACGATCCACACGGACGATGATCACGCTAGCCCCCCGCTGAGGGATGGGAAACTCGAATCGCCAGCGATCCTCCTTGGCGTTGACATGCGCCATCACCACGGACTTCCCTCTCTTCACAATGCGATCACCGGAAAAATCGAGCGCTGTGGCCGACTCCGGCAGACTGCCCAGGGACATCGCCAGGAGCCAGACCATGAATAAGCCCATCGGGGCCGGCAGGGCACGTGCGTGCATCAGTCTTTGTACCGCATGGTTACATTGGTTTCAAGAGATCGTACCGTGGGCAAACGAACGGGGGAACCCGGCTCTCGCGAGCCAGATTCCCTCGCTTGTTACGTCTCCACCTCGGTCTTCTACTTGGCCTTCGCCTTCATAGACACTGGGAGGGATTTTGCTGAGGATTTGCCCTCGGCATGTTGGGTAGCCGGGGCTTTCCCGCTCAGCGGAAGGATTGCACGGTTGTCACGATCCAAAACCTTCAGCATCCCCCAGTGCCCGGCATCAAGATAGCCCGGACGCTGGTTGAGCCAGAGATAGTCACCGGGAATCGCGTTTGGTCCGCCGGCTCCGCCGTTCAACCAGGCATTGATGACTTCGGACCCACCGAATTCCATGGTGCTCACGAGATCCGCTCCCTTGATGTACGGTTCATGCTTCCATTCATGACCCGACACGCTGAAGAGTTGCACCTGTTCGCTGAAGGCACCCAGGACGTGAATGACAACCGGATCTCCGACGTGCGCGGCAATCGTCGGCGTCACCGGCTGGTCACCTGCCTTCACACAGGTGAACACCTCGCTATAGGCACAACCTTGTTCGGTGCGATAATCAGTCGGCTCCGACCGATAGTTCACCGCCGTCACACCGGCCACCTTTTGGATATACGGCATGAAGCTCGTGCCGGTGATATTGTCCTCATCCTGGAACAGGAGTGCAAACGATCGGTAGTTCTGCCGAGTTTCGTTTCCTGATACAGTCCGATCGACAATCACATCCGCCCTCCACGAACTCTTCTGGGCCAGATCCTCGCCGGTCACCGGATCGCGATACTGCGATCCCTTCGGACCGATGATGACGGCACCGAAGAGCCCGTTCCGCGGGTTTTCAATCACGTTCCCCCAGTCCTGAATCAGAGCCGAGTTCTCTCCGAACTCCGGATGGGCATAGAACGTATAGGTCTTACTCTGACCCGGCGCGACTGTCTGATCGCCGGGATTATTGCCTGCATTGATGCCCATGGACTCCTTCGGATCATACGCGAGATTATCCACGTGGAACCCGGCTCGGTCCTTGGCCATCTCATTCTTCAGATTGACCTTGATGCAGTCACCGACGTTCACATGGAGCGTCAATGGGCTTGGCTCAAGGTTGCCCGACGCGACTTTCGTCTTTTCGCCTTCGAGCACATACATCTTCCCGTTTTCATTCCCCAGCACCATTTTACGCTCCAGGTCGACTTCCATCGTCCCTGGCGTTCCCTTGTTGTAGCGGATCGCCTTGTCGATGGCCGAGACGTTGAAGCTCTTCACCGGTGCATCAGCGGGACACACCGACTTGGCCGACTGCGGAATCTCGCTGCGCCCTGGCAGCGGTTTGAGTGTCGCATCCGCCTTGTCCAGCACTCGGACAATTCCCCAGCTTCCTTCGACGAAGTGTGACGCCCGACCACTATAGTACAGGTAGTCACCCGCCATCTGTTGTGGTCCGCCCGCAGCCGGAATGGCCGCATCGTACCGCTCTCCGATGACCACGTGCAGCGAGCTCCGTGGGATGGAGTTCTTGCTGTACCGTTCCATCGGGAACCAGTGCCCACTGATGTGCCAGGAATGCACTTCGTTGGCCGATGTTTCAAGCAGTCTGACCACCACCGGATCACCCAGATAGGCCCGCAACATCAGCGTATCCGGATCTCCATGAATCCGACTGCTGAACAACTGCGATGGATCTGGGTTATTGGCTAAGCGGACAGACAAGGGTTCTACCCGCATGTTGTACCCGCCACCGGTCGTGGCTTCGCCGCCGTTCAAGAATTTCATCGGCGACAGATTGAGTTTGGCCGGATAGACCGCCGACGGCGTCCCATCCACGGATATCGCCCCGACCCTCGCCTGTGGATTGTCGGCTGTGATCAATTCCGCCGCCCGAGGGTTGGAATCCATGACATGCGTCACGATCTCACGGAACGACCCCCTGACATGGGCGGACACGGGTTCGGTCGTGTGAATGTCCGCGACCGGGCCACTCCTGATTTCCTTCCCAGTGACCGGATCATGATACGTCGATCGCGGTGGCTCGGTGATGAATGAGGCATACTGCCCATGTCCCCACGAATCGAGCCCATACACATGGTCATGCCAGAACGTGGTGCCGAAGTCGGCATCCACATACCAGCGCTCACGGATCCACTCGACCGAGGCAATTTCACCCTTCTTATGGGCATGCAGCAACGGCCGCTCGAAGGTAATCGTATTGCCGTCGATCTTGCTGATACGAGCTGACTCGAATCCATTCACTTCATCCATGCCCACGCCCAGCTCCGTCTTGACATGGAACTTTGACGCATCCTTCACCTTGATGCTAGTCGCTCCCTTCGCGGCATCCGCCTCGATCGTGGTGTTCATCGGGACCGGCATGCCCTTGCCTGGGTGCTCGTCCTTCAAGATCGTGAACGGACGAAGTGACATCTCATAGGAGAAGCCGATGATCGGTCCATCGGAGGCTTGCGTGTCGAACTGGAACATGTGCGGATGCAGGTTCGTCTTGCTGGAGAACCCTTGCCGCGTATCATCTTTCAGCTCGCTCTTATAGACGACGTCAATACAGTCCTGCACGTTTCCGCGAATGACCAGCGGAAACTGCTTCGCCCGATTCTTTCGGACCTCAGCTTCTTCTTCATGCAAGACATAGAGCAAGCCGCCCGGATCGACGATCGCCGGCGTCTTGGCCGTCGCCCCCTTCAAGGTAATCGGCAACGTGATGGCGTGGATATTGAACTTCTTCACCGGTGCCCCTTCCGGACAGAGGCTCCACGGTCCCTGCTCGCCCGGCTTGGCCGGCTCAGTTGAATTGCTGCCATCGTCGCGCCGATGAATCGGCTCCAACCAGGGCGCGCCGCTGTGGCTCGGCGCAAACGGCACTCGCCTGCCGAGATGCGGCCGCAGCCAGGGCCACGACAGTTTTCCGCTCCGCGGGTCGAAGAGAATGTCCTGCCGCTTGCCAGGAATCGCCGACTTGTAGTTCACCCACTCGTACGTCGTTTCAGGTTCTGAGAGAGCCTTCGACCCATCCCAGGCCCAATCATTGACCGTCGAGTCATAGGCCAGGGTCTGCTCCTTCTCCGTATTCTTGTGCCCCGGCTTGCCCTGCGGCGGTACCTGCATCTCAACCCAATCCTTGATGGAGACCTTGGCTGGGTTGGCTTTCCAATCACTCTTGTCCTTCGTGATCTCGAATTTCTTGCCGCCGTACCAATCGACCATCGTGCCCACGAGCTTATCGCTCGAAACACCGGTCCTCATACGACCGGTGCGGTCCGGCAACTCAACCAGGGGCTTCATCACATCGGTCTGGAACCCTGGCGCTTGCAAAGTGTTGTACACCCGCCAGAACCCCCACATGCCCGTGACATAGTGCTGCGGGATGTGGCAGTGGAACACGAACTCACCGGCCAATGCCTGCAACCCACCTGAACCGCCCTCGATCACCTGATCATAAATCTCCGTCGGCCCAATGGACTGGACGTCGAGACGATCAGAGGTGTCGCTGATGAGCGGGAACTTCACCGGACCATTACTGGAAGCCGCGAAGTCCAGGTTGCTGTTCCCCGGCTGGCGTGCCCAGCGAATGGACCCACCATGGAGGTGATGCGAATGCACGATCTCCGACCCACCCGCCATCCGGAACTTGGCCGGATCGCCCAGGTAGGAGCGGGGGATGGTCGTGGCCGGATCGCCGAACGTATAGGACCCATAGGCCATGGACTCGTCACCATAGAACCCCATGTGGGCCTGGAGCTCGATGCGAGTGCCGTGCGGCTCACTACGATAGTTCAGCAACCGTGCCCCAGGACGATAGGAATCCGTATGCGGGTCACGCTGCGGCAGCATCTCGCCCTTCTTGTTCAAAATCCGGAAGGCCTCATCGCCTGCCTCATGATAAAAAATCGCAAACTCGCGGAAATCCGCCCCGTTTGGATCTTCAATCATGGCCTCCCAGCCGCTGGCCATTGGCTTGCCGTCGAACGGGCTCAGATAGCGTGAGCCGCGTGGCTCGACCACCAACATGCCGATCAAGCCGAGGTTGAACTGCTCGCGTGAAGCATGCGATCGGAGAAACCGTGCACCCTCTTGCGTGTCCGGCTTGATATACCATTCAAAACTCTGCTGTTTCCCCACCGCCACAGTCGTATCCGGATTCGATGGGGTTGCCGGCTTGCCGGAGGATGAGACCACCATGGACGACCCGTTGATGACGAGGTTGGTCGGCTCATCGGTGATCTGGTTATGGAGCGTCAGCTTGAGACAGTCACCCTGATTCGCCCGGATGACGAGCGGTTGGATGACATCACCCTGCAGACCGTTCGACAGGGCGCCGGGGTCGTTCTCTTTTTCCCGCGCTTCCTTGTTCGCCGTCTCCTCGGCTCGTGCTTTGTCCAAATTTTCGTTCAGGACGTACATGTACCCGGGGAAGTAATCAAGAAACCGGCTCAGGGTGATCTCAATGTTGATCGCGGTGACATGGTAGTCCTTGACCGGCGCACTCGCAGGACACCGCTGCCCACCGGTGACCGAGACTTTGTCCGGGTCATCCGCCACCAGCAACACACCTTGTTGCATCATGTGGCCGTTGGCGCCTATGCTGTACCCTCCCTTCTTTCCGATGAATTCCTGTTGCCGCTTGATCTCATCCATCATGCGGTCGTGAAGGACTGCCCCCCCTTCACGATAGATCACCTTTTTTGCAGCCGCTTGTTCCGTGCTGCCCTGGTGACCATGCTGCTCAGCAGCCCACGCCATCGGTGTCACGGCGAGCCCGCTCGTTAACACCAGACTGAGGAGCTGCCGAAACGCGCCAGCTCTCTTCAGCCTCCTCTTTTGATGAAAGTAACTAGACCTCATAACTCGGCCTCCCTTTCTCTTGAAATGTGATTACCTCAAAAACCGCTACCACCAAACTCTTTCGATCCTGCATTTGCTCGTCATACCGGCCCATGGAAATAGAAGTTACCCCACTCCCTCATAATCCCCAGTTGGCGACAAACTGGTGATTGGTTTGTCCTTGAGAAGGAATCAATCAGGGGCTGGCACAACCACCAGCCCCTGATCCAGCGAAATCTAGCTACCGCAAGGGCCATGCCTTGTCACTAGAAAATACGCGAGAATTAAGAAGATGTAGATATGAGAAGAACTTAATCGAACTGCGGCTGTACGTCTTGTGCGGAGAGCCTCAGCAATCCGATCTTAAGAATGGGACATGAATTCCGAGATTGACTTGCTTAGGTCTCGGGAAATCATGGTCTTGCACTGTCCAATCTATTAGACGACACTATTTTGATGGTTGGGGCGTGATGGGGCATATTGCAGGACCAAGCTGCAATGGTAGGATCATCCTTCATATTTCAGACGACGTCATTTGGCCAGACCAGAGACGAGGCGATCGATCGAAGTTGGATCAATGAATCTACCCGTGATCATCGTGAACAATAGGAACCACAAGAAGCTTTTTTCACCAATCTGGGGCGCGCTAACCGGACACAGCGTCTGACCGATCTAGAAAAACGACAGGCTGGCGTAGGTCACAGTAGAGTTGTATTGGTCGGTAATCCCCCGATCATAGCGGAGAACCTGACCCTTCTCCGCTTGGATCAATCGCAAGAGACAGTAGATCGGCGAGAAGCCAGAAATGCGACGCTGATCCTGCTCTCTCTGGATATAGGCAGCGAATTCCTCCGGCTTGAGGTCTTCCGCATGCTTCAGCATTTCCAAGTCCCGCTGCATAGAACGGTGGAACGAAAAATCGGTGGGAGGTGCTTTATCGCCATAGCGCAGCCCCAGGTGGGCCAATTCCCCTGCCGCGATCACACAGACAGTCTTTCCTGATTCCCCAATCGCATCTCGAAGAGCCGTGAGGAATCGCTCCACTGAGTGCCGAACGCTTGCATCCTTCAAGCTAGATGCTGAAAAGGAGGAGAGAATCGGAACAATCGTGAAAGGTTTGGTGACACTCGTCTGGAGAAACGGCAGCTGAAATTCAATCGCATGTTCAGACTGATGGGCAATCTCTTCGTCAACACAGTCCGGCACCAACGCCTTGAGACGCGTCACAATGTCTTGATCAGTTGGGATGAGACCAAGTGGCGTCTCAAAATCTTTCTCCGTCACGGCAAACAAGTTTTCGAGACCGGCATGGGCAGTTCCGATAATTACATAGACGTCCGGCTGTTGAGCTTCCTGTAATTCTTTGTATCCCCACGCATAGACAGGCCCTGCTTGCTTAAGATCGTAGGTGGGCGCCACGAGCCCCTTGATCAACTTGCCTGTATGCTCCGAGGGTTTGAAATCAGGCCCCTCGCTCGAGGTGAAGAACCCATCGACCTGTTTCCGTAGTTTGGCTCCGTCGGCCTCGTAACTCCGCCCGGCAAAAATCGCCGGACGGAACGGCCGTTGTCGATACTCGATCCGAGCCTGTTGCCGTGCCGCCTCAGTCCTTGGACCCTCCAGAAAAAGCTTTTGATCCAAGTCCACGACCAGCTGCTCGACTTTACTCGGGGGCAGAAACTCACCGAACCGTTTCAAGTACAACGCCCCGATATCCTGGATGGAATGTTCTCCATCAAAATGCTGCACGACAAAAAAGAAGTTGAGCGGCAGCACCAGCTTTTCTTTACTCAGCCCGCTTGGGTCCCAGAGCACGACCAGCTGATCCTCCCCCTGCTTAATGGGGGAGAACTGGAGATTTCTGAGGACCGGATGTTGGACAGAATCTTTGGTGACATCAGAGGTCATAGCGGGACTCATTGTAGGGGACGGACCGGATCAGCTGCAACCATCTGAGTTAGTTGCTCTGGTTCATATGGCTTGTCTCGTTGATTTGGTTCAACTGTTGGCCTCAACCTACCAAACAAACCAGATGAACGGGACAAACGGTTAGACCTCAGGAGACGCTGGCTTGGTACGACGGCTGATAAACACCAGAGCCCCAATCGTCAAGAGAGCCAACCAGATTGTAGGCCGCCCATAGGAGGCGTCGGAGAATTCAATCAAGTCGGTCAATCGGCCGATCAGGAGTGACATACGGGCCATGACCGTGTACCCAAACCCGGCACCGAAGGAGATCATCAGAAACATGATGCCGGTACGCGCCACCGCTTTTCCCGCTCCGCTGTGTTCAATCGAGAAGAAGAAATAGAAGAGCACCGAGCTGACCCCGAGCAAGATAATGATGGCATTGAGGTTACTGGCCGGATTGAGGAGGTTCATCGAAAAGGTGAGCCCATCCGGGCCTGCCATCGACAAGAGCGGCCGCACGGTATCCTCGACTTGCTTCAAAATGAACGAGGAGATCGTTCTCGGAATCGCCAATCCCGATCCCATGCCCACGATAAACGCAAAGGCATAGCGAGACATCCAGGCCGCCTTCGGCACATAGCGCGTCAGCATGAGCATCCCGATCGCCACGGGGATAAGGAGCGCGAACTCTCCGTTCTCAACAATCGGTTTGATGATGAGGTGCAGAATCACGGTGTCGTAGGTCTTCACGATCGTGTACCCGATCGAGACCCCGACGTAGAGATGTTCGGCGAATTTAAAGAGCGGGGTGTCTTTATAGAGAAAGGAAAAGATGAGAAGCGTCAACCCCGTGGCAACCCAGGCTCCGAATATTGTGGCATCCATCTCGATTTCCTATCTGCTACCCAAGCTGACCCTGGGCCCGTGAGGTCCGCCGCTGCGAAAAATAGACCAGGTTGCACATGATCACGAGAACAATGATCGCCACGTGTGTGGCTGATTGTGCGTCCATGCCGGCCACTGCCTTGCCCTTTTGTCCAATCAGGCTTTCATATTCTGCTGCGCCACGGAGACCGCCGATAAGCCCGTTGATCTGTCCACTCCGTAACAGCGGATAGAGTCCGGGGGCCATCACGCCAGTACAACCGCCACCCATTTCAAACTTGTATTTATCCTTCCCGAACACATACCACTCTTCTACCCCCGGTCGTCCAGCGCCAAGACTGACCATGTACGTCACATCTTTCAGATTGCGCACCCCCTCTAACACGGGCAAGCTTTTCGTGGGCTTGCCGCTATAGTCGCTGGGAAAGGCCGAGTAGAGATCCTGCCCCATGTTGATGATCACGGCCTGCCCCCCGGGACTCCAGCCGAGAAAAGCATAGTCCTCTCCGTATTCCTTGCCCATCTCGTTGGCCACGTTTGTCACGATCTGATCCGCCATCCCGGTGCCGGACACCCAGAGCGTGAGCGTAATGACTCGAAGATTTTTCCTGAACGCATGTCGCAAAAGCGCAATCGCTTGTGGATAGAGTTCCGGTTTTGAAGCTGGATCGAAATCGATCGAGAGGAAGAACACCGAACCTTCCGGTAATGACTCAATGTGATCATACACGCCACGCACTTCTGCAGAAATCTTGATCGGCAGCCCGACCGGGTAGAGCAACGGCAAGAGGGTGCAGAGACCGATCATCAAGAAGATAATCCGTCGATCGATCTTGAGCATTTTCTCCGACAACGTCATACGCCGTTCCTCGTGAAGCACAGGAAGTTTCGAGGTTTGGGTTTCGAGTTTCCGGTCCCGCTGAACCCAAAACGAGAAACTCGAAACACGAAACTGTCGTCCTGCATGAAATAGCGAGAAACGAAATACGAACGACGCTTCACGCTATTCTTTCCCTCCACCCAGATACGACCGTTCCACGCCAAAGATGATCTTGAACGACAGAGCGATGGCTCCAAGGCTGATCCCAATCAGGATGGCCCGACGCACAGAGGAGTTCAGCACATTCAAAATCCACGAGGACACGTCGCCACTCAGAGGAATCAGATACTCCCCCAGTGGCACCCGTCCCATCATCACAATCACAGCCGCCACCAAGAGCACCGCCGCTTCGCGACTTCTCGCCCTGAACGAGCGATAGGCAGCCGACGCAATAAAGAACGCCAAAATAGCAAACATGGTGCCTTGCAGCGGCACCATCATGAAGTTGTAGACCCAGCCGAAGGCCGTCATCGCGCCCTCGACACTCTCTTTTCCATTCGCCCAGAGGCCAACCGCGATCGTGCCAAGCATGCCGACATACAACACGAAACTATAGCCCCAGCCTGCTTCTTGGCGTTTGATCTTGACCGCATGTTGGTGAAACAGACTGGTCACCCCCAAGATCAATGCAAACCCGCCGACGATCTGCATCCACTTGGTCGCAGACGTGAGCATCTGCTCCGAGGCGGGATGCGGCACATAGTACTGGGCCGCAAACAGCAACCCCGTGATAAGCGTGATCAACAGAGGAAGTTGCCGGCGAAGAAAGATCATTTGAGGTCCCTCAAGAGATCAAGAAAGAACTGCGGCCATTGCGCGCCGGTGACCACTCCCACGGTCGCCAAGACAGTTCCAGCAGCCAGCGCCGTCAAAATGATGGCCTTCCCAATGTCCTGCCCACGCAATGTTCCGATTTGGACCGACTCCTTGGAGAGGTAGGCACTGGCTGCGTACAGCTCCTCACCGATCAGGGTGTAGTCGCAGGTCGTCACGAAAAACGGCAATTGATGGTCCGCGTCGGTGCCGGCGATTTGAATCGCCCCGGTACTGGCACCCGTCTCCGTCAAGAGCAACGATTCAGCAAAGTAATGTCCCATAAAAAAATTCGCCGCCGGTTTCTTGCGCAGCATAATGCCGTCCACCGCCGCCGTATAGCTGAACTGATCCGAGGTAATAAAAAAGTTCGCATCTTCCTTGAAGAGATCAGGCTTCCCTGCTTCCAAGTAGGCCTGCTTTGTAATCTCTTGGCAGACCGCCATCGTAATCGGTTCACGATGCGGCACCATCAGTTCTGTTTCATAGAGTGCCGCCCGTTTCGCCACCTTCCCGAGAATGACCGCCGCGGCAATCGTCGAGGGATCATGCAGATCATGGGCACCGGTCAGATAGAGAATCGGCTTGCCCAGCTCCGTCGCACGACCAATGGCCTCATCCACGGCATCTAAGCCGGGAATCCGGCGGAGAAAAATCTCATGTCGCTTGGCGTAACTGATCGCAAAGAACACCAGTCCGCCGAACGACAGCCCGATGATCAAATTGTTGAGCTGGTTCCAGTTGAACCAATTGGCGGCCGGCGTTGCGACCTGGACTGCGCTGAAGACGCGCTCATCGGCCTGAATGGTGGCCACCGCCACGGCGTAGGGTTGGTCATCCTTGAGCTCGAAGCCCTTCGTACTTCTCACAATCGCCTGATGCCACGCTTTCTCCGCCGTCCTGGTCCACCAGGCGGTTTTTACATCCTTGACGTACTTGGAGTTGGATGGAAATTCTGAGACGACCGTCAGCTTCCGAGGATCCGTGGTGGAGGCATCACCAACTAACACCTGGTACCGGATGTCCGGACCATCCCATGGCATTGGCGCCCACTGAATCGTGAGGCTTTCTCCCCCGTCGTTCGGCGTATCAAAGACCCGCACATCTTGTGGCGCAGTGATCAGAGGCTCTGCCAACGCCTGTGATGCCAACACGATCATCATCCAGCCAATCGCGAATAGCAACCGACAGACTGAGCGAGCATACCGACCCTTCACGACAGACCCTTCACGCTTCACTCTTTACTCCTCACCCCTTACTCTGCACCGCTTACCCCTCACGCCTTACCTCTCCCCCTCACCCCTCACCCCTACCCCCTCACGTCTTCACGCTCCTTCAATCACTTCGATATTGGTCCGCGGGATCACAACGGTCTTCCCGTCAGCAAATTTGACCTCCAAGACCCGTACCTCGCTCTCAGTGGGAATCTTATTTAGCTCGGATGGAAGCGCCGACACTTCGCCGATCCGCCCAAACATTGGGTCGCGGATGATCCGGACGGGATCCCCGAGACGAATACCATCCCGTTGTGATTGGACCTTGATCTTCGTCTGCCCTTCCCCCTGTGGGATGATAATCTCCGGACGAATCACACCGGCCCTGATCTGTGTGGCCCCGGAGATCGAGGCTTTCTGACCGGCATGAGCAGAAAGAAGCTTAAACGTCTTGGTAGCCATTGGAATGGTCCCAAACCCCTCAGTCAGAATCAGCGTGAACCCCACCTGTTCAGTCCCCGTAATGGCCACGCCGAGGTCATAGCCCAATAGGGCACGGAGATCTTCATCGTGAATACCACCAACTACCACACCGGCCACGCCGACGGCCTTGGCCTGTTTCATCGCCTCGGCTGAAAGAAACGAGCCTCCAATAACAACCTTCCCCTTCATGGAAGCCGTGAGGTGACTCGGGGTCAATGGTTCGTCCGAAGCTTTCACCGCCATCACAATGGCACCGGACGTCTCCCCGCCGATGCCAAAAATACCCTGAACCAAGCTACAGGTCGTCTCCACGACCACGCCCTGTTGCGGAATCGTCTCAGTGATCGCGCCCTCGACATAGGCCTGCAACTCCAGTACTCGCGGCGGCTCACGCAACAGAACTTGGCCTGTGACGAGGGAGATGGATTCGATCGTGCCAGATACCGGCGAGCGAATTTCCGTCTTGAACCATTTGATCAGCGGCTTGTTCTCCGCCAGGATCTCGTCTTTCGTGACAACATCGCCTTCTCGCTTGGTCAGATACTCTTTCATCTCACCTGGAGTCACGCTGAGTTGATTGGCGAGGTTGATCGGGAAGACTTTTCCCGGCAACTCGGCTCTCGCGACCACCTGATCGGACCGGACCCGATCGCCGACGGCGACCAAGACCTTCCCCGGAAGCGGCAACATGCGCCGACGGTGGATCACCGTGCGATCCGTCACCGTGAGACCTGGAGTGTAGGAATGAGCCATTGTTCAACACTCGACGGCTAATGGCTTATGGCTGATAGCCAAATGCCAAGACGTTTAACATTGCGATCCTGTGACACTACCTATTATCTGCTATTCGCCATACGCTATCTGCCATCAGCTCCCGTTGGATAGAGCCCGACAGCGTCGAACCATTTATTCAGCGCTGCGACGCGGGATGCCTGATCAGCCGGGAGCCGAAGAGGTCGTCCTCGGCCATCGAGCAAGAGTCCGACGACACCCCCAAGCACTTCCTTGGTCACAGCCACGCCAGCTCCAGCCCCCATGCTGACGCCTTTGGCCGGCTGAACCGTAATCGTAACCTTCTGACCTGACTCCAATGGATAGAGGCGCAGCTCGCCGAACTTCAGCTGATCACTGATCGTCTTTCCATCCGGCATCGTCATCTGATAGTCGGCACAACGATCACCGTCTTTCCCCTGCCCAATCGGCGCGACGCAAGTCCCGAGGTAAATCATGCAATCTCGCACAAAGACATCGGTCGCCGCCTTTTCATTGATCGTGGAGAGCACGCCAAGGTGCGGCATCATGAAGATGCTGTCGACCGATATCCTGGTACAACCCATCGGCTCGTAGGCATCGACCATCATCAACATGGATTGAATCCGGCGCGGGGCATGGGACAAGATCCCGCCGCTGCCGACAATCAAGTCCAGCTTCACCATGTCGATCAGCGACTGGCCTGATGTCTGTTGCTCGAAGACATCGGAAATCGTCCGCTCCTGCTGCACCCCCTTGAGGCCTGTGGCCAGTGACTTGTGATGAATCAACGCCAGCCGCAAGGCTTCACGCGCGATCGCCTGTTCGATTTGCAACTCGTCGAGCGTTTGCGGAATGGTCGTCGGACGGATCATCTTGTTCTTGATACGGTTGCGCAGCGTCTGTTCATCAATCGTGAACGGCACCCAACGCATGATATTGGCTAGTCCCGCCTCGGCCAGCACATTCGATACGCTATAGGACATCCCGAGATTGGCACTGACCGTCCGATTGAATACCCCGTCGAACACTGAGAAGACGTCGGTGGTGGCGCCGCCGATATCGACACCGATCAGATTCAGATGTTCCCGTTTCGCGATCGCTTCCATAATAAGGCCGACTGCGGCGGGAGTCGGCATGATGGGTGCACCGGCCATCTCCATCAGCTTCTTGTACCCGGGTGCCTGCTGCATCACATGTTCAAGAAACAGGTCATGGATTTTGTTGCGAGCCGGGGCCAGATTCTCTCGCTCCAACACCGGTCGGATGTTGTCCGTCAGGACCAGCGCGGCTTTCTCTCCCAAGATCTTTTTGACTTGAGGTTGCGCCTCCTTGTTGCCAGCATAGATCAGCGGCAACTTGTACGTCACCCCGAACCGGGGTCGTGGCTCTGCCGCCGCCACATACTCGGCCATCTCCACCACATGGGTCACAGCTCCTCCGTCCGTGCCTCCGGCCATCAGAATCATGTCCGGCCTCATGGAACGGATGCGCTCGATCTTTTCGTGGGGCAACCGGCCATCGTTCGCCGCCAACACATCGATGACAATGGCTCCGGCTCCCAGCGCAGCCCGCTGCGCACTTTCACCAGTCATGTTCTGCACGACACCCGTCACCATCATCTGCAATCCCCCGCCGGCGCTGCTGGTGGAGATATAGATATCGACCCCGGTCTTGTCATCCCGACAAGGGGTGATGATCTGGTCACCGTCCAGGATTTTTCGACCGGATAGCTCCTCGATTTCCGCGATGGCATTCAGCACACCGCGCGTCACATCCTCGAACGGAGCCTCCACCGTCGTCGGCGCTTCTCCACGATAGGTCTGCCGATAGGTATCACCGACTCGTTCGATGAGAATGGCTTTGGTCGTGGTACTGCCGCAATCGGTCGCCACGATCACGTTGAGCGGGCCGTCGATTTTGTGAGGGGTGGCTGACGAAGACGTCATTGAGCCGTGGCTCCCTGTGGAGCAGACTTGGCTTCAATGATGGTGATGAGACGAGTCATGGTGTCACGACGCTCGAGCAATCGAGCAACTTGCTCGACTTCCTTGGTGTTAAACGCACAGTCCAGAATGGGCATCAGAAAATGCAGCGCCTGGCTGCCGAGAAAATTCATCGGTCCCATAGACTCCAAGAACATCGTCGCCGGCGCGGCCATCCGACGTTGAACGATGACCTCGGCAATGCGCTCCATCAACTGCACATCTTCAATGGCAAGGGGCTGATCCTCCGGCTGAACGGCAAAGGCATGGCGTAGCCCCGCTCGCACTTTGGCCAGCTTCTCTACCATCGTTTCATTGAAGAGTGATCGCATAAGTGCAGATCAGATAAGGGGAACCAGGAACGGGTCGCATTATATGAAGGGGGTAGAGGAGAGTCAATTCAACGATGCGTAGCTCATTGGTTTTCTTGACACCCGCTGAGAAATTCCGGACTATGCAGGGACTGTGAGTACAAAGGAACAGAATGAGCGCAAGTTTCCGACTTGGCAACATTTGAAGGACGGAGGAAGACGCTACTGGCTTGATGTTCGTGGCCATTCAGGATGGAAAGCACGGTATGTCAAAGAAGTTGACGCTAGAGAGGTTACAGTCCGTTTCTATCAGGAGATCTACGACGAAAATGGGCTATTGGTTGAGGTTCATGACAAGTATCCAGTAGACTTAGGACATCGAAAGGTCTAACGAGCATGGAACCTATCACACATAAGATCGTTGCTGAAAAACTTGCCGCCTACCTGCGACATGAGTTGTCCTTAGACTGCCTTGTATCCTGGGCAGAATCGGCAATGATGGACGGCGAGTTTGATCCAACTACTCTTCCGACCATTCGTGACGTTGTGGCGAGGATCGGTGTCGCCGACGTGCGCGCATTCGGTCTCACATGGGACGACTGCGAGCAACTCCTCACTCAGCTTGGCTATTCCGCACAAGTCAACATCGTCGCTCGGTAGCTTTCTTCCTCATCTCACCGAAACCCTGTCCTGAGCAATCTCGTCATCTTACTGCAAGATTTTTCTGCTCACCGTTTACGCAGAAGAGCCAACCCCGTCTAAAGACTATGGCTGTAGACAATGTCCTACCCTTACACGGAGGCGTGGCGTGATGATGAGCACATGGAAACCACCGGTAGTACTGGCGGCTCTCACTGTTGTGCTAGCAGGAATGCTGTGTGGAGCAGGAGTCCAATCTGCTGCTGCGGAGGGGATCTTCGATGATGTGAATCTTGGGCTGTTCTCCATCGGCGGTCGTGCGACCTATTTTGATCCCAAAGACGGAGACGCGAACTGGTTCGGCGGCGGGCAACTTCGCCTCCACCCGTTCAAATTTCTGGCCGTTGAAGGCTCCGTCGACTATCGCAAGACCGACATCAATTCGACCACCGTCCGAACCTTTCCCGTTCAAGGGTCCCTCTTGATCTATCCGCTTGGCACCAAGCGGCTTTCGCCTTTCCTCCTCGGAGGGGCCGGCTGGTACTTTACGAATGTCGAAGGCCCTCACGGCTTCGACAAAACGCAACATCGGTTCGGGGCCCATGTGGGAGGAGGCCTCCAGCTCTTTCTCAGCGAACATCTCTCACTCGACGGTACCTACCGCCATATCTGGCTTGAGAACATCGAGTCGAAGGATGCCAGCCTGCATGATAAGCAATTCCAGGATAACGGACACATGGTGACCTTTGGGCTAAATTTGCACTTTTAGCACAGCCGGCGTAAGCGCATTCCGCTCAAGTGGTATAATGCGCTGCCATAGCCAACGAGCGGCAGTTGGTTTAAACTCATTCGCATGAGTACGACCATAGGTTGAGCTTGAGCCACAGATTGTTATGCAGGGCACGAAGGCCTAGATTTGCGTATGAAGTTTGAATGGGATCTGCGCAATGCTGAAAGCAACCTTCGCAAACACGGTGTCTCATTCGATGAAGCAGGTTCGGTCTTTCTGGATCGTCTAGCCCTTTCAGGCCCCGATCCAGATCACTCTGTCAGCGAACTGCGGTATATTACCTTTGGAATGTCCCGCTTGGGTCGGCTGCTGGTTGTTTCACATACATATCGGGCCAATGCCATTCGGATTATCAACGCCCGTCGTATGACAAGCAGCGAAAGGAAATTATATGAAGAAGGATAAAGACGACATGCGCTCGGAGTACAAGCGCTCGGACTTTACAAGACTGGAAAGAGGACAATTTTATCCGGCAATAGCGGCAGGAACTTCTGTCGTCTTGCTGGAGCCAGCCATTGCTAAGGCTTTTCCTACCTCAAAGGCGGTTAATGAAGCACTGGCCGGCTTACTCCTACTGACTGAGAAAACAACACGCATCACCCGACGCTCAACCCGAAGGCGCAGAAAGGGAGCCCGCACCGCTTAAGTATTCCCTAACTCTGCTGTTACGAGCAGCCCTCTCCGAAGAACTGCACGGATTGATCATCCTATGCGCCCCTTCAACCTCACCAGAGACCACTGCGAACACCTTCTTCGCAAACTCAGAAATTCCGAAAAAGCCAGCATTGTCGCCAGATAGTGTTTCTATAATCTTCTCCTACAGGTTGAGAGCCTGTCTCTGCGCATGAAAGAGGATAATTCCATCGCTCCGCGTTATGACAAACGTTGACAAGTGTTTCAACACGCGCAAGAATCTTGCATTAGCCTGCCTGCATGAACGAGGCGTGTAAGCATATTCATTGATTATTCATCCAATGACGTTGATCGAACGAATTAACCAAGCATTTGGAATGGAGCCTCCCCCTCAAGAGCCTCTTGTTGATAAAGAATATCTGAATCCCAAGGGACAAGGAGATGAAGGGGCTACCGAGTATTTTTCAGGAAGACCTTGGTGGAAGCTTGATGTAGCATCGTTGGTTTACCACCGCGCGGCATTGTATATGCTCACGCCAGAAGTACTTCGATACTACTTGTCGGCATTTATGATTGCTGCTTTAGAAGAGCCGGAAAACTCAGATGAAATACCACACCTGATCATTTGGCATTTCGCCGATTATAAAGAACGTTTCTGGTCTGAACGCATTCGCGTACTAACAACTGAACAGCGTACTTCAGTTGCTGAATTCATCCACGCAGTTGCCGACAGATTTGATCATGAGGAAGGCTACGTTGAACAGGCCCTTCCCGGTCTCCAACTTGTGAACTCTGAAAACTAGCCAGCCCATTGTGATGGGCTCGCTGAGCCTGCACTTCACGCCAGCTTCGCTTGCCGCTCACTCGCAGTGTTAACTCTCTCCGTTTTGAATAACCCGCGCTGGAGCTGTCGAACATTGGCATCTACTCTTTCACCTTGCAAGAGCGGCCTGGTTGAATCCAGAACTGCGCGCATGGGCAGACTCCTTCTTCCGCCACTCTCTCTGAGGGCAGTGCGGCTCGGTCCTTACGTGCGCGCATCCACCGGGCGCCGCCTGATCTGATGGAAATCTGATGAGTCTTGCGTGCGCGGTCGGCAAGCACAGAGGATCAGCCGCGCTGCCAGTTCTTACTTTCCTTCTCCTTCAAAGTAAGAAGGGGAGTGGTCGACTGTCGTTCACTGCGCGCATGGAACGAGGCCCTTCGGAGGGCGCGCGTTCCGCGAGCAAGAAGGACGGTCGACCACACCACTCCCCTACGCCTTCTTCTCCCCTATCTTACTTTCCGTCCCATTCCGCAACCGTTCAATATTGTCCTTATGCTTGATCGCAATCAGCCCGCTTACAGTGAGGGAAAAGAGCATGAACGATATTGATGGGTGGATCAACGCGGCGATGACGGGGAAGAGTCCAAAGGCCGTCAGTGCGCCGCCGGAGGAGTAGCGCCAGATCGCGACGGCCGCAATCCAGGCCAGCAACAGCAAGAGCCCCACCAACGGCGACACACCCAGGACCGAGCCAAGTGCCGTGGCCACGCCCTTCCCGCCCTTGAATCCAAGAAACGGTGAAAAGAGATGCCCCAGAAATGGAGCCAGCGCGACAAGGAGAATCGCCCATTCATCTTGTAAGAGATACATCCCAGCAAAACCCATCACCCACCCTTTGCCCATATCGCCGATCAAGGTGAGGATGCCGGCTGGTTTTCCGGAGACACGCAGCACATTAGTAAACCCGACGTTCTTACTACCGACCGTGCGTGGATCTGGCAGCCCCATCGCTTTGGAGATGACCACCCCAAACGGCACTCCCCCCAACAGATAGCCAAGCACCACAAGCCCAATGATGAGTCCCTGCTGTTCCATCCTTCTACCTGTGCGATCGCTTCATGAAAACTTGTCCGGGTGCGCAAAAAACTCCAGCATCACCCGATTCAGATTGGGCCAATCCCGATGAGTTCCGGTTCCCTCGCAATATACCGTTGGACCGTTTGCTGCACAATCCTGGTAGGCCACACACCCGCCTTCAATGTTCTTGGTCTTCGTACTATTACAATGGTTACACCCAGCCCACCAGGCTGATGTTTGTGCACCCCAACCGGGAAACAGACTGTCGTTCTTCCCGTGCATGATCATGACTGGCATCGGATCTCGACATTGAACCGCCTCGAGATCCTTGCCCGTCACCCCGGCGGCGCTCGGGGCGATAGCGGTCGGCACCTTCTTCGTCTTGTCGAGCACCGCCAGCATCAATGAAGCCGTGCCTCCATCTGAATGGCCGGTGGCATAGACCCTCTTCTCATCAATGC
>Ga0224510_10000268_pt1 | contig 43190 bp, 51 predicted proteins | sample SF_May12_sed_USG_FD_170161 | JGI IMG/M metagenome (GOLD analysis project Ga0224510, IMG submission 170161) | Sediment microbial communities from San Francisco Bay, California, United States - SF_May12_sed_USGS_4_1 | ecosystem: Environmental > Aquatic > Marine > Sediment | place: USA: California... | reverse complement strand
GCGCACCAGGCGCTGCGCGAGGACGCCCAGCAGGCTCGAAGCGAGCAGGTAGGGCTCGACCCCCATGTCGGTGAGGCGCGTCGTCGCGCTGATGGCGTCGTTGGTGTGCAGCGTGGCGAGCACGAGATGGCCCGTCAGGCTCGCCTGCACCGCGATCTGCGCGGTCTCCAGGTCGCGGATCTCGCCGATCATCACCACGTCCGGATCGTGGCGCAGGATCGAGCGCAGCGCGCGCGCAAAGGTCATGCCGATGCGCGGATTGACGTGCGTCTGCGACACCCCGGCGAGCTCGTACTCGACGGGGTCCTCCACCGTCATGATGTTCAGGCCGAGCGAGTCGATGCGCGACAGGGCCGCGTACAGCGTCGTGGTCTTGCCCGACCCGGTGGGGCCGGTCACCAGCACGATGCCGTGCGGTTGGTGGATGAGCTTGTCGACGCTCGCCAGGATCCCGGGCGCCATGCCCAGGGCGGGCAGCTCGAGCTTTCCTTCTTCCTTGTCGAGCAGCCTGAGCACCGCGCGCTCGCCGTGCGTGGTGGGCAGCGTGGCGACCCGCACGTCGATCTGCCGGCCCGCGAGCCGCAGCGAGATGCGCCCGTCCTGCGGCAGGCGCTTCTCGGCGATGTCGAGGTTCGCCATCACCTTGATGCGCGAGAGCATCGCCGCGTGCAGGGCCGGGTGCGGCTCTACGACGTTCTGCAAGGTGCCGTCCACCCTGAACCGGACCACAAGGCGCGACTCGTAGGGCTCGATGTGGATGTCCGAGGCGCGCTGGCGCAGGGCCTGCGTGAGCAGCACGTTGATCATGCGGATGATCGGCGCGTCGTTCTCGGAATCGAGCAGGTCCTCGACCCTGGGCATCTCGCGCACCAGGCGCGAGAGATCCATGTCCTGCTCGAGGTTGTCGGCGACGTAGGCGGCCGACTGATTGGCGCGCGTGTAGGCGTCGGCCAGCTGGCGCTCGAACGCCTCAGCCGGCTCGACGCGGGCCACGCGGATCGGCACCCCGAGCACGCGCCGCAGCTCGGCGAGCGCCTGCGCCCTCGCCCCCTCGCGCAGGCAGACCGTCGCCTCCTGCGCCGAGAGCTCGAGCAGGAGCGCGCCCTGGGCCCTGGCGAACTGGTAGGACACCAGGCGGACCGGTGATTCGCGCGTGTCTGCCATGACGCGCCGCTCAGTCGCCCAGGGGCGGCAGTTCCGGAGGGGGGTACTCCGGAAGGATGGGGTGCGCCGGGGCCTTGGTGGCCTGCTGCTCTTCGAGCATGCGCCGGTAGCGCTCGGCGGACGCAGTGCTGTGCGTCACGGCGTCGCGCAGCACGACCGGCCGCAGGAACACCATGAGGTTGGTCTTGGTCTGCTTGCGCGTCTCGTAGCGGAAAAGATGCCCAAGGATCGGAATGTCGCCGAGCAGCGGCACCTTCTCGACGCCGACGCGCACGTCGTCCTGCACCAGGCCGCCGAGCGCGACGATCTGGCCGTCATCGATGAGCACCATGGACTCGATGGCGCGCTTGTCGGTGACCACGCCGGCGCTGGTGACGTCGCGCACCGCCGAGGCCTCCTGGTAGATCTGCAGCCTGACCGTGCCCCCTTCGGAGACCTGCGGCTTGACCCGCAGCGTCAGGCCGACGTCGCGCCGCTCGATGGTCTGGAACGGCGTGACGGTCGTGGCGGAGCCGGTCTGCGCGTATTGCCCGGTGATGAAGGGCAGGTTCTGGCCGATGACGATCTTCGCTTCCTCGTTGTCCAGCGTGAGCAGGTTCGGCGTGGACAGGATGTTGGCTTTGGCGGTGGTCTCGAGGGCGCGGGCGAGCATGGCGAGGTTGGTCACGGTGCCGATGCCGGGGATGGTGACCTGCCCGCGCACCACGCCGACGTTGATGCCGGTCCCCAGCGAGCCGAGGTTGATCGACGCGTCGGTGATATTGGCGCCCGTCCCGGTGCCGCTGAAGTTGGTGCCGCCGAGGCCCTGGCTCTGGGGCAAGGTGAGATCCGGGACCGATTGCCACTGCACGCCGAATTCGGCGGCATTGTCCGCGGTCATTTCCACGATCAGCGCCTCCACGTAGACCTGCGCACGGCGCACGTCGAGCTTGTCGATGATCGCCTTGATGTGCGCGAACACCGCATCGGGCGCCGAGATGAGCAGCGCGTTCGAGGCGGGATCCGCCTGCACCATGCCGCCCGGCTGCGCGCCGGCGGGCTGCGCTCCGGCGCCGCCCTGGGCGCCGCCCGCGGGGGAGCTTGTCTGCACCGGGGCGGCCTCCCCCGAAAGAATGCCGCGCAGCGTCTGCGCCACGCGCGTCGCCTCGGCGTTCTTGAGGTACACGACGTGCACGTTCGCCGCGGTGCCGGTCTGCACGTCGAGCTGGCGCACGAGCGACCGCACCTGCTCGATGCGCGCCGGGTTCTCCGAGCGCACGACGATGCTGTTGGTGCGCGGATCCTGCGCGAGATACATGCGCGCCGACTGGTCGATCGCGCCCGCCTGGCCCGGGGTCCCGACCACGCTGTCCGGCAGAACCCGGTTCAAGGTCTGCAGCACGTCCGCTGCCGCCGCGTAGCGCAGCGGGATGACCACGGGCTCGCCGCCCCCGCCGGGGCGGTCGATCGCGTCGATGATGCGCTCGATGCGGCGCAGGTTGTCGCCGTAGTCGGTGATCACCAGGGAGTTGTTGCCCGGAAACGCCGCGATCGTGTTGTTCGGGCTGATGATCGGCCGCAGTACCGGCATCAGCTGCGCGGCCGAAGTGTACTTGAGGTTGTAGACCTGGGTCTGCAGCTGGTCTCCCCTCGCCGCGCCGCGCGGCCCGGCCGCCCCGCCGTGCAGCTTCGCGTCGGCTTCCGGCAGGATCTTGGTCACGTTGCCGCTCTCCACCGCGGTGAAGCCCTGCAACCGCAGCGCCGACAGGAAGATCCCGTACACCGACGAAGTCGGCACCGGGCGCGACGAGACGATGTTGATCGTGCCGCGCACCCGCGGATCGATGAGGAAGTTGCGGTTGGTCATCTTGCCGACCGCGGCCGCGACCGATTCGATGTCGGCGTTGACGAAGTTGAGCGTCACCGGCTCATCCGCCCCGCGCGCGGCGCCGGCGACGAGCAGGCAAGCGGCGAGCAGCGCGAGCGAGGCGCGGCGCATTATCGGCGCGCCGGCGCAGGCTTGGGCTGCGGCTGCGGCGCCGCCTGCGCCTTGCGGCGCTCCAGCTCGATGCGCTCCGGCACTCCCTGGCGCAGGACCACTACGTGATCCGGATGCACTTCCTGCAGCAGGATTCCTTCGGCAACCGGCTCGCCTGCCGCAACGATCGCCGGCCGGCTGCCCTGCGCGGAGAGGATCGCGCGCCCTGCCGTCGGTGTCGGGCCCGAAAAGACGCCGAGCAGCGTGAACCCCGTCGCAAGAGTTGCGCTGCTCGACTTCGCCTGGCCACTGTCCGCCAAACCGAACAGGCTCCCGGCGACCGGCACGCCCGGCCGCGACTCGGCTGTATCTGCGAGCGTTCCCGGCGCAGCCACCGCGCGCGGCGACGCCGCGATCCACGTCCAGTGCGCGAGTCCCATGGCGAGCACCACCACCAGCCCGAGCTCGAGCAGGTCGATCCACGCCTCGTGCCGGATCCAGCGGATCAATGTCTCTCCATTGTCGCGGGGCAATCACCAGAGGGCCGCGAGCCCCAACTCTCAAGGTATAGTACACCGTCCAATCAGGGGGTTAACCGCAGGTCATGCGTCACACAAACCCCGCAAGGCCGAGCCGAAATCTGCCCCGACGGGGCAGCCGCGCGCACGGCTTCACGCTCATCGAGATCATGGTCGTCGTCGTGATCCTCGCCATCCTCGCGGCGCTGATCGTGCCGCGCATCATGAGCCGCCCGGACGAGGCCAGGGTGATCGCCGCGCAGCAGGACATCCGTACGATCGTCCAGTCGCTCAAGCTCTACCGCCTCGACAACATGCGCTATCCCACCACCGAGCAGGGGCTGGCGGCGCTCGTCAAGCCGCCCGACGCGCCGCCGCTCGCGCCGAGCTGGAAGGCGGGCGGCTACCTCGAGCGCCTGCCGCGCGACCCCTGGGGCAACAGCTACCAGTACCTCAATCCCGGCATCCGCGGCGAGATCGACGTGTTCAGCTTCGGCGCCGACGGCGCCGCCGGCGGCGAGGGCTTCGACGCGGACATCGGCTCCTGGAGCCTGTGATGCGCGCCGGCCGCAGCGCGCGCCATGCGGGCTTCACCCTCATCGAGATCCTGGTCGTGATGTGCATCATCGGCGTGCTGTCGGCCGCGCTCGTGTTCGCCGCAGGGCCAGGCGATGCCTCGAAGGCGCGCACCGAGGCACGACGCCTGGCGACGCTGCTCGAGCTGGCGCTCGCCGAGGCGCGCGCGAGCGGCGAGAGCATCGCGTGGTCGCCGGTGCCGGGGGGCTACGCGTTCTTCCGCAAGAACGAGGAAGGCGAGTGGAAGGACTTCCCCGCCGACAGTCCATATCGTCGCAGGTCGCTGCCCGGCGGCGTGACGCTCGGCGCGGTGCAGCTCGACGCGCAGCCGCTGCAGCCCGGCGGGCGCGTCGTCATCGCGCGCTACGGACTGAGCGGCGCGATCCGGGCGACGCTCGCCGGCGGCGGCGCGAGCATCACGCTGCGCGGCGGCGCGCTCGGGCGCATCTCGCTCGAGCCCGGCGCGGCCCCGCAGCCGAACGCGCTTCTCCATGAAGAAATCCCGCGGCTTCACGCTGGTTGAGGTGCTGGTGGCGCTCGCCATCGTCGCCGTCGCGCTCGCCGCGGCGGGGCGATCCGTGGCGCTCTCCACCGACAGCGCGCTCGAGCACAAGCTGCGCGTGCTCTCCGGCGTGGTTGCGGAGAACCGCATGGCGGAGCTGGCGGCACGACGCGCCTGGCCCGGCATCGGCCTGAGCGAAGGCATCGAGCGCCAGGGCGGCGTCGACTTCCACTGGCGCGCCGAGGTGTTCGCCACGCCGCATCCGCGGCTGCGCCGCGTGGAGATCCGGGTGACGGCACCGGCCGATCCCGCGCACGAGCTGCGCCACCTCGTCGGCGTGCTCTCGAGGGAGTTCTAGCGTGCGCCAGCGCGGCTTCACGCTTCTCGAGCTGCTCGCGGCCATGGCAGTGCTCGCGGTGCTGGGGACGCTGAGCTTCCGTGGCCTGAGCTCGGTGCTCGATGCCGAGTCGCGCCTGCAGGCGGAGACGCGCCGCTGGACCGACGTGTCGCTGCTCTTTTCCCAGCTCGGCGAAGACATGCTGATGGCGGTCGAGCGCACGCGCCGCGACGCCGCCGGCCGCGCGAGCCCGGCGCTGCGGCTGGCTGGCGCGGCGCGCGAACCGGCGGATGCCGAGGACGCGCAGCTGGTCGTCTCGCGCCTCGGCATCGGCGAAGGCGCTGCGGCGCAAAGCGCGCTGCGCCGTGTCGGCTATCGCCTGCGCGACGCAAAGCTCGAGTACCTGGTATGGCCGTCGCCGGACAGCGCGCCCGGCGCACAGCCCGCCGTCCACGTGATCCTCGAGGGTGTCAGCGAGCTGCGATGGCAGGCGCTGCACGCGGACGGCCGCTGGGTCGATGCCTGGCCTGTGGGCTCGGCGGCGGAGAGCTTGCCGCGCGCAGTTTCCGTCCAGCTCGCGCTGGCCGGCGGCGTCGAGGTCACGCGCATCCTGGCCCTGAGATGAGCGCCGGACTACGCCAGCGCGGCGCCGCCGTGATCCTTGCCATGCTCATCGTGGCGCTCGCGGCGATGGCGGCCGTATCGTTGCTGCAGCAGCAGGACCTCGCCCTGCGCCAGCTGACGACCGCGCGCGACTACGAGCAGGCCACCTGGGTCCTCAAGGGCGGCGCGCAGTGGGCGCGCTCGATCCTCTGGCAGGATGGCCGTGCCTCCAGGGTGGACCATACCGGCGAGCTGTGGGCGAGCGGCCTGCCCGCCACGGACATCGAGCAGGGGACGGTCGGCGGCGAGATCAGCGACCAGCAGGGACTGTTCAACGTCAACAACCTGGCCCTCGAGGCAAGGGCAAGCGCTCGCGACATCGAGGCGTTCCGGCGATTGCTGGCGGCGATCGGCCTGAACGCCGATCTGGCGCAAGCCATCGCCGACTGGATCGACGCCGACGGGGAAGCGCTGCCCGAGGCCGGCGTCGAGGACGAGTACTACCTGCGGCTGCCGGCGCCGTATCGCGCGGCGAATCAGCCGGTCGTGGAGCTGGGCGAGTTGCTGCGCGTGCGCGGCATGGACGAGATGTCCCTGGCGCGGCTGCGCGCCTTCGCGACGGCGCTGCCGCGGCGCACCCCGGTGAATGTCAATCTGGCCTCCCCCGAGCTACTGCACGCGATGGTGCCCGGGCTGACGCTGGAGGAAGCTCGCGTGCTGGCTGCCAGCCGGGCCAAGGCGCCTTTTCGCAGCCCGGATGAATTCCAGGAGAGGCTGCCCCGGCGGGACCTGAAATGGATCGAAGGGACGCTCTCGGTGGGCAGTGAGCACTTCATGGTGCGCGGCCGCGCGACCGTCGGCAGAGCGGACGTGCGCATGGAAGCCCTCCTGCAACGCGATGGCGCGACCATGCCCGTCATCGTCTGGCAGCGCATGCAATGACGACCTGCCGCATCCGGGTCACGCGGGATACGCCGGACTCGGGCGCCTTCGAGTGGGTGACGCTCGGCAAGGCGGGCGAGGTGCTCGCCTCGGGCTCCGGCAACCTGGCCCAGCCGCCGGTCGAAGGCCCGTGCGAGCTCGTGCTCGCGAGCGACCTGGTGCTCCTCGAGCGGGTCGCCGCTGCCCCCTCGCAGCAGCGCCGGCTCGGTTCGGCGCTGCGCTACCTCGCGGAGGAGCTCGCCCTGCCCGACCCCGAGCGGCTGCACGTTGCGGCCGCGCCGGGCCCGGAGCGCAATGCACTTTGCCTGGGAATCGTCGATCGCCAATGGCTGGCGGCGCTGTTGGAGAAGCTCAGCGGCGCCGGCCTCGTCGCTACCGCTGCCTATCCGGAGAGCCTGCTGCCGACGCTCCTGCCGCACACGTGGACTGTCGTGTGGGCGGAGCGCGAGGGTTTCGTGCGCACCAGCGAAAGCGAAGCCGTCACGTTGGACGCCACGCTGCAGGACGGCGTGCCCACCGGCCTGCGCCTGGCCCTGGAGCAGGCGCGCGTCGCGAGCAGCCGGCCGAACGCGCTCGTCGTGCGCTGCGGCCGGCAGGTCGCCGCGCCGGACGCCGATGCCTGGTCCGAGGCGCTCGGCGTATCCGTGGAGCTGGGGCCGGCGTGGCACTGGTCGGACGCACAACGCCGCCCGGTGCTGGAACTGCTGCAGGGGGAATTCGCCTCCCGCAGGGGGACGGCTCCGTGGCTGGAGCAGCTGCGGCGCCCTGCGCTCATGGCCGCGGTGCTGCTTGCGCTCGCTTCCTTCGGCCTGGCGCTCGATTGGGGCGCGAAGGTGCGCGAGCGCAACGCGCTCCTCGAGGAGATGCGTGCCGTCTATCGCGAGACCTTCGGCGAGCGCGCGACCGTCGTGGATGCGCCCCTGCAGATGAATCGCGCGCTCGCCGAGCTCCGCCAGCGCGCCGGGCACGTGGGTCCCGGCGACTTCCTCGCGCTGATCGACGTCGCCGCCGACCTCCTGCCCAGCGGCGCGAGGCAGCACATCGAGGGGCTCTCCTACGATGGAGCGACGCTGACCGTGACCTTGCGGCCTTCGGCGGCGCAGCAGGGCGCCGCGCTCCTCCAGGAGCTGCGCGGGAAGACGCCGCCTGCAGGCTACGTGATGACGCCGCAGGAAAGCGCGGCGGGCGGCGGCCTCCTGATTCGCCTGCGCGAGAAACGCGGATCATGAACGTCGGCACCACGATCCAGGGTTACTGGAAAGCGATCTCCGCCAGAGAGCGTACCGTGCTGGCGATCGGGGCCGTTCTCGTGCTGGGCACCGCGCTGTATCTCTTCCTGTGGGAGCCCGGCATGGCCGCGCGCCGGTCGTTGTCCGCTTCGCTGCCGCGACTTCGCGCGCAGCTCGAGGACATGCGCTGGCAGCGCGATGAGGTGCTCGCCCTGCGCAAGAAGCTCGGCGCGTCGTCCTCGCGCGGCGACGTCGCAGCCACGCTGCGCGCGTCCGCAGGCCAGGCGCAGTTTGCGTCAGCGGTCGAGGGCATCGAGGCTCTACCCGGCGGCAAGGCACGCATGCAGGCCGGGCCCGTGCCGTTCCACGCCTGGCTGGCCTGGGCCGACAATCTCCACCGCGAGCTGGGCATTCGCATCGACGCCTGCGCCATCTACGCGCTCGATCAGCCGGGAATGGTACGGCTCGAAGCGGGCTTCTCCGGCGGGGGCACGCCGTGACGCGTCAGCGCATCGTGCTGTATTGCGTCGTGGGGATCGTCGCCTACGTCGTGGCGCTCGTCGCGACCCTGCCGGCGACGTGGATCTCGCGCGCTCTGGAGCGGGTGTCATCGGAGAAGCTGCTGCTGCGCGACCCGGCAGGAACGATCTGGAGCGGTCGTGCGCGGGTGTACGCGAGAGAGCACTCCGGCCCGCCGCTCGAGCTCGGCGAGCTGCGCTGGAAGACTGCATGGACAGCGCTATTCGCGGGCAGGCTGTCCACCGACATCGCCTTTGGCGGCGCGAGCCCACCCACGCACGTAGAGCTTTCGCCATTTGGCCTGTCGGTGCAGGGGCTCGACGTTTCATTGCCCGGGCGGGCGCTCGCGAGCTTTGCGCCGGCGCTGGAGACCTTCGGCCCCCAGGGCGTGCTGCGCGTGCGGTCCGACAACCTGCGTGTCGAGGCGGATTCGATCCTCGGCCTGGCGGAGATCGAGTGGCGCCAGGTGCGCTTCTCGCGCGCGCCGGGGCTCGTCCTGGGATCGCACGTCGCGCGCCTGCGCGGCGGGGGCAGCAAGGTCGACATCGAGCTCGGGACTCTGGACGGTCCCCTGCGACTGAGCGGCAAAGGAACGTGGGACCCCAAGGCGGGACTGGCGATGGCCGGGTCGGCGGAGCACGGACCCCAGGGACCGCCTGCGCTGGTCGAGTTCCTGAAGGCCGTGTGCACGAACTACCGCAACAACCGCTGCGGATTCCGCTTCGCGCTCTGAGGGGACTGGTGCCGGCTGACGGAGTCGAACCGCCGACCAACGGTTTACAAAACCGCTGCTCTACCAGCTGAGCTAAGCCGGCCCGAAATGGGGTCAGAACAACTTTTCCGGTCGCAGCTGGAAAAGTTGTTCTGACCCCATTTTCCACTATTTGACGATGCGGTAGATGCGCCCGCGCTTCTTGCCGCGCGTGGGCGAGCCCTTCTTCAGCATCGTGCCGAAATTGTGGCTGTTGTCGCCCGCCGCCTTGGCCGCCTCGCGCATGCGCTGCTCGGCGAGGGACTCGTTGGCGCGCGCGGCGCCGTACTTGCGTTTCATGATGGCTCCTGGTTTTTCGTAATGCCTACTTGATCCGGCGCAGCGTGGGCTTGCCGCCGCCGGGCCTCTTCGGCGGCTCCTGCGCGGGCGCGGGCAGCGCCGCCGGCGCCTCGCGCGGCGCGGCGGGCTCGGCCTCGGCCACCGCCTGGGTCACCGGCTTGGGCGAGTCCACGTCGAAGGTCATGCCGTGCCCGGTCTCGCGCGCGTACACCGCGTACACGTTGCCGACCGGCACCGAGATCTGCCGCGCCACCCCGGCGAAGCGCGCCGAGAACTCGACCAGCTCGTTGCCGATCTGCAGCTTGTGCACGGCCGACGGTGAGACGTTGAGGGTGATTTCGCCGTTCTTCACGTATTCCGAGGGCACCTGGGTGCGCGAGTCCACCTTGACCGCGAGATGCGGCGTGTAGCCGTTGTCCACGCACCACTCGTACAGCGCGCGCAGGATGTACGGCTTGGTGGAGATCTCGCTCACTTGCGCATGACTTTTTCGGACGGGGTGAGCGCCTCGATGAACGCCGGGCGCGAGAAGATGCGCTCGGCGAACTTCATGAGCGGCGCCGCGGTCTTGCCGAGCTTGATGCCGTAGTGGTCCAGGCGCCACAGCAGCGGCGCGATGGCGACATCCAGCATCGTGAAGTCGTCGCCCAGCATGTGCTTGGTGCGCGTGAACACCGGCGAGAGCTCGATCAGGCGGTCGCTGATCTGCTGGCGCGCCTTCTCCACCTGCTTTTCCTTGCCGGACTCGATCGGCTCGATCTGGCTGAAGAGCTCGGCTTCCAGGTTGAACAGCATCAGCCGCGCGCGTGCGCGCATCACGGGATCGGCGGGCATCAGCTGCGGGTGGGGAAAGCGCTCGTCGATGTACTCGTTGATGATGTTCGACTCGTACAGGATCAGGTCGCGCTCGACCAGCACCGGCAGGCGGTTGTACGGGTTCATGACCGCCAGGTCCTCGGGCTTGTTGTACATGTCCACGTCGATGACCTGGAAGTCCATGCCCTTCTCGTACAGCACGAAGCGGCAGCGGTGGCTGAAGGGGCACGTCGTGCCGGAATACAGTTGCATCATGAGGCGGGGGTCCTGGTAAGTACGCCGGGCGGCCTCGGCCGCCCGGCAACGAAAAGCCCGGTTCTGGCGCGCGGGCGCTCTAGCGGATGTCCTTCCAGAACGCCTTCTTCATCGCGTAGGCGAAGACGAAGACCACGCCGAGCACGAACAGCACGACGATGCCGATGTTCTTTCGCGACTGCGCCGAGGGCTCGCCGACGTACACGAGGAAGTTCACGAGGTCGCGCACCGTGCGGTCGTACTCGACCGCGTTCTGCTCGGCCTGCAGCTTCCACAGCACGTGCGGCATGGCAGCGTTGGGGAACACCTTGTTGTTCCAGCCCGATGGCGTCTTGTCGTCCCGGTAGAACGTGCGCAGGTAGGTGTACAGCCAGTCGGCGCCGCGCGAGCGGGAGATGACGGAAAGATCGGGCGGCGGCACGCCGAACCAGGCCTTGCCGTCCTGCACGCTCATCGACACCTTCATCGTCTCGCCCACCTTGTCGGCGGCGAACATGAGGTTGTCGCGGATCTGCGCTTCGGTCAGGCCGAGGTCGGTGAGCCGGTTGTAGCGCATGAACTGCGCGCCGTGGCAGTTGAGGCAGTAGTTGACGAAGGTGCGCGCGCCGGCCTGCAGGCTGATCACGTCGCGCGGCTCGATCGGCGCACGGTCGAGCGGGTGGCCGCCGCCGGCGGCGAGCAGCGTGGCGGGAACGAAGGCGAGCGCGGCTAGCAGTGTCTTCATGGTCGCGGCCCTCACATCGTCACCCGGTCGGGCACCGGCTTGGTCTTGTCCTTCGCCGTGTACCAGGGCATGAGAATGAAGAAGGCGAAGTAGAGGATCGTGCACAGGCGCGCCACCCAGGTGGCGCGGTCCTTGGTGTCGAGCACGCGGTCCATCATCGAGCCCTCGGTGGCCGAGAACTGGCCCCAGACCGTCGTCGGCTCGATGCCCAGGTAGCCGAGGATCAGGAAGGCCACCACGAACAGCGCGAGCGCGCCCTTGTAGTACGCGCCGCGGTAGCGGATGGACTTGACCGGCGAGCGGTCGAGCCACGGCAGGAAGAACAGGATCAGCACCGCGATGCCCATCGCCAGCACGCCCGGGAACTGCGAATTGAACAGCGGCGGCACCGCGCGCAGGATCGAGTAGAAAGGCGTGAAGTACCACAGCGGCGCGATGTGCTCGGGCGTCTTCAGCGGATCGGCGGGGATGAAGTTGTTGTGCTCGAGGAAGTAGCCGCCCAGCTCCGGCATGAAGAACATCACGATGGCGAAGATGGCGAGGAACACGATCGCGCCGACCGTGTCCTTCACGGTGTAGTAGGGATGGAACGGGATGCCGTCGAGCGGCTTGCCGTTCGCGTCCTTCGTCTTCTTGATCTCGATGCCGTCAGGGTTGTTCGAGCCCATGTCGTGCAGCGCGAGGATGTGCGCGACCACGAGGCCGAGCAGAACTAACGGGATGGCGATGACGTGCAGCGCGAAGAAGCGGTTCAACGTCGCGTCCGACACGACGTAGTCGCCGCGGATCCACAGCGCGATGTCCGGCCCGATGAAGGGAATCACGCCGAACAGGTTGACGATCACCTGCGCGCCCCAGTAGGACATCTGGCCCCAGGGCAGGAGGTACCCGAGGAAGGCCTCGGCCATCAGCGAGAGGTAGATCAGCACGCCGAAGATCCAGATCAGCTCGCGCGGCTCCTTGTGCGAGCCGTACAGCAGCGCGCGGAACATGTGCAGGTAGACCACGACGAAGAAGGCCGAGGCGCCCGTCGAGTGGATGTAGCGGATGATCCAGCCGCCCGGCACGTCGCGCATGATGTACTCGACCGAGCCGAACGCGAGCCCGGCGTCGGGCTTGTAGTTCATGGTGAGGAAGATGCCGGAGACGATCTGGATCACCAGCACCAGCATCGACAGCACGCCGAAGTAGTACCAGAAGTTGAAGTTCTTGGGCGCGTAGTACTCGGCGGCATGCTTGCGCCACTCCTCGGCGACCGAGGGCATCCTCGAGTCGAACCAGTCCCACAGGGCCATCAGGCGGGAAGCCATCGCTCAGGCCCCTTTCGTGTCGTCGCCGATCAGCAGCTTGCTGTCGGACAGGAACTGGTAGGGCGGCACCACGAGGTTGGTGGGTGCCGGAGCCCCGCGAAACACGCGGCCCGCGAGATCGAACTTGGAGCCGTGGCAGGCGCAGTAGAAGCCGCCGCCCCAGTCGGCGCCCATCTCGTCCTTGGCGTCGGCGGGCTTCATCTGCGGCGAGCAGCCCAGGTGCGTGCACACGCCCTCCATCACCACCACGTCCGGCTTGAGCGAGCGGTACTCGTTCTTCGCATACTCGGGCTGCGTCGAGTCCTTGGAGCCCGGGTCGGTCAGCTTGCCGGTCACGGTCTTGAGCGAGGCGAGCATCTCCTGCGTGCGCCGGATCACCCACACCGGCTTGCCGCGCCACTCGAAGACCTTCATCTCACCCGGCGCGATCGAGGAGATGTCCACTTCGACCGGCGCGCCGGCCGCCTTGGCGCGTTCCGAGGGCAGCATGCTCGCCACGAAAGGCACCGCCGCGCCGACCGAGGCCGCGCCGCCGACCACGGTGGTCGCGACGACGAGATTACGGCGCGTCTTGTCCACTTTCTTCTGTTCGCTCATGGGCTTGATTCGGGATGGGAGAGAGTGAGGGGATGCGGAAGAGGCGACATTCTAGCGGCCGGGTGCCGGGATGTCCACGATTTCCGGTCTAAGCGGTTCAATTTGCAGGGATTTGTGCTAGATTGACCAAACGTCATGTTGCACCGCCTCTGGCTGATCTTCGCGCAGTCGGCCACCGTCTGCGTCGCCATCCTGTTCGTCGTCGCGACGTTCAAGCCCGAGTGGCTGCCCGTGCGCCCCGAGCCGGCGCCCAAGCCCGTGGCGAGCGCGCCTGCGCCTGCGACGGTGCCGGCGATCGCCGTATCCGCCGGCCCCGCGCCCGCCGGCTCGTTCCACGACGCGGTGACGCGCGCCATGCCCGCGGTGGTCAACATCTCGACCACCAAGGAAGTGCCGGTGCAGCGCAGCCCGCTGCTCAGCGATCCCCTGTTCCGGCGCTTCTTCGGCGACCAGTTCGGCGAGGACACGCAGCGTGCGGCGAGCCTGGGCTCGGGGGTGCTCGTCAGCGCCACGGGCTACATCCTGACCAACCACCACGTGGTCGACGCCGCCGACGAGATCAAGGTCGCGCTCTCCGACGGCCGGACGATGCTCGCCAAGGTGGTGGGCATCGATCCGGAGACCGACCTGGCGGTGCTGCGCGTGGACGCCGAGCGGCTTCCGGCGATCACGTTCGGCCGCTCGGAGGCGCTGCGCATCGGCGACCAGGTGCTCGCCATCGGCAACCCGTTCGGCGTCGGACAGACGGTCACCTCGGGCATCGTCTCGGCGCTCGGCCGCAGCGGCCTGCACATCAACACCTTCGAGAACTTCATCCAGACCGACGCCGCCATCAATCCCGGCAACTCCGGCGGCGCGCTGGTCGACGCGCATGGCGACCTGGTGGGCATCAACACCGCCATCTACTCGCGCACCGGCGGCTCGATGGGCATCGGCTTCGCCATCCCGGTATCCACGGCGAAGACGGTGCTCGAGCAAATCGTGAAGAGCGGCTCGGTGACGCGCGGCTGGATCGGTGTGGAGGTGCAGGAGATCACGCCCGCGCTGGCAGAGTCGTTCAAGCTGGGCGACGCGCGCGGCGCGATCGTCGCCGGCGTGCTGCGCGGCGGCCCCGCGGACCGCGCCGGCGTGAAGCCCGGGGACGTGCTGACGGCGATCAACGGCAAGACGGTATCCGACCCGCAAGCCATGCTCAACCTGGTCGCGGGGCTGCAGCCCGGCTCCAGCGCGAAGATGTCGCTGCGCCGCCAGGCGCAGTCGCTCGATCTCGAGGTGACCGTGGGCCGGCGCCCGAAGCCGCAGCCGCGTGAGTAGAAAAATGGGGTCTGACCCCATTTTTCTTCCCCGCGACGCGGCGAGCATCCGCAAGCTCGCCGCGCGCTCGATGTTCGACCTGTTCTCCAGCATGAGCGAAGGCATGATGCTGGTCGACCGCTCGGGGCGGGTGGTGTGGATCAACGACAGCTACCGCAAGTTCCTGCCAGCGCTCGGCTTCCAGGGGCCGGAGGAGTTCGTGGGCCGCCCGGTGGAGGAAGTGGTGCCCAACACGCTCATGCGCCACGTGATCGAGACCGGCAAGCCGATCCTCATCGACCTGCTCACCAACAAGGCGGGCACGTTCGTCGTGAGCCGCATCCCGCTGCGCGACGAGGCGGGCGAGGTGATCGGCGCGCTCGGCATGGTGCTGTTCGACCACCCGGAGACGACGCTGCAGCCGCTGATCGCCAAGTTCGCGCGCCTGCAGCGCGACCTGGACGAGGCCAAGCGCGAGCTCGCCACGCAGCGCCGTGCGAAGTACACCTTCGCGAGCTTCGTCGGCTCCTCGCCCGCCGCGCTCGAAGTGAAGCGCCAGGCACGCCGCGCCGCGCAGACGCAGTCCAACGTGTTGCTGCTCGGCGAGACCGGCACGGGCAAGGAATTGCTCGCGCACGCCATCCACGCGGCCTCGGCACGCGCCGACAAGCCGTTCATCAGCGTCAACCTGGCCGCCGTGCCCGAGACGCTGCTGGAAGCCGAGTTCTTCGGCGTCGCGCCCGGCGCCTACACCGGCGCCGACCGCAAGGGCCGCGACGGCAAGTTCAAGCTCGCGGACGGCGGCACGCTCTTCCTGGACGAAGTCGGCGACATGCCGTTGCCGCTCCAGGCGAAGCTGCTGCGGGCGCTGCAGGAGCAGGAGGTCGAGCCGCTCGGCTCCAACAAGGTGATCAAGTTCGACGTGCGCGTGCTCGCCGCCACCAGCCGGGACCTGAAGGCGCTGGTCGCCGCGGGGCGCTTTCGCGAGGACCTGTTCTACCGGCTGAACGTCCTTCCCATCCGGCTGCCCGCGCTGCGCGAGCGCCGCGCCGACCTGGAGGCGCTCGCCGAGCACCTGCTGGAGAACATCGCCGCGCGCACCGGCATGCCGCAGCGCGAGCTCACGCCCTCGGCGATCGGCGCGCTCGGCGCGCACGACTGGCCCGGCAACATCCGCGAGCTGCGGAACGTGCTCGAGCAGGCAGCCATGCTCACCGACTCGGCGCGCCTGACAGCCGAGGACTTCGCCACCATCCTGCCGGCGAACGCCGCGCGCGAAGGGCGCGTCGGCGGCATGCGGCCGCTGCCCGAGCAGATCGCGGAACTCGAGCGCAGCTCGATCCGCCTCGCACTCGCGGCCACTGGCGGCAACAAGGTGTCGGCGGCGCGCATGCTGGGCATCTCGCGCGCGACCTTGTACGAGAAGCTGTCTGGAATGCGGACGTAGCGTCCGTTTATCGGACACGTCCTATCCTACTGTTTCGTTGAGACTTTAGATGGACGATGCCTGTTCTTCAGGCATCTGCGTCCACTACTGGGGCCCCGCGGGCAACATCATTTCAATCGAATCAAGAGCTTGCGTTTATGGCACGGGCATTGCGGGAGCAGGCTCTGCTTTCACGATCCTAGGAGGGAGCATGAAACGCATGACGCAGTGGCTCGTCGCGCCGGTTCTGGCCGCGGCGACCGGCCTGGCCTTCGCCCAGGCGCAAGAGCTCAAGATCGCGCACATCTACGGCAAGACCGGCCCGCTCGAGGCCTACGCCAAGCAAAGCCACACGGGCCTGATGATGGGCCTGGAGTACCTCACCGGCGGCAAGATGGAGCTGCTCGGCAGGAAAGTCGTCGTCATCGAGAAGGACACGCAGTTGAAGCCCGACATCGGCAAGGCGGCGCTCGCCGCCGCCTACGGTGACGACAAGGTGGACATTGCCGTCGGCCCGGTGAGCTCGGGCGTGGCGCTCGCGATGCTGCCGGTGGCCGAAGAGTACAAGAAGATCCTCATCGTCGAGCCGGCGGTCGCCGACTCGATCACCGGCGACAAGTGGAACCGCTACATCTTCCGCACCTCGCGCAACTCGACCCAGGATGCGGTCGCGGGCGCCGCCGCGCTTCCGGCCAACGCCTCGATCGCCATGCTGGCGCAGGACTACGCGTTCGGCCGTGACGGCGTGAAGGCGTTCAAGGAAGCCCTGGCCGCGGTCGGCTCGACGGCGAAGATCGTGCACGAGGAGTACGCGCCGCAGCAGACCACCGACTTCACCGCGCCTGCGCAGCGCCTGTTCGAGGCTCTGAAGGACAAGCCCGGCCGCAAGGTGATCGGCATCATCTGGGCGGGACCGCACCCGATGGCGAAGATCATGGACCTTAAGCCCGAGCGCTTCGGCATCGAGGTCGCGCCGGGCGGCAACATCCTGCCGGCCATGAAGGGCTGGAAGGCCTTTGCCGGCACGGAGGGCGCCATCTACTACTACTACGGCTTCCCGAAGAACAAGATGAACGAATGGCTGGTCGCCGAGCACCAGAAGCGCTTCGGCTCGCCGCCGGACTTCTTCACCGCGGGCGGCTTCGCCGCCGCAAGCGCCATCGTGGCGGGGGTCACCAAGGCCGGCGGCACCGACACGGAGAAGCTGATCGCGGCCATGGAAGGCATGTCGTTCGACACGCCCAAGGGCACGATGACCTTCCGCAAGGAAGACCACCAGGCGCTGCAGCCGATGTACCACTGGCGCATGAAGAAGGAGCAGAAGGGCGAGTGGGACCTGCTCGAGCTGGTGAGCGAGATCCCGGCGTCGAAGTTGCCGATCCCGATCAGAAGCAAGTAGGGGTGCCGGGGTGGCACACCCCGTCCTCGAGACGCACGGCCTGACGATCCGCTTCGGCGGGCACGTCGCGGTGAACGGAGTGTCCTGCGCTTTCGCGCCGGGCACCCTCACCGCGATCGTCGGGCCGAACGGGGCGGGCAAGACCACCTACTTCAACCTCATTTCGGGGCAGCTGAAGGCCTCCGCCGGCCGGGTGTCGCTATTCGGCGAGGACGTGACGCGGCTCAGCGCACCCCAACGCACGCACCGCGGCATCGGCCGCGCCTTCCAGCTGACCAACCTGTTCCCGCGCCTCACGGTGCTGGAGAACGTGCGGCTCGCGGTGCAATCGCGCGCCGGCCGCGGTCGCGACCTCTGGTCGATGTGGGGCCAGCACGTGGAGCTCATCGAGAAGGCCGAGCACACCCTGCACCGGGTGGGGATGGCCGGGCGGCGCGACACGATCGTCTCGGCGCTACCGCACGGCGACCAGAGAAAGCTCGAGGTGGCGATCCTGCTCGCGCTCGAGCCCGACGTCTTCATGTTCGACGAGCCCACCGCCGGCATGAGCGTGGACGAGGTGCCCGTGATCCTCGAGTTGATCGAGCACATCAAGGCGCTGGGCGACAAGACAGTGCTGCTCGTAGAGCACAAGATGGACGTGGTGCAGTCCCTGGCCGACCGGATCATCGTGCTGCACCAGGGCGAGCTCGTGGCCGACGGCGACCCGGCGAGCGTGATCGCCTCGCCCATCGTGCAGGAGGCCTACCTCGGAGTGGCAGCCCATGCCTGAGCCGATGCTCGCGATTGCCGGAGTAAACACTCACATAGGCCAGTACCACATCCTGCAAGGCGTGGACTTCGAGGTGCCGCGAGGCGGCCTGACGATGCTCCTCGGCCGCAACGGCGCCGGCAAGACCACGTGCCTGCGCACCATCATGGGTCTGTGGCGCGCCTCGGCCGGCTCGATCCGCGTCGACGGCCATGACATCACCCGCGCGGCGACGCCCGACGTGGCACAGCTCGGCGTGGCCTACGTGCCGGAGAACATGGGCATCTTCGCGGGCCTCACGGTCGAGGAGAACCTGCGCCTCGCCGCGCGTGCGGGCGAACCCGACGCGAGCCGCCTGGAATGGATCTGGCGCCTGTTCCCGGCGATGAAGACGTTCTGGCATGGCCTCGCCGGCAACCTCTCCGGCGGGCAGAAGCAGATGCTGGCGATCGCGCGCGCCATCGTCGAGCCGCGCAGGCTGCTGCTGGTGGACGAGCCGACCAAGGGCCTCGCGCCCGCGATCATCGCCAACATGGTGGAGGCCTTCCGCGAATTGAAGCGCACGGACACGACGATGCTGGTGGTCGAGCAGAACTTCCACTTCGCGCGCTCGCTCGGCGACACCGTGGCGGTCATGGACTCGGGCCGCATCGTGCACACCGGCCGCATGGATGCGCTCGCCGCGGACGCCGCGCTGCAGACCAGGCTCCTCGGCCTGTCGCTGGACGCGCATCAATGAAGAAGGACTGGACGCCGCTCGCGCTCGTGCCGGTGATCGCGCTGGTGGCGCTGCCGCTCGTCGGCAGCGCGCCGACCTGGGTGACGCTCACCGTCGCCGGGCTCGCGATGGGCATGATGATCTTCATGATGGCCTCGGGCCTGACGCTCGTCTTCGGCCTGATGGACGTGCTCAACTTCGCGCACGGCGTGTTCATCTCGGTGGGCGCCTACGGCGCCGCCACGGTGCTGACGCGCATGAGCCGGCAGATGGAAGCCGAGGGCCTCGCCTCCGACCTCTCGGCCATGATCCCCGCGGTGCTCGCCGCGATTGCGCTCGCCGCGTTCCTCGGCTGGTTCTTCGAGCGCGTGCTGATCCGCCCGGTGTACGGCGACCACCTGAAGCAGATCCTGATCACGATGGGCGGGCTGATCGTCTTCGAGCAGCTGATCCACGTGGTGTGGGGCCCGGACATCATCCCGCTGCCGCGTCCCGGCACGATCACCGGCTCGTTCATCGTCGGCGAGGCGGCGATCGAGCGCTACCGCGTCGCGGCGGTGGTGGTGGGCCTGGCCGTGTTCGCGGCCATGTGGCTGGTGCTCAACCGCACGCGCATCGGCCTGCTGGTGCGCGCGGGCGTGGAGAACCCGGAGATGGTCGAGTCGCTCGGCTACCGCATCCGGCGACTGTTCGTCGGCGTGTTCGTCGCGGGCTCGGGCCTCGCGGGCCTGGGCGGCGCGATGTGGGCGATGTACCAGGAGCAGGTCAACGCGCAGATGGGCGCGCAGGTGCTCGTGATGATCTTCATCGTGGTGATCATCGGCGGCCTGGGCTCGGTGGGCGGCTGCTTCCTCGGCGCGCTGCTCGTCGGGCTGCTCGCCAACTACACCGGCTACCTCGCGCCCAAGCTCGCGCTCGGCTCGAACATCCTGCTCATGGTGCTGGTGCTGCTGTGGCGCCCGCGCGGGCTCTATCCGATCGGCAAGGCGTAGCGCGCCATGCTCTTCAGGCTCCTGTCCGGCGACTTCCCGCGCAGCCGCGCGCTGACGGTGGTGCTGATCGCGATCCTCGCCGGCCTCGCGCTCGCGCCGTTCATCTTTCCGGGCACGCGCTCGCTCAACGTCGCCGCGAAAGTGGCCGTGTTCGTGCTGCTGGTGGCGAGCTACGACCTGCTGCTCGGCTACACGGGCATCGTGTCCTTCGCGCACACCATGTTCTTCGGCATCGGCGGCTACGGCGTGGGCATCGCCATGGCGAAGATGGGCGCAAGCTGGGGCGCGCTGGCCCTGGGCATCTTCGCCGCGCTCGCGCTGTCGCTCGCCATCGCGCTCGCCATCGGGCTGCTCAGCCTGCGCGTGCGCGCGATCTTCTTCGCCATGATCACGCTGGCGGTGGCCTCCTTCTTCCAGATCCTCGCCTCGCAGATGTCGCCCGTCACCGGCGGCGAGGACGGCCTGTCCTTCCGCCTGCCCGAGCTGCTGCGCGAGCGGCTGGTCGCCTACTACGTCGTCCTCGGCGTGGCGCTCGCGCTCTTCCTCGCGCTGCTGCGCGTGGTCAACTCGCCCTTCGGCCGGGTGCTGCTCGCCATCCGCGAGAACGAGTTCCGCGCCGAGGCGATCGGCTATCGCCTGGTCAACTACCGCACGGTCGCCAACTGCCTCGCCGCGCTCGGCGCGACCGTGGCCGGGGTCCTGTACGCGATCTGGCTGCGCTACACCGGGCCCGACACGACGCTCTCCTTCAACATCATGATCGACATCCTGCTGATGGTGGTCATCGGCGGCATGGGTACGATGTACGGCGCGGTGCTCGGTGCGACGCTGTTCGTCGTCGCCCAGAACTACCTGCAGGACCTGATGAAGCTCGCGAGCGGCAGCCTCGAGGGACTGCCGCTCCTGCCCGCGCTGCTGCACCCCGACCGGTGGCTGCTGTGGCTCGGGGTGCTGTTCATCCTGTGCGTGTACTACTTCCCGGCCGGCATCGTCGGCCGGCTGCGCCGATGAGATCGGGCTACGTGGTCTGCGAGGAGCGCGAGCTCCACTACACCGAGTGGGGCGCGCAGCACCGCGAGACGGTCATCGCCTGGCACGGCCTGGCGCGCACCGGGCGCGACATGGACGACCTCGCCGCGCACCTCGCGCAGCGCTACCGCGTCATCTGCCCGGACACCATCGGCCGCGGGCTGTCCCAATGGAGCCCGCAGCCGGAAAAGGAGTACTGCCTCGCCTTCTACGGCCGGCTGGCCGTTGCGCTGGCGGATCGGCTGCGGCTCGACACCTTCCACTGGATCGGCACCTCGATGGGCGGCGCCATCGGCCTGCACCTCGCCGCGGGCCCGCTCAAGGGCCGCATCCGGCGGCTGGTGCTGAACGACATCGGCCCGCAGCTCGGCGAAGCGGCGGTGGCGCGCATCCGCGCCTACGCCGGCGACCCGCCGCAGTTCGAGCGCCTGAGCGAGTTGGAGGCGTATTTCCGCACCGTGTACAAGCCGTTCGGCTGGCTATCGGACGAGCAGTGGCGGCGGCTCGCCGAGACCTCGGCGCGCCGCCTGCCCGACGGCCGGGTCACGCCGCACTACGATCCGCGCATGGTGATGCAGTTCGAGCGCCACCCGCGCGACTACGACCAGTGGGAAGCCTACGACGCGATCGACGTGCCGACGCTCTGCCTGCGCGGCGAGAGCTCGGACCTGCTGCTGCCCGAGACCGCCGAAGAGATGCGCCGGCGCGGGCCGCGCGCGGTGGTGGTCACGATCGCCGGCTGCGGCCACGCCCCGGCGCTCAACGTCCCCGAGCAGTTCGCGCTGGTGGAGCGCTTCCTCAACGGGAAGTGAGAAAAGGGGGTCAGATCAACATTTCCCATCTACAAGCGGGAAATGTTGATCTGACCCCCTTTTCTTACTTCTCTTCCGCCATCTCGGCGGCCGCCTTCGCCTCCTCGGCGCGCTTGCCGACGAAGCGGGCAAAGAACAGGCCGGCCTCGTACAGCAGGCACATCGGCACCGCCAGCAGGAACTGCGACAGCACGTCGGGCGGCGTGATGATCGCGGCGACCACGAACGCGCCGACGACCACGTAGGGCCGCGCGTCCCGCAGCCGCTCCAGGCTGACCACGCCGAAACGTACCAGCACCATCACCACGATCGGGATCTCGAAGGTGATGCCGAAGGCGAGGAACATGGTGATGACGAAGCTGAAGTAGGCCTCGATGTCGGGCGCGGGCGTGATGGACTTGGGCGCGAACTCGTTGATGAACGCGAACACCTTGCCGAACACGAAGTAGTAGCAGAACGCGACGCCGATCAGGAACAGGATCGTGCTCGCGATCACCACCGGCAGCACCAGGCGCTTCTCGTGCTCGTACAGCCCCGGCGCGACGAAGGCCCAGGCCTGGTACAGCAGGTAGGGCAGCGCGATCATAAAGGCCACCAGCGCGGTCACCTTCATCGGCACGAGGAACGGCGTCACGACGCCAGTGGCGATCATCTTCGCGCCCTCGGGCAGTGCGCGCATCAGCGGCGCGGCGAGGAAGTCGTAGACCGGCGCGGCGCCCGGGTAGAGGAAGATGGCGACGAACACGACGAGGAAAGCGATCAGCGCATGCACCACGCGCTGGCGCAGCTCGATGAGGTGCGAGACGAACGTCTCTTGCGTGCTCACGCCTTCTGCTTTTCTTCGATCGACCCCGCCGCTAGCGGCGGGGTCGAAACCTCAGCCTCAAACCCCGCTTCGCCCTCCGCCTTCGGCTCCGCCTGCGCCGCCTTCCCTTCAGCGGCCGCGTTCAGCTCCGACCCGGTCTTCTGCAGCTCCGAATCGAAGGACGACTGCATCTCGCTCGCCGCACTCTGCATCGAGTCGCGCATCTTGCGCAGCTCGTCGAGCTCCACCTCGCGGTTGATGTCGGCCTTCACGTCGGCGACGTAGCGCTGCAGACGGCCGGCGAGGTGCCCCATGGTGCGCGCCACGCGCGGCAGGCGCTCGGGGCCGATGACGATCAGCGCCACCAGCGCGATGATCATCAGCTCGGAGAATCCCAGGTCGAACATGGGTGCGCCTCAGAAACAAAGGGCGCCCTCAGGCGCCCGCATCGTCGTGCTGCGAAGGCCGCTCAGGCCTTCGACTCGGTCTTGCTCTTCACCTCGCCTTCGACGGTCTTGCCGGTGACCTGCGGCGTGGCGGCGTCCTCGTCGGCCTTCTCGCTGCCCTCGCGCATGCCCGTCTTGAAGCCGCGCACCGCGCCGCCCAGGTCCGCGCCGATGTTACGCAGCTTCTTGGTGCCGAACACGAGCATCACGATGACCAGGACGATCAGCCAGTGCCAGATGCTGAACGAACCCATGCTTGCCTCCTACTCTTGTCTCAGGATCATCGGGCCGAGGGAAGCGGGCCCGCCGATCACGTGCATGTGCACATGATACACCTCCTGATGCGCCACCCGGCCGTTGTTGATGATGGTGCGGAAGCCCTCGGTCGCGCCTTCCCTGCGCGCCAGCTCGCCGGCGAGCGCCAGCATCTTGCCCAGCGCCTTGTGGTACGCCATGCCGGCGTCATACAGGTTGGCGACGTGCGCCTTCGGGATGATCAGGAAGTGCACCGGCGCCACCGGACGGATATCGTGGAAGGCGAACACGTCCTCGTCCTCGTACACCTTCTTCGACGGGATCTCGCCGCGCGCGATCTTGCAGAACAGGCACTGCGGGTCGCTCATCGCTTCTTCCTCGCCGCCTTCTCGTCGATGCCGGAGATCCCTTCGCGCCGGTGCAGCTCGGCAAGCACGTCGCCCGGCCCGAGGCCGCGGCGCGAGAGCAGGATCAGGCAATGGAACCACAGGTCGGCCAGCTCGCGCACCAGATGCAGCTGGTCGGGCCCCTTGGCGGCGAGCACCGTTTCGGTGGCTTCCTCGCCGATCTTCTTCAGCACCGCGTCCTCGTCGGGCCCGAGCAGGCGCGCGACATACGACGTCTGCGGATCGCCGCCGCGGCGGCTGTCGATGACCTTGGCGATGCGCTCCAGCGTGTCGGCCAGTCCCGGCTTCATTGGTCCTTGTCCTTGTACATGAGCTTGGGGTCCTTGAGCACCGGGTCCGTGCTCACCCACTTGCCGCCCTCGAGCTTGCGGTAAAAGCAACTCTCCCGGCCAGTATGACAAGCGATGCCGGCCACCTGTTCCACCTGCAGCAGCACGGCGTCGGCGTCGCAGTCCAAGCGCACTTCCTTCAGCTTCTGCACGTGCCCGGACTCCTCGCCCTTGTGCCACAGGCGCTGGCGCGAGCGCGACCAGTACACCGCCTCGCCCTTCTCTACCGTAGCCGCGAGCGCGTCGCGGTTCATCCAAGCAACCATGAGCACCCGCCCCGTGGCGGCGTCCTGCGCGACCGCGGCGATCAGGCCCTCGCCGTTCCACGGCACCTCGTCGAGCCAGCTCATAGCCTGACCTCGATGCCGCGCGCGCGCATGTGCTCCTTCGCCGCGCGCACCGTGAAGTCGCCGAAATGGAACACGCTCGCCGCGAGCACCGCGTCCGCACGGCCCTCGAGCACGCCCGCGGCCAGATGCTCCTGGCTGCCCACGCCGCCCGAGGCGATGACCGGCACACCCACGGCATCGGCCACCGCGCGCGTGAGCTCCAGGTCGAAGCCGTCGCGCGTGCCGTCGCGGTCCATGCTGGTCAGCAGGATCTCGCCCGCGCCCGCGGCCTGCATGCGCCGCGCCCAGTCGACCGCATCCAGCCCGGCGGGCTTGCGCCCGCCGTGGGTGTAGACCTCCCAGCCGCCGCCGCTGCGCCGCTTCGCGTCGATGGCGACGACGATGCACTGGTTGCCGACGATGCCCGAGGCCGCGGCAACGAGCTCCGGGTTCTGCACCGCCGCCGTGTTGATCGAAACCTTGTCGGCGCCCGCATTGAGCAGCCGCCGCACGTCCTCGACCTTGCGCACGCCGCCGCCGACCGTCAGCGGAATGAACACCTGCGCCGCAACCGCTTCGATGACGTGCAGCAGGATGTCGCGCTCGTCCGAGCTGGCGGTGATGTCGAGGAAACAGAGCTCGTCGGCGCCTTCGCGGTCGTAGCGCGCCGCGATCTCCACCGGGTCGCCGGCGTCGCGCAGGCCGACGAAATTGACGCCCTTGACCACCCGCCCCGCGGTCACGTCGAGGCAGGGGATGACGCGCTTGGCGAGCCCCATGGCGGCGCTACTTTCCGACCGCCTTGTCCGCCGCGGCCTGCGCCTTCTTGAAGTCGATCTTGCCCTCGTAGAGCGCGCGCCCGGTGATCGCGCCGATCACGCCTTCGGGCACGAGCGTCCGGCACACCGTCTCGACGTCCTTGATGCTGTTCAGGCCCCCGGAGGCGATGAGCGGAATCTTGATCGCCTGCGCGAGCTTGAGCGTGGCCTCGATGTTGACGCCGGTCATCATGCCGTCGCGCCCGATGTCGGTGTAGACGAGCGCCTCGATGCCGTAGTCCTCGTACTTCCTGGCGAGGTCCACGACGTCGTGCCCGGTCATCTTCGACCAGCCCTCGACAGCCACCTTGCCGTCCTTGGCGTCCAGCCCGGCGATGATGTGGCCGGGAAACGCGTAGCTCGCGTCCGACAGGAACCCCGGATTCTTGACCGCCGCCGTGCCGATGATGATGTAGGTGACGCCCGCGTCGATGTAGCTCTCGATCGTGTCGAGGTCGCGGATGCCGCCTCCGAGCTGGATCGGCATCGTGTCGCCGACCGCGCGGATCATGTCGCGGATCACCTTCTCGTTCTTCGGCCGGCCGGCCACCGCGCCGTTCAAGTCGACGACGTGCAGCCGCCGCGCGCCCTGCTCCGCCCAGTGCCTGGCGGTGGCGACGGGGTCCTCGCTGAACACGGTGGCGCTCGCCATGTCGCCCTGCTTCAGGCGCACGCAGCGGCCGTCCTTCAAGTCGATTGCCGGGATGATAAGCACGCGGTGCTGCGGGGGAACGGCTAGAGGGCTAGGGCCGCCATTGCACGAAGTTGGAGAGCAAGCGCAGGCCGGCGGTCTGGCTCTTTTCCGGGTGGAACTGCACGGCGAAGATGTTATCGCGTGCAATCGCGCAGGTAAAGGCGACGCCGTACTCGCAGGTTGCCGCCACCACGGCGGCGTCCGCCGGCGCCGGGTAGTAGCTGTGCACGAAATAGAAGCGCTCGCCGCTCGGGATGCCCTCCCACAGCGCGTGCGCGCGCGCCTGGCGCACCTCGTTCCAGCCCATGTGCGGCACCTTGAGGCCCGCCATGCGCGCCGCCGGAAAGCGCGGCACGCCGCCCGGCAGCAGCCCCAGGCCGTCGGTGTCGCCCTCCTCCCCGTGCTCGAAGAGCATCTGCATGCCGATGCAGATGCCGAGGAAGGGCTTTTCGCGCGTGGCCTCGATCACTGCTTCGCGCGCGCCGCTCGCGGCGAGCTGGCGCATGCAGTCGGGCATCGCGCCCTGGCCCGGCACGACCACCCGGCCGCACGCGCGGATGACCGCGGGATCCGAGGTGACCTCGACGCGCTCCTGCGGCGCCACGCGCTCGAGCGCCTTGGACACCGAGCGGATGTTGCCCATGCCGTAGTCGACAACCGCGATTCGCACGATGCTCTTTCTGAAAGTCGGGCGTTGCGGCGCAGGTCGTTTCTGCGCCGCAGCGCGTCGTGGTCCCTAGAGCGAACCCTTGGTGGACGGAATGGTCCCCGCGGCGCGCGGATCGGCTTCCGCCGCCATGCGCAGCGCGCGCGCGAACGCCTTGAACACCGTCTCGCACTGGTGGTGCGCGTTGTCGCCGCGCAGATTGTCGACGTGCAGCGTCACCTGGGCGTGGTTGACGAAGCCCTGGAAGAACTCGCGCATCAGGTCGACGTCGAACTCGCCGATCAGCGCGCGCGTGTACTCGACGTGGTACTCGAGGCCCGGCCGGCCGGAGAAATCGATCACCACGCGCGACAGCGCCTCGTCGAGCGGCACGTAGGCGTGCCCGTAGCGGCGGATGCCCGCCTTATCGCCCACCGCCTTGGCGAAGGCCTGGCCGAGCGTGATGCCGATGTCTTCCACGGTGTGGTGCGCGTCGATGTGCAGGTCGCCCTTGGCCTCGATCTCCAGGTCGAGCATGCCGTGGCGCGCGACCTGGTCGAGCATGTGCTCGAGGAACGGCAGCCCGGTGGAGAGCTTCGCCACGCCCTTGCCGTCCAGGTCGAGCTTCACCCGGATAAGCGTTTCCTTCGTGTTGCGCGTCACTTCGGCGGTGCGATTCACAGCGCCTCTCGCATGGCGGTAAGCAGTATACGGTTTTCGTCCGGCGTGCCGACGGTGATGCGCAGGCAGTTCTCCAGGCTCGGCACGCCGCCGGAGAAGTCCTTCACCAGCACGCCCTGGGCTTTGAGCGCGTCGAACACCCGCGTGCCCGCGCCCTTGCCGCCCGCCACGCGCACGAGGAAGAAGTTCGCCGCTGTCGGGTACACCGTCAGGCCAGGCAGCCGCTCCAGCTCGGGGCGCATGCGCTCGCGCTCGGCGAGCACCCTGGCGGCCTGCGCGTCCAGTACCGCCTTGTTCTCCAGCAGCTTGATCGCCACCGCCTCGGTGACGACGTTCACGTTGAAGGGCGAGCGCACCTTGTCGAAGGCCTCGATCCACTCCGGCCGGGCGGCGACGTAGCCCAGGCGCAGGCCGGCCATGCCGATCTTCGACACGGTGCGCATGACCGCCATGTTCTCGAACTCCGCCAGCCGCGGCATGAAGGTTGCGCCCGCGAAGGGCTGGTAGGCCTCGTCAATCACGACGAGCCCCGGCGCGGCGCGCACGATGCGCTCGATATCGGCGACCGGAAAGGCGTTGCCCGTCGGGTTGTTCGGGTAGGCGATCCACACCAGCGCCGGGCACTCCTTCGCCATCGCCGCGAGAAAGGCCTCGGCGTCGAGCGAGAAGTCCGCGCGCAGCGGCACGCCGGCGAAGCGCAGCCGGTAGAACAGGGCGTGCATCGAGAACATCGCGAAGGAGGGCGTGGGCGCCATGACCACCGCGCCCTCGCGGGCGACGCTCGCGGTGATGTACTGGATGCATTCGTCCGAGCCGTTGCCCAGCAGCACGTCGCAGCCTGCCGGCACCTGCATCACCCGGCGGATCAGCGCGCGCAGCTTCTGCGCGGTCGGCACCGGATAGCGGTTGAGCGACAGGCCCGCCACCAGGCGGCCGACCTCCTCCGCGAGTTCCTTCGGCAGGCCGTAGGGACTCTCCATCACGTCGAGCTTCACCAGGCCGGTGGCATCGCTCACCTGGTAGGCGCGCATGGCCCGGATCTCCGGCCGCACGACCTTGTCGGCGGCGCTCACTCGAACCTCATGGCCGCGGAACGCGCGTGCGCCTGCAGGCCCTCGCCTTCGGCAAGCGTCTGCGCCACCTTGCCGAGCGTGCGCGCGCCGGACGCGGAGACGCCGATGACGCTGGTGCGCTTCTGGAAGTCGTACACGCCGAGCGGCGAGGAAAAGCGCGCCGTGCCCGCGGTGGGCAGGACGTGGTTGGGGCCGGCGCAGTAGTCGCCGATGGCCTCCGAGCTCCAGCGGCCGAGGAAGATCGCACCCGCGTGGCGCAGCCGGGCAAGCAACGGCTCGGGATCCGCCACCGACAGCTCCAGGTGCTCGGGCGCGATGCGATCGGCGAGGGTGCAGGCCTCCTCGAGGCTGCGCGTCAGGACGAGCGCGCCGCGCGCGGCGAGCGACGCTTCGGCCACCGCGCGGCGCGCAAGCGTCGGCAGCAGCTTCGCGACGCTCGCGTCCACGGCATCGAGGTATTCCTTCGACGGCGAGAGCAGGATCGATTGCGCCATCTCGTCGTGCTCGGCCTGGGAAAGGAGGTCCATCGCCACCCAGTCCGGCGGCGTCGCGCCGTCGCCGATCACCAGGATCTCGGAGGGCCCGGCGATCATGTCGATGCCGACCTGGCCGAATACCTGCCGCTTGGCGGCCGCGACGTAGGCGTTGCCCGGGCCGACGATCTTGTCCACGCGCGGCACCGTCGCCGTGCCGTAGGCGAGCGCAGCCACGGCCTGCGCGCCGCCGATGGCGAACGCGCGGTCCACGCCGGCGAGCGCCGCGGCGGCAAGCACCATCGGCTCGGCGTTCGGGCTGGTCATGACGATCTCACCCACGCCCGCGACCTTCGCCGGGATGACGTTCATCAGCACGGTGGACGGATAGGCGGCCTTGCCGCCGGGCACGTACACGCCGACGCGCTCGAGCGGCGTGACGCGCTGCCCGAGCCGCGTGCCCTCCGCGTCGGTGAACTCCCAGGATTGAGCGCGCTGGCGCTCGTGGAAGGCGCGCACGCGCGCCGCGGCTTCCTGCAGGGCCTCGCGCTGCGCCGCCGACAGCGCGGCGAGCGCCACCTCGAGCGCGCCGCGCGGCACTTCCAGCGCCGTCATCGAGTCCGCCGGCACGCGGTCGAACCTGCGCGTGTACTCTAGTACGGCCGCGTCGCCACGCGCGCGCACGTCCGCGATGATGGCGCGCACCGCCGCCTCGACCGCCTGGTCCTGCGCTGCCTCGTAGCGCGTGAGCCGCTCGAGCTCGGCGTCGAACCCGGCGTCCGCCGTGGACAGGCGCCGCAGCCTCACGGCGCCACCGCCCGCGCGAAGCCGTCGATCAGCGGCTGCAGCAGCGCGCGCCGCGTCTTCAGCGCAGCCTCGTTGACGATCAGACGCGCGGACACCGGCATGATCTCCTCGACCGCCACCAGCTTGTTGGCCTTGAGCGTCTTGCCGGTGGACACGAGGTCCACGATCGCGTCGGCAAGGCCAAGGATCGGCGCGAGCTCCATCGAGCCGTACAGCCGGATCAGGTCGACGTGCACGCCCTTGTCGGCGAAGAACGCACGCGTCGTGTGCAGGTACTTGGTCGCCACGCGCAACCGCGCGCCCTGGCGCACCGCGCCCGCGTAGTCGAAGCCCTGCCGCACGGCGACCATCATGCGGCAGCGCGCGATGCCGAGGTCGAGCGGCTGGTACAGTCCCTCGCCGCCGTGCTCGGCGAGCACGTCCTTGCCGGCGATGCCCAGGTCCGCCGCGCCGTGCGCCACGTAGGTCGGCGTGTCGGACGCGCGCACGATGACCAGGCGCACGCCGCGCCGTGCGGTCGGGATGATGAGCTTGCGCGAGCGCTCCGGGTCTTCCCGGGGGCTAAGGCCGGCGCGCGCGAGCAGCGGCCCCGTCTCCTCCAGGATCCGTCCCTTGGACAGCGCGATGCCGATGCCGGTCATGGTGCAAAATGAAAAAAGGCCCCGAAGGGCCCGTTCAAGCTTGATTCGGAAAGGGATTTTAGCGCACCCGGGCGATTTTCGCGCCCAGCCGCGAGAGCTTGTCTTCCAGGGCCTCGTAACCGCGATCCAGGTGATAGATCCGGTCGATCACGGTCTCGCCCTGTGCCGCGAGGCCCGCCACCACCAGGCCCGCCGAGGCGCGCAGGTCGGTGGCCATCACGTTCGCACCCTGCAGCCTTTCGACGCCCTTCACGATCGCGGTGTTGCCGTGGATGACGATGTCGGCGCCCAGGCGCTGCAGCTCCAGCGCGTGCATGAAGCGGTTCTCGAAAATGGTCTCCGTGACGTGCGCCGTGCCGTCGGCGACGCAGTCCATCGCCATCACCTGGGCCTGCATGTCCGTGGCGAACCCGGGGTACGGGGCCGTGGACAGGCTGACCGCGCGCGGTCGCGACGCCATCTCGATGTCGATGCGCTCGCCCTGCGCCGAGATGCGGGCGCCGGCGTCGGAGAGCTTGTCGATGGTCGCGCCGAGGGTATCCGCGGCCGTCCCGGTCAGCGTCACCTTGCCGCCGGCAGCGGCGACAGCGGCGAGATAGGTACCGGTCTCGATGCGATCGGGCATGACGCGATGGCGCGCGCCCTGGAGTGCGCGCACGCCTTCGATGCGCAGGGTCGTCGTGCCCGCGCCCTCGATGCGCGCGCCCATGGACCGCAGCACGCGCGCCAGATCCACGATCTCGGGCTCGCAGGCCGCGTTCTCGAGCACCGTGGTGCCCTCGGCGAGCACCGCCGCCATCATCAGGTTCTCCGTGCCGGTCACCGTCACCAGGTCCATGACGATGCGCGCGCCGCGCAGCCGACGGGCGCTGGCGTTCATGTAGCCCCGCTCGACGCTGATCTCCGCGCCCATCGCCTGCAGGCCCTTGACATGCTGATCCACCGGCCGCGCGCCGATGGCGCAGCCGCCGGGCAGCGACACGCGCGCGCGCCCGCAGCGCGCAAGCAGCGGCCCCAGCACGAGCACCGAGGCGCGCATCGTCTTCACCAGGTCGTAGGGCGCCTCGGGATGCCCGACGACGGCGGCCTGCAGCTCGAGGCGCCCGTCCTCCTGGGCGCCTATGCGCACGCCCATCTGCGCGAGGAGCTTCGCCATGGTGCGCACGTCCATCAGCCGCGGCACGTTGTCGAGCGCGAGCGCCTGGTCGGTGAGCAGCGCTGCGCACATGATCGGCAGCGCGGCGTTCTTCGCGCCCGAGACGCGCACCTCGCCTTCCAGCGGCCGCCCGCCGGTGATCCTCAGCTTATCCACCGGCGGCCAGCTCCTCGGGCGTGAGCGTCTTCATCGACAGCGCGTGCACCTCCTCGCGCATGCGCTCGCCGAGTGCCGCGTATACCAGCTGGTGGCGCTGCACGCGGCTCTTGCCGGCGAACGCGGCCGACACGACGAGCGCCTGGAAGTGCTGGCCGTCGCCCACGACCTCGACGCGCTCGCAGGGCAGCCCGGCGCGGATGCTGGCCTCGATGCTTTCCGGTGTCACCATGCTCAGGTCCTGATCTTGTAGCCGGCGGCCAGCAGGCGCAGCGCCAGCGCCGACAGAAGCGCCAAGCTTACCGCGACCACTGCGAGGCTCGCGGCGGGCGCGACGTCGGCCGCGCCGAAGAAGCCGTAGCGGAAGCCGTCGATCATGTAGAAGAACGGATTGAAGTGCGAGACCTGCTGCCAGAGCGGTGGCAGCGAGTGGATCGAGTAGAACACGCCCGACAGCATGGTGAGCGGCAGCACGAGGAAGTTCTGGAACGCCGCGATCTGGTCGAACTTCTCCGCCCACAGGCCCGCGAGCAGCCCCAGCACGCCGAGCAGCGCCGCGCCGAGGAAAGCGAAGGCGAGCGCCCAGAGCGGCGCGGCGAGCCGCAGCTCTACGAACCACATCGTCACCGCCAGCACGCCGACGCCCACTGCCAGCCCGCGCACCACTGCGGCGAGCACGTAGGCGGCGAAAAACTCCGCGCTCGAGAGCGGCGCGAGCAGCACGAACACCAGGTTGCCCGTCACCTTGGACTGGATCAGGCTGGAGGAGCTATTGGCGAAGGCGTTCTGCAGCACGCTCATCATCACCAGCCCGGGAACGAGGAACGCGGTGAACGGCACGCCGTCGAACACCACGACGCGCTCGCCCAGCGCCTGCGCGAAGATGACCAGGTAAAGGAGCGCGGAGAGTACCGGGCCGGCCACCGTCTGGAACGCCACTTTCCAGAAGCGCAGCACCTCCTTGTACAAGAGCGTCGCGAAGCCGGTCACGGGCTAGTGCTTCTGCATGAGGTGCAGGAACACGTCTTCCAGGCCCGCCGGGTGCGGCCCCTTGAGGCTCGCCAGCAGGTTCTGCGTGGTGTCGAGCGCGACGATGCAGCCCGCCTTGAGCATGGCGATGCGCTGGCAGTGCTCCTCGGCTTCCTCGAGATAGTGCGTGGTCAGCACGACCGTGTGGCCGTCGCGGTTCAGGCGCCGCACGAACTGCCACAGCTCCTGGCGCAGCTCGACGTCGACGCCGGCCGTGGGCTCGTCGAGCACGATGACCGGCGGCTTGTGCACCAGCGCCTGGGCGACCAGCACGCGCCGCTTCATGCCGCCGGACAGCGCGCGCATGTTGGCGTCGGCCTTGGCCGTCAGGTCGAGATGGTGCATGACCTCGTCGATCCAGGCGTCGTTGGCGCGCAAGCCGAAGTAGCCCGATTGCAGCTGCAGCGTCTCGCGCACGGTGAAGAACGGGTCGAACACCAGCTCCTGCGGCACCACCCCCAGCAGCCGGCGCGCGCGGCGATACTCCTGGCGCACGTCCGCGCCCAGCACCGCAACGCGTCCCGCGTCGGCGCGCGCCAGGCCGGCGATGATGTTGATGAGCGTCGTCTTGCCCGCCCCGTTCGGCCCGAGCAGCCCGAAGAATTCGCCCTGCTCGACCGCGAGCGACACGCCGGCGAGCGCGCGCAGCGCGCCATAGCGCTTCTCCACGCCGCGGACGTCGATGGCGGGAATCAGCGGTCGGCTTCTGGCGCCAGCAGCTCGGCGACGCCGTACAGGCGCGCCAGGCTGGCGAGGTCCGGCGGCACGCGCCGCAGCGCCAGCGTGCGCCCGCGCTGTTTCGCCTCGCGCATCCAGGCAAACAGCACCGCGAGCAGGGACGAGTCGACGTCGGTCACCTCGCCCAGGTCCACTTCGGTCACGCCGCCCGCCAGCGCGCCGCGCGCCTCCTCGAGCAGCCGCGAGGCCGTGGCGAGCGTCGCCGGGCCGATCACGCTGAGCCGGGTTCCCTCGACACGCATCACTTGCCGGCGCCCGCCTGCGTCTTGTCGAGCGACTTGTTCTTCGTCTGCAGGGCCTCGACCAGCCCGTCGATGCCCTTATCGCGCACGATGATGCCGAACTCGGTGCGGTAGTTGACCACCAGGCTGATGCCGGCGATGCGGATGTCGTAGCACTTCCAGCCGTTGGGCGTCTTCTCCATGTCGTACTCCACCAGGATCGGCTGCGTGCCCGACTGCACGATGCGCACCGGCACCGTCACGTCGGTGTCCGTGGGCTTGATCTGCATCGGGCGGAACTCGAATTTCTGGTCGGCGAACGCGCTGAGCGAGCTGGCGTAGGTACGCAGGATCAGCGTGCGGAACTCCTCCACCAGGCGCTTCTTCTGCTCGGGCGTCGCCTTGCGCCAGTGCACGCCGACGGCGAGCGCGGTCATGCCCAGCTGGTTGAAGTGCGGCAGCGCCTTCTGCTCGATCAGCTGGATGGTCTTGACGCGGTCGCCACCGCGCAGGTCCTTGTCCTCGAGGATGTAGCGCTGGATGTCGAGCATCACGTCCTTCACCAGCGCGTCCGGCGGCATCACCTGCGCAGGGGCGGCGCCGGCGGCCAGGGCCAGGGCAGCAGCAGCGAGCATCGATTTCATCGTCGTTCTCCTCATTCCGCGGGCGGCCGCTCGCGGGGCGGGCGGCCATCGTATACCAGACTCTTGCGTCGCTGCAGGTACGACTCGCGCAGGAACACGTAGCGGTCGAGCGCGGCCTCCTCCAGCGCGCGCGTCGTGTCGAGCAGCTCCTCGCGCCGTGCGACGAAGCGTACGGCGGTCAGCGAATTGCGCAGCGCGATGGGCCGCGCCGTGAGCACCGGGTCGGCCAGCCAGTCGACCGGCAGCGCCGCGGTGTCGCGCGTCGTGCTCGGCCCGAGCAGCGGCAGCATGAGGTACGGCCCCTCGCCCACGCCCCAGCGCGCCAGCGTCTGGCCGAGGTCCTCGTTGTGCTTTTCCAGCCCCACCTCGCTCGCCAGGTCGATCAGGCCGAAGAAGCCCAGCGTGCTGTTGAACAGGAAGCGCAGCCCGTCGCTCGCCGCGTCGGCGGGCTTGCCCTGCAGGAGATTGTTCGTGCCGATCCACACATCGTCCAGGTTGGTGAAGAAGTTGCGCACCATGCCGCGCAGGCCTTCCGGCAGCACGACGCGGTACGCGCGCGCCGCCGGTAGGAGCAGGGCTGCGTCGGCCGCGTCGTTGAAGGCAAGCACGCCCCGGTTCATGGTCTCCAGCGGATCGCGCGGGTCGCCCGCGCCGGTCGTCGCGCAGCCCGACGCGGCCAGGACGAGTCCCAGCGCAAGCACGCGCAGCCTCACTTGCCGCTCTTGTCCCCGCCGCCCTCGGCGGCCTTGTTGAACAGGAACTGGCTGATGAGGTTCTCCAGCACCACCGCGGACTGGGTGAGGCGCAGCCGCCCGCCGTCCTCCAGCATGCGCGTGTCGGCGCCGGCCTCCATGCCGATGTATTGCTCGCCGAGCAGCCCCGAGGTGAGGATCTTGGCGGAGGTGTCGCGCGGGAACTTGAAGCGCGCGTCGAGCGAGAGCACCGCGATCGCCTCGTAGGCCTCGCTGTCGAAGCCGATCTCAGCCACGCGGCCCACGACCACGCCCGCGCTCTTCACCGGCGCGCGCACCTTGAGGCCGCCGATGTTGGAGAAGCGAGCCTCCAGCCGGTAGGTCTCGGCGGTGGAGAACGAGGCGAGGTTGCCGACCTTGAGCGCGAGGAAGAGCAGCGCGCCGAGGCCGATGGCGACGAACACGCCGACCCAGAGATCGATGGTGGAACGGGTCATGAGTTACCTCCGGTGAACATGAGCGCGGTGAGCACGAAATCCAGCGCCAGGATGGCGAGCGAGGACGTGACGACGGTGCGCGTCGTGGCGCCGGACACGCCTTCGGCCGTGGGCGCCGCGTCGTAGCCCTCGAACACGGCGATCAGCGTGACCGCCACGCCGAACACCACGCTCTTGATCACGCCGTTGAGCACGTCCTTGCGCACGTCCACGGCGTCCTGCATCTGCGACCAGAACGCGCCCTCGTCCACGCCGATCAGCACCACCCCCACCAGGTAGCCGCCGAAGATGCCCATGGCCGAAAAAAGCGCCGCGAGCAGCGGCATCGAGAGGACACCGCCCCAGAAGCGCGGCGCGACCACGCGCGCGATCGGATCGACCGCCATCATCTCCATGGCCGAGAGCTGCTCGGTGGCCTTCATCAGGCCGATCTCCGCGGTAATGGCGCTGCCCGCGCGGCTGGCGAACAGCAGGCCGGCGACCACCGGGCCGAGCTCGCGCACCAGCGAGAGCGCCACCAGCACGCCGAGCGCTTCCGACGAGCCGTAGCGCTGCAGCGTCTCGTAGCCCTGCAGGCCGAGCACCATGCCGACGAACAGGCCCGAGACCAGGATGATGATGAGCGACAGCACGCCCGCGAAGTAGATCTCGCGCACCGTCAGCCGGAAGCGGCGCAGCGCGGTGCCCGAATGCACCAGCAGGTAGCCGAAGAAGCGGCTGGCGTAGCCCAGGCGCCACACGCCCGCGGTAACAGCGGCACCCAGACGGGCGAGGGCCGCGCGCATGCCTAGGCGCCCGCGGCGAGGCCGAGATCGGCCTCATAGCCCGCCGCCGGATAGTGGAACGGCACCGGGCCGTCCTTGGCGCCGGTGACGAACTGCTCGACGAACTCGACTCCCGTGCGGCGCACGTCCGCCGGCGCCCCTTGCGCGAGCACGCGGCCGTCGGCCATGAAGTACACGTAGTCCACGAGCGGCAGCGTCTCGGCGACATCGTGCGTCACGATCACCGAGGTGGCGCCCAGTGCGTCGTTCAGCTGCCGCACCAGCCGCGCGATGGCGCCGAGCGCGATCGGATCGAGCCCGGTGAATGGTTCGTCGTAGAGGATGAGCTCGGGGTCGAGCGCCACGGCGCGCGCCAGCGCCACGCGCCGCGCCATGCCGCCCGAGAGCTCGCCCGGCATGAGCGGCGCCGCCCCGCGCAGTCCCACCGCCTCGAGCTTGAGCAGCACGAGATCGCGGATCACGTCCTCGGGCAGGTCGGTGTGCTCGCGCATCTGGAACGCGACGTTGTCGAACACCGTCATGTCGGTGAACAGCGCGCCGAACTGGAACAGCATGCCCATGCGCCGGCGCAGGGCGTACAGCCCGTCGCGGTCGAGCGCCGCCGTGTCCACGCCGAGCACGCGCGCGCGCCCTTCGCCCGGAAGCAGCGCCGCCATCAGGATGCGCAGCAGCGTCGTCTTGCCGCAGCCGGACTGACCCATGATGGCCACCACCTTGCCGCGCGGAATGCGCAGGTCGATGTCGTGCAGCACGGGGCGGCGGTCGTAGGCGAACGACAGGCGCTCGATCTCGGCGATGGCGGGCTCTGCCACGGGAAGGGGGGGCGGCGGCAACGCCGGGATTTTACTCGACCGCGGCACCGCGCCGCCCCCCATGATCGAGGCAGCGCCGTTTCCAATATAGTAAGGGCCGTGGACAGAGCCGTGACCGGCGCCGCAGTGCGCGTGACGGGCCTGAGCAAGCGCTTCGGCCGGCGCGAAGCGCTCGCCGGCGTCGACCTCGAGGTCGCGCAGGGCGAGGCGTTCGGCCTGGTCGGCGCCAACGGCGCCGGCAAGACCACGCTGCTCAAATGCATGCTGGACTTCTGCGCCGTCGATGCCGGCCATATCGAGATCTTCGACACGCCGAGCCGCGAGGCGCGCGCACGCGCGCGCCTCGCCTACGTGCCCGAGCGCTTCCTGCCGCCCCACTACCTGCGTGGGCGCGAGTTCCTCGAGCTGACCGTGCGCCTGGGCGGCGGCGCCTATCGCGACGAGCAGGCGCGCGCGCTGCTGGCCGAGCTCGCCCTCGAGGCCGACACGCTCGAGCGGCCGGTGCGCGAGCTCTCCAAGGGCATGATGCAGAAGCTCGGCCTGGCCGGCGGATTCCTGCTGGCGCGCGAGCTGACGGTGCTCGACGAGCCGATGAGCGGCCTCGATCCCGCGAGCCGGCTGGCGGTCAAGGCGGTGCTCGCGCGGCTGCGCCGCGAGGGCCGCACGCTGTTCTTCACCTCGCACGTGCTCGCCGACGTCGAGGAGCTGTGCTCGGGCATCGCCGTGCTCGAGCGCGGCCGCCTGCGCTTCCGCGGCGCACCGTCCGAGCTGTGCGCGCGCTACGACGAGCCCAACCTCGAGCGCGCGTACCTGCGCTGCGTGCATGGCGACTGACGCGTCCGACTCCCGCAGCGCGCGGCCGGCGCTGCTGATCGTCGACGACGACACGCTGATCGCCGACACGCTCGCCTTCGCGCTCGGCACGGATTTCGAGGTGTACGCCTGCGAGTCGCGCCGGCACGCCATCGAACTCCTGCGCCAGCTGCCGCAGCCGCCGCAGCTCGCGCTCGTAGACCTGGGGCTGCCGCCGCGCCCGCACCTGCCCGACGAGGGGTTCCAGCTGATCGCCGACCTGCTGGCGCACTCCCCCGCCATGCGCATCTTCGTGCTTTCGGGCCAGAACGACGCGGCGCACGCGCGCCATGCACGCGCGCTCGGCGCCGCCGAGTTCATCGCCAAGCCGTGCGATCCGGCGGTGCTCAAGGCGACGCTGCAGCGCGCGCTCGCCTTCTCCGCCGCGGAGACCGCGCCGGCCGCGCAAGACAGCGCCGAGCTGATCGGCGAGAGCGAGCCGCTGGTGCGGCTGCGGGCCCTGATCGCGCAGACCGCCGACGCGCCCTTCCCGGTGCTGATCGAGGGCGAATCCGGCAGCGGCAAGGAACGCGTCGCGCTCGCGCTGCACCGCGGCTCGCGGCGCGCCGCACGCCCGTACCTGGCGCTCAACTGCGCGGCCATCGCGCCCACGCTGGTCGAGCCGACCCTGTTCGGCTACGTGAAGGGCGCGTTCACCGGCGCCACCGCGAACAAGTCGGGCTACTTCGAGGACGCGCAGGACGGGACGCTGTTTCTCGACGAGATCGGCGAGCTGCCCTTCGAGATGCAGGCGAAGCTCCTGCGCGTGCTGGAGAACGGCGAGTACCAGCGCGTGGGCGAGACGCAGCGCCGCGTGGCGCGCGCGCGCGTGATCGCCGCCACCAACCGGGACCTGCGCCAGGAGCTGCGCCAGGGGCGCTTCCGCGCCGACCTGTACCACCGCCTTTCGGTGCTGACGATCGCGGTGCCGCCGTTGCGCGACATGGGCCATGACCGCATGCTGCTGCTCGAGCATTTCCGCGGTGCCTACGCGGCGCAGGCCGGCGTCGCGCCCTTCTCGCTCGATGCCTCGGCCGAGCGCACGTGGCTGGCGTACTGCTTCCCGGGCAACGTGCGCGAGCTGCGCAACATCGTCATCCGCCTGACCACCAAGTACGCAGGCCGCCGGCTCTCTGCGGCCGAGGTCGAGCCCGAGCTCGACCTCGAGACGCCGCCGCCGTCGGTACCCGAGGCGCGCGACCTGTCCGTCGAGGCGGAGCGCGATCTCGAGCGAGGCGGCTTCAACCTCGACGAGACGCTCAAGACCTGGGAGCGTACCTACATCGAAGCCGCGCTGCGCCTGACGCGCGGCAACGTGAGCCAGGCAGCCAAGCTCCTGGGCGTGAACCGCACGACGCTGTACAGCCGCATGAACAACACCGACGGGAAGGAACACTAGGCGGATGTCCCTGTACCTCGAGCACTTCGGGCTCAAGGAGCCCCCGTTTCGCATCACGCCGCACACCGATTTCTTCTTCGACGGCGCCGACCGTGGCGCCACGCTCGAAGCGCTGCTGTACGCGACGCTGCACGACGAAGGCATCGTCAAGGTGGTTGGCGAGGTCGGCAGCGGCAAGACCATGCTGTGCCGCGTGCTCATGGAGCGCCTGCCGGCGCAGGTGGACACCGTGTACCTCGCCAACCCCTCGGTGTCGCGCGACCAGATCCTGCTGGCGGTCGCCGAGGAGCTGAAGCTCGAGGTGACAGGCGGGCGCGCCACGGGCGTGCTGCACGCACTGCAGGACCACCTGATCGCCGCCTACGGGCGCGGGCGGCGCACCGTCGTGCTCATCGACGAAGCGCACGCCATGCCCGAGGACGCGCTGGAACAGGTGCGGCTGCTCTCCAATCTGGAGACCAGCCGCCACAAGCTCCTGCAGATCGTGCTCTTCGGCCAGCCCGAGCTCGACGAGGTCCTCGGCAAGACCTCCATGCGCCAGCTGAAGGACCGCATCACGCACAGTTTCCGCACACGGCCGCTCTCGGTGCCGGAGGTCGGAACGTATGTGTCGTTCCGCATGCGCGCCGCTGGATATCGTGGGCCCGACCTCTTCGCGGCCCAGGCCCTCGCACGGGTGGCGCGTGCGTCCGGCGGGTTGACCCGGCGCGTCAACATCCTGGCCGACAAGGCGCTGCTCGCCGCGTTCGGAGAGGGGGCGCACGCGGTCACCCCGAAGCATGTGCGTGCCGCCGTGAACGACTCCGAGTTCGCGCCGCGCCGGCCGGACGCCCGCAGGCTTGCCGCCGTCGGCGCGGCCGGACTCGCCGGCGTGCTGATCGGCCTTGGCGCCTACCGGCTGTACGAGCGCGGCCTGGCGGACCTTGCGCCGGCGCGGATGGCAGCCCCTGCCGCGCCCTCCGCCGAGCCGCCCGCGGCGCCCCCGGCTGCCGCGCCGGTTGCGGCCGCGCCGGTTCCCGCAGCGCCCCCGGAGCCCCCGAAGGCTGCGCCAGCACCGCCCCAACTCGACCGGGAGCAGGCGCAGCGGCTTTCCGCATACGCTTCGAGGGGCCAGCCGCTGCTGGCGTCCCGGCTGGAGGCGACGCGCAGGCACCTCGAGGTCGTGGCGGGCGAGCGCGTGACGCTCGAGCTCTACTACACGGAGAGCAGCGATGCCGCCAGGGTCGAACGGTTCCTGGTCCGCGCGCGCGACCTCGTGCCCCTGGAAAACGTGTACGTCGTGCCGGTCGCCGGGGGGGGTGGGACGTACCGCATCTGGGCGACCTACGGGGACTACGCGAGCGCCGAAGAGGCCCTGCAGGCCGCCCGGGCCCTGCCACCGAAGTATCAGCGGGAGTTCCCCCTGGCCCCGAGGACTTATGCGGAGGTTCGGCGGGTTCTTTGACGCGGGTTTTGCAAAATCCTGAAAACTCTCCCGCGACAGACCCTTAGCCGCTTTTCTTCACGCAGACCCGTGCTATGCTAGTTTTCCCAGGGAGAGGGTGGGGACTCATGCACTGGAAGCTCACGCTGTCGGTGGCCGTGCTGGCGGGCGCTCTGGCTGGCTGTGCGCAGGAGCCCGCAAAGCCCTCCACGACGCACCTGGGAATCGAACTCCCTCCACCCCCAGCGGCCGGCAACATTCCCCCGCCCGTCCAGGTCGCCCCGGTACTGCCCAAGCCGGAGCCCAAGCCTGCGCCCGAAACCTATAGTGTGGTCGTCAACGGCGTGCCCGCGCAGGAGCTGCTTTTCGCGCTGGCGCGCGACGCCCGGATCAACATCGACGTGCACCCCGGTATCACCGGGTCAGTCACTCTGAATGCAGTCGACCAGACCCTGCCGCAGCTCCTGGAGCGCATCGGGCGGCAGGTGGACATGCGCTACGAGCTGAGCGGGCAGAACCTCCAGGTCCTGCCGGACACCCCGTACCTGCGCGCCTACCGGGTCGACTTCGTGACCGCCTCGCGCAACCTGAAGATGCAGTCGCAAACCAATACGCAGTTCGGCGGTGGATCCGCTTCCGGCTCGGGCACCGGAGGCAGCGCCGGCGGAGGCGGGGGCGGCGGGGCCACGACGGGCACCGGGTCCACTGCGAGTGTCGATGTCACCGCGAACAGCCAGCTCTGGGATACGCTGGTGCAGAACATCCAGGACATCCTCGGCGGCGGCCCCACGGCAAAGCCGGCGGCGGGCGCAGCCACGGCGCCGGGCGGACAGACGGCGAGCAACGTGATCGGCAACCGCGAAAGCGGGGTGCTCCTGGTGCGCGCCTCCTCGCGCCAGCACGCCAAGGTGCAGGAATTCCTCGATTCGGTGATGGCGAACGTGCGCCGGCAGGTGCTCATCGAGGCGACGGTTGCGGAAGTGCAGCTGAGCAACGAATATCAGCGCGGCATCGACTGGCAGCGGCTGCGCACGGGCGCCGCGCAAACTGGCCGTCCGGGATTCAACACCGGTCAGTCCGGCGTCGAGTTCAACCAGATTTCCGCCGGCACGCCGGCCCAGATCGCCACCAACGCCTTCCTGCTGGGCGGCGCGGTGGTCAGCCAGAACCTGAACGTCGCCATCAAGCTGCTCGAATCCTTCGGCAACGTGCGCGTGCTGTCCAGCCCGAAGATCAGCGTGGTCAACAACCAGATCGCGCTGCTGCGCGTGACGCGCGACATCGTGTACTTCACCATCACGCCCTCGACCACGCCGGTGACGGTCACGGGGGGCGTGGGCGGCATCGTCGTGCCGCCCGCCTTCACGACCACGCCCAACGTGGCGGCCGAGGGCTTCATGATGAGCGTGCTGCCGCAGATCAGCGAAGCCGAGACCGTGGTGCTCAACGTGCGGCCGACGATTCGCCGCAAGGTCGCCGACGCGATCGACCCGAACCCTGCGCTGTCGGCAGCATCCCCCAACCTGATCCCGGTGTTCGAGACGCGCGAGTTCGATTCGATGCTGCGCATCCAGAGCGGGCAGACCGCGGTGCTCGGCGGCCTGATGCAGGACTCGATCGAGAACGTCGAGGACACGATCCCCGGCGTGAACAAGATCCCGTTCTTCGGCAAGCTGTTCGCGCAGGAGCGCAAGATCACGCGCAAGACCGAGCTGGTGATCTTCCTGCGCGTGACCGTGATCAACGACGCCAGCGTCGACGGCGACTACGCGCACTTCCGCAACCTGCTGCCGACGGAAAATTTCCTCACGCGGCCGCGAGGCAATGCGGACGCCGCGGGCGCGCCGGCGGACAAGTGACATGAGCCTGCTGCTCGAGGCGCTGAAGAAGGCGGAGAAGGCCAAGGAAGAGGCGCAGAAGCGCGCGCGCGAGGGCGAGGCGGAAAGCCCGGGCGAGCTGCGGCTCGCCGACGACGCGCCGCCCGCGCCCGCCGCTGAGGAAAGACGCGTCGTGACGCGCGACGAGCTGCCGCAGATCACCGGGCCGCTGGAGATCCAGTCGGAAGACATCGCCGCCGCCCGGGCCGCCGAGCCCGCGCCGCAGAGCGCGCCGCGACCGGCTGCCGCGGCGCGCCCCAGGACCGACCCGCAGGCGGCGCAGCGCGCGGTAGCGCGCAAGCCTTTCGAAGCCAAGATGCGTGAGCCCAACCCGCGGCTGCCGTTCTATATCACCGTCGGCGTGCTCGGCGCGTTCGCGGTCGGGACGGTCATCTACTTCTGGATCCAGTTGCGGCCGCCGCAATCTCTGTACGTCAAGGATGTGAAGCCGCCGTCCGGCGAAACCGTCGTCGCGGCGGTCAGCCCCGCGCCGCAGGCCGGGCCGAGACTGGAGAGCATCCCGGCCGGCGCGCTGCCCGGACTACCGGTTGCGAGCGCGCCGGCGACGGAAGCGGCACAGCCCGCTGCGCAGCCCGCGCCGCCACCGGCCGTGCGCAAGCCCGCAGCCGCCGCGGCGCGCCCGCGGACCGCGGAGCAGCCACGCGCGGCGCCCAAGCCGCGGCCGAGCGTACGCCCGGCGGAGGAGGCCGCGCCGTCGGCCAGGCCGGCGCGTGCGGCCGTGACGGCCACGCGTCCGCAGGCCCGGATCCATCCGCTGGTCGCGAGCGGCTACGAGGCGTACCAGGCGGGCGACATGGAACGCGCGCGCCGGGACTACGATTCGGCGCTGGCGGACGAACCGGGGAACCGCGATGCGCTGCTCGGGCTCGCGGCGGTGGAAACGCGCGCGCAGCGATTCGCGGCCGCAGACAGCCTCTACCGGCGCGTGCTGCAGATCGATCCGCGCGACGCGCACGCGCAGGCC